>Ga0209611_10004348_pt1 | contig 24286 bp, 18 predicted proteins | sample S1TSphgellanicum_3_FD_187693 | JGI IMG/M metagenome (GOLD analysis project Ga0209611, IMG submission 187693) | Host-associated microbial communities from peat moss isolated from Minnesota, USA - S1T2_Fc - Sphagnum magellanicum MG (SPAdes) (version 2) | ecosystem: Host-associated > Plants > Peat...
CCCCCCATTTTATAGATTTGGGCACATTCACATTTTAAAAATCACAAAGTTTCATTTTCACTTGTTCAAATTGATTCAATGTTTTTTTTTAATGAGCACCTAACTTGGTTATTGCAAGTACTGTCTTCTTTGTCAATGTATCTTTGAATACCTTGGGCAGCAACTATGTAATCCTATATTCATGAATTCAATATAGCTAAATGTTATCTCATGTCCTCCCTTGTTTCAATTTGGTTAAAAATTTTATCAAAGAATTTTACTTGTGTACAATTTGAATCCAATGGATGGATATGTAATCTCATTCATAGATGAGTATATTTAACCATATTTTTAAACAAAATTTCAAATAAAGGTAAAATGGTTGTAAAAAGGGTGTGGTCTCCTAGGGGTTTAGTGTTGTTGCATACTTTGTTCATATTGATTAACAATTATTTTATGGTTAGTTTTTAGAAACTAAGTTTTCATAATTTAGTTAATAAATACACTTTAGTTTGGTTCTTCCTTTTTTCTTTTTCTAGTTAAAATCTTTCAAATTAGTTGTTATGGTTCAATCTTTCATCAATTTAAATACATTGGTTGAAAGCATTGTTTATCTACAAAATTCATAACAATTTTATGATTGACCATTTGAACATAAACAATGAATACTATGAAACATAATTTAAAAAAAATTATTGAATTAAAAAAAATCAAAACTTAAATATTTACCCTCTTGAATAGCCTTAAGAGATAGGAACAAGTAGAAACAACTACAATTCTTATATCCAAATTATGAATGTACAATATTTAGAAAGAACCACATGAAACTTGAGTTTCATCAAAGTACAATAATATAAGACTCACAACTTGATCACATGGGGGTCAAATCATCCATTTGAAGAATAGCCATTGAGAACATTAATTGAAGCTTTTTGGAAAGATTATGAATCAATTCATTTTGCATTCAAATTACCTAATTCTTTTACACGGTTTCATCATTTCTCATGACTTTGTCTAGAGTCAATTTGCTTGGGTTGTTAGTAGTTACTTGTTGGTTTTTCCTCTGGTTTTGTTTTTGCTTTTCAAAAAATTTTGGTTCCAAGTTTTTGCATGAAAAAATGTTGTTTTTGATTTGTTTTCACTTTTTCTCCCTCTTTTCTTCACCTTTTCTTGTGTGGAAAAGGGTACAAACTTGGTTGTGCTTTTAGTTTCAGTTTGTGCAATGAAGGTCATGATGACATCAATGTTGTGTTCAAATTGTTCACTTCTTCTTGGAACTTTATGGTGAATGTTAAGGTTGTTGAAGACTCATCATCAACATGCACTTTTCACAGTTTCTTTTCTATAACTAGGAGATGACTTTCAATTGATTCTTCTCAACTGCTGTGAAGCTTGAATAAATTACTATCATCATGATCCTCCTTCTTGTTTATTCCAACTTTTACTGGACTTCAAGTGAACGTCTATCCATGATTTGGAGTCAATAACTCAACAATTTGAATCTAAAATTCCAAAATCTTGGATCAAGAAGCTCTTGGCATATATAAAGAGGTATTTGTATCAATAAATTCTGTCTTGTTTCCTTTTGTTCTTGTTTTCTCACTCGAGATTCTTTGGGCAGAGTCAATTAAGCCAACTTCCTACAAGTTCTATGAGAGACTTGCTTCTCTCAAAGTTTTAGTCAGGATACCTTACCATTGAAGGCAGGCTTATTTAATCCACATATTAAGCTCAGGCCTTTGGTTTCTTTCTCTGCTTTTTAGTCTTTATTCTATAATCAAGGAATCTCCACCATAAATCAAAATCGAGATTCACACAATGTGCATGATATGCAGCCCTAGGAATCCTCACCCAAACTAGCAAATGGAAAGAAGGAAAATTTGGTGAACCACTAGTTGTACGAAAATACTATGCTTATCGTCTTTGGAAGTTGATATACTTGATTGAAAGTGCAAAGATGAACCAGAAGAGGCAACCAAAGCTTACCAACACTACTGCACAGATGCCCAATCGATCATGATGGTAGCCAAAATATTGCTGAATGTAGTCTTTCACTGAAATTGTGCCAAAGCCTGGTGCAACCATAGTTGTGGTTACATCACCCAGTTGGGATGAAGCCAGTCCATTTATGGTCCACTGCACTGGATTGATCCAGTAGTACCAGCTCCACCATATTGGCATTTCCTGAAATCTCAAACCATACAAATCAAAGGTCTGGCTAGGAATCCACAGTCCATAAGTCATAGAAGAAACCATGGAGGGAATTGAAATGTGGGTCATACAAGCAATGAACTTCTTTGTTTCTGACAAAAGTACTCAAATCTACCTTGCCTTTCAGAAACTGCTTCATGAGTTAGGGAGCTTATAATAATCATTACTTTGTAGGAGCTTTGTCCATTTTCAATGTTCTAAGGGAAACTGATATTGATTGGCATTTTTTTATGATGAGACAAGAGAGTGAGTGATTTTGCCATTTCTTCGTACTTACAGGGAATGGAATCAGGAAACCTGAAAATAAGTTCCAAAGTGAGTAGAATATTGTTGCCATGACTGCTGCCAACATTTGTGAAGATGTAAGCCCGACAGCCATAATCCCATACATTGTGTAGTATGTGAAGGTCAGAAACATGAACAACAGGTACCAGAGGAACTTAGCTGCGCACACACATTCAAGAGCCCCATCAAACAATCATGCCCAATTTCTCATGTTCATTAGATATAAATGCACTGAGAATCCAGCTCCAAGCTGCAACAATCTTGGTGCTGTGTTACAACCTGATCATGTGAACAGAAGCCTAAGTGAGAAGTACTAAGCATTGGCTTCTCATGAAAACTAAACTGACTGAATTCTCTAGGGTGGGTTTCTCCTTGGACTAATTCTATAGTTGTGATGTTGATCCACAGCCTAGAGTACTAAGTTGATTGTTCAATTGTAGTAATGTGGAAAGATAAACCATTATTACAAGTCAACAATTGTGGTGTTCCTCCTAGTTACCAGATTCAATGCCACAGGTGTTAAATGGCCTTCAGTACCTGTACTCATCTCATATTGGATCATCAAATAAGTGATGGTCCCATACAAGAGGGATTGAATGAGGATGTAGGGAAGCTCCACAAGACCCTGCACACTAACCGGTTGTAGTTAATCACCTCCAATGGAGATAGAGATTCATAGCTCTTGAGTGAGTTTTTTCTTTTTCTTCAGCTAGATGGGTGGAGAGCAACAGCTGACTTTTGGCAAGAGCCAGAAATGTTTTTTGAGGCAAATTAAGGGACAAAAGTAGCTCCCAGAGAATACTGGAGAATGCAGCTGGGGAGATGATTGAGGGTACATCAGTTGCAATATATTAGAGTTATGCAATTTTGTTATAAAAAGTGTCCCAGGGGAAAAACAAGTGATATGAAATTCACGCACTTGAGCCAATGCATATGGCAATGGAGAATACATGCTAGCGGCACGCTCTCTATAGAAAACGGTGCGCTCAACTGCCACTACAGGTTGCACTGTAGATGCATTTTGGACTCCCAAGAGCATTGTGCCAGCATACAATGCACCCATCACATTAAACACCTCAATTTGTGTTTTCCTGCAGTTTATTTGGTCAACCAAATAGTGGGGTCATACATATTGAACACAGTTCTTTCTATGATTATTTTGAGGACAACTTCCACAATTCACAGATTTGTTCACTAATTTAACCCACCATTTCCCTTGCACTTCAGACCCTCTCTCTGTCTGTCTGTCTTTTTCCTCTTGCAAGGATGGCAATGAAACTCATGCTCCAGAATGGCAGTGCAATAAAATATGGAGCTGAGAAAGAGTAGTGTACCTTTGTGAGCCAAGACCCCAAAAGATTGACCCAAAGATCAACCCATATACAAAACTAGAGAAAAAGCGCACAACATTGTAGTATGGGCTCCGCCAGTATGTGATGTTCTGCTTCCATAGACATATCATGAGTTGTGTGCTTGGTGACTGGGGATATCGAGCTGCAAATTCCAGGTCACATGTTCCAGGTGCTGGAATGCTTGACTGTTTAATCAAATACTCATTCTCCCTGCCCAAAAAAATCACAAGAAAAATTATAGAGGGATGACAGACATATCTGACAATGAAATGTGCGTTTGTGTCTTCAGCAACTGAAATGGCTCATATATATATACACAAGTACATTTGATTGATACAAGTTGACTCTTATAGTTCACAATGATACTCAAAACAGATTTTGCAGCACTTACAGAAACAATTCAGAATCATGATACACATCTGCAAAATCTTTGCCAATCTGTAATTCGGCTGCAGGAGTGGTGACCTCGAGCACCCAGGTAGCCGGATTATATCCATCATTTATTGGAGGAATTCCATCTATTGCCTGGTACTCAGCCATTATACCCAAGGTAAGAGGTATGTGAAAATCTGGAAATACAGAAAGAATTTGCATGTCTGCTGCTGAAACAAACAGAGATCTTAACACATTGAGCATGTGGGTACTGAATTGGAGTAACGAAATGTATTCACCAGGAAATACTCAACCAGCAGCTTTGAATCCTGGCCAAGTGGACCGGCATAAATCAATTGTCCACCAGGTTTCATCAGCAAAAGCTGCAAGCACTCAGAAGGAGAAATGGTCAGTATGACAAAACCCCTTCTATGGATATTGGGATCCTCCAAGCAGCATAGTACACATCATCAGTGCAATTTAGTCATATCAACTTCCTCTTGAAGCAGGAGTATGTACCTCATCAAATGCCTCAAATATGTCAATACTTGGCTGATGTATTGTGCATACAACAGTCCTGCCTGTTTTGACAGTATTCTGAACCGTTCGCATGACAATGGCTGCGGCTCTAGCATCCAAACCTGATGTTGGCTCATCCATAAATATGATGGAGGGATTTGCCACCAATTCCACAGCAATTGTGAGCCGCTTTCTCTGTTCTACAGAAAGGCCTGAGCTGCCTGGCAGTCCCACCAGAGCATGCCTTAAGGAGCTTAGCTCTACCAATTCCATAACCTCTTCTACAAAAATCTGCAGAAATTCCATGGTGGGTAACATAATTAGGTGGCAGGATTTTTTTCTTTGATGCACATATTCATTCCCAACTTTAGAAGAGTCTACATATCAAAAGCACTGGCACGACGGATGTTGAGCATTTCAATTATAAAAAGGATGTTTCTTACAAGTTTTGGCTATTGTGGACAGTCTTCACACTATTAGGAACCAAGATCTGTACAGTACACTTACACTGTGTGTTGCTTTATCAACCTGCCGGGGGAGCCGCAGCCATGATGAGAACATCAAGGACTCATGCACTGTCACTTGTGGAGAATGGATGTCAGTCTGCTCCACATACCCGGAAATGCGGGCAAATGTATCTTGCACCTTGGGGTATCCAGATATCTTAATTTCTCCCTTGATGTAACCCCCTGTTTTCCTTCCAGCAAGCACATCCATGAGTGTGGTTTTGCCCGCCCCACTGACTCCCATAAGAGCAGTCAGCCTACCCGGCTTGAACACACCACTCACGTTCTGTAGCAGCTGCAGCCTGTTAGTTGTAATCCCTTGAACCTTCATTTCCTGAAATTGGAGGCAAAAAGTGGGAAGTTTTCAAATGATTCTCTTTCAGAGTCATACATAACCTTGGATCACATGTATGGGGAGATGTTAAGCTATGGAAATCAGGGTTCAATCTTAGAAATAGGCAACCACATTTAAACATGTGCCTTCTGTTGGGAGACACACAGATCAGTAGTAATACACTGATGGATGTCAGCAGCTCATGCAAATCTGATCTGGTGTTCACTGATGTTTCTATTCTAGACATTTGAAAGACTAATATGCCACAAGGTGAGCAGGAAAGCACCACCTACATGGGGCATATCAACATAGTAGCTGATATTGTTGAAGCTCAATGTCAACGGCTGAAATGGCAATATCATGCCCTTTTGCTGTGCCCAGCCTTGATCCTGACATCCTTGTAAGTCCTCCATGTTTATGTTTGTGTGTGCTGCAAGATGTTTCACTTGCTGCCCTGCTGCTGCTGCATTAATGCCACCCACCCATTCCCACTTCTCGAACCATCATTTGCCACCAGAGATGATGCTCATGATTAGTGCTAGGCTTAGAATTTGTACCAAGTTTTCTGTTCTGCCAATGATGACTAAATTCACAGTGGAAATTCACTATATGACTGGCAACTTTGCCTTAGAAAAACTATAGCTAGATGACAAATCGCACACCACAGCTACAGTCTAGCTACTCTCTGACTGTCTTATCTACAGTAGTAGATGTAGCAGATTCTCCATCTATACTGCTCTAAGCAATTGCATGTAGGAGGCAAATAGCATCCCACAGATGAAGCAAATTTAGCTATAAAAGAAATGTAGTATTCTGCAGCGATTTTCTACCTGAGAAATTGGAATGCGAGGGACGATGAAGTAGCAACATCCAAGATGGAAGCTGGGTTCTCTTTTTCAGACGGTGTTGCTTCAAGCCAGCTCCACTTTTGTGCTTAGACTCATCTTGTGCTTCTTTTTGCACTACTGCTTGTGGCTTACCCAGAGCTGCTTGTTGGAAGGTCCAAAATGGTGTCAATTAATGCATGTCCCATTAAGGTAAAATTCAACAGATATGCACAGAAACTAAAAATGGAAGAACCAGAAGAACATAATAACAGATCTAAAGCGAGAGTAAAGAATTACGCACGTTCCAGAAATCTCAGAGCCAAGGTTACAAAAATATTGAACAAAATAGTGTAACCAGTAAGGACGCCGACACCAATCCAGTACCAGTATCCATTGGTAGATAAACCTCTCCCTCTGAGAATGCTCAAGTATAGGGGCTCCCCAGTGTTTGCATCAAGCTGCAATATTGCATATTAGTGAGTGGTCATCTCCCTCAGTAAAAACTGGAAACTGAGGACAAAAAACTTTGCAGAAGCATTTAAAAAGTGGACTGTAATCCAAAACAATGGGTGGAATCTTCAGTTATGATTTGTCAGCAATATGTATGCAGACTGCTGAAACAAGGCTTCAAAAAACCCATCAACTTGGGTAGTCTGGCATGCTTCAGTTTCACTAAATGCCATACCACAGGCTAGATTTTAAACTGCGGTAGAGGGCACATAAGCAGCCAGCCATTTCAAGATTCTTTGGTTGATTCAGAAGTTCATTCCAGAGAAGATTTCAACATGTAATTTATTACTTTTTGTGGATCCAAGATGACATTGAAGACAAGAGGTTTGGAGCATCTACCTTTCTCCATCGAGGGGCAAGAAATTCATTTGCAGAGATGGCATTTTGTGCATAAGACAGAGGCATTATCCAGAATCCCCAAATCCACCAAGGATGTATATACTCTGCAGTGGTTCAAAGGACAATGTAAGAAGCTTGCACACAAACACGCCCAGCTTGCACCTTGTGCCATTAAAAACATATAAAATTGGGATGCTGCAGCAATAATTTACACTGCCATCTATAAATCTCCCCATGATGCATGCACCTGTGAGAAAAATTCTCACCTTTGGCAATCACAAAACCACCAAGCAAGAAAGTGATCAGGATAGTAAAAGCCCCCATAGTGTTCGCAATAACCATTGAACGCCCAAAAGCTCCAAGAAACCGAAATAGTCCAATGGACATGTGGTGCATAAGAGACAGTAAAAGCATGTACCGGAAGAACCTGTTACCACAAATCCACACACAAGTACCAGTGAAACATAAGAAGTTTAGGTGTCTATACTCACAGACAGAGCTGGTAGCCTGAGTTAGAATAACACACTGGAAAAAATCTATCTTCAAAAATTAGTTTCTGTAGAAAGTCTAGTGTTATTATATATCTTGCACAATAAATTTAAGACTCTCACCTGCCAGGCTCTGGGGCGAGCCCAATACTGTAGTAGACTATGCAAGACCAAATGACTCCCTCCACCATTGAGTATGGTAGCCGCAATATCCAGCTGGGAATGGAGAAGGCCCAGCATGGGTAAAACAGACTGTCCCGTTGCTTATAGAACACAGGAAGCCCAGCTATGGTTATTGACATCTCTGAAAACCCATTTAACATCATGTGCACCAATGCAAAAAAGAAGCTACTCAAATAAATATCACCAGATTCATGGTCCACTGGATGCAACCAGGTGCGGAGATATAAAGTTGCTGTGATACATGCCACAACGCCCACCTGCATGCATGAGAAGAAGGTAACTTGGAGGAGTAGAGCCTAGCAAAATGGAAGCAAATGTCAAAGAATTTGTTCAGCTATTTTTGTGTGCAATTTTCTTTCAGTGGGTGCACTTGGGTACTGCTGATAATGACATACAATAGGGCTCTAATTCTATACATAGACATGATTTGTTCAGTGAAAGATAGATCAAAGCAGAAATGGGTTCAAATGTTTTTTCCCCTTGTGTATGAGACTTGGATCTAGAAAAAGAGTAAATTTGTTGATAGCATAATTCTGGACAGAGTAGTGTGAATCAGACTAAGTACCTGACATGTACGAAATATGTATATGAATTTGTTCCTTTTGATGAGTAACCACTCCCTTTCTGTACATGCTTTGAGGAGTTCCCATTTTGACAGTGCAAAATTGGTGGTGACAAGGGCATACTGATGGCTGGAGATTCTGTTATAAGGTGTTGCAAGGTAATTTGTTATCTCTTGTCCAACTTCAGACTCCTGAAATTTTTTCACCATCCTTGCCACAGGGATATACTCATAGGTCTTGCTCTCATCTGTCCAGTATTTCTCCTGTTCCTTCTTTGATGTGACCTGACAAATCACAGGACAACATACAGGTCAATGCAAAATAGGCATGATAAGCAAGGAGGCTCAGGAGAGAACTCTTATTTTGCCAATTAGGAGTGACTGCTCATGCTGGAGTTTTCCACCCTACAGGGCTTATGCACAAGCATATCTTCAAGATTGCTAGTTAGAAGCAATTCCAAGCATTTATGAAGAATGTGTGGGTGATTTTTATTGCAAACGAATTAGCCAACAAGGATCCACAAATCAAACATTTGAGTGCCCACAAAGCACATTTGATGACATGAACCAGATGCCATCAAGAGCTTGGTCATCATCTCTTTCCACCAGTGTGGATGATATGTTTGCAAGATGGGAGGTCAGTGATGTACTGGCTGACAGCCTGGAGCATGAAAAACTGATGCTTACCTCTTGAAGAAAATCAGCAATGCCTTTCCTGGGTGGAAGTTTGAAACCAAGACCTTCAAAGAAGTTGAATATCTTCTCCCTGGGTCCTAAGAACACAACATGACCCTCAGCGAGGAGGAGTATGTCATCAAAGAGTTCAAAGGTTTCTGGTGCAGGCTGCAGGAGAGCCATGAGCACTGTTCCCTCCAACAAATGTACAAAGTTGCGCATGCACTTCACAATTTGGAAAGTGGTGATACTGTCTAACCCTGTAGAGATCTCATCCATAAACAGGGTCTTCTTTGGGCCAACTACCATCTCACCTGTGGAGAGTTCAGCACATCATTTCAAAAATGTCACAACTTTTGATGCAACATGAAGAAAGTTTTTGCAAAGTTTTCAGAAGTCTATCGAGGTCACATGTTGCCAGATTACATGTATATCTTCAAATCTGTCCACCCCTGGCCAGAGCTTCCTTTGGATAAATTATATTTATTTCAAGGGAGAATCTGCAGATGGGCCTGGTGCATTGATCATCAACGTTTTTAATGAATGATGGGCACTGAAGTATATTTTTTCACCTGTAGTGACCCGTTTTTTCTGACCACCAGAGATACCCCAAAGCATGTCATTCCCAACGAGTGTGTCAGCACAGAATTCCAGGCCAAGCACTTTCATGATGTAGTCTGTAGTCATGCTGTGCTTCTTTCCTTGCACAGCACTTGCCTGCACTAAATTCCAGATTGAATCAGATCCATATCCATATTATCATCCAGGCTGCTGCCTGAACTCGCAGATTTCATAGCTAGAAAATTGCAATGCTCTGACAATCATTGACCAATCTGCAAGCCATTCATGATCCATTCACCAGCAACTTGGAGGGAATCACAATTACACGTTGAATCTCTTGACAGTCCTGACCAGATCAAAGTCTGCAACTCTTAAGCAGCTCACCTTCATGAAGGCGTCAATGTCAGGATCTGGATGGATATTTTGCTGCTTTTCTCTGTGGGCAAGCTCTGTGAGCATATCTGCAACAGGCATCATCAGCAAAGGCCAGAGTCATCAGAAGTATAGTGAGAATTTTCTCTTCCGAGCACAACAGCATAGAGATCATGACATTGCAATGTGTGGCCCACTGTGTTACTATAGCTCGGCAGGATGATACCACAGATGAAATCTCTGCAGGCAGTTCAAGTTTGATTGATCATCTGATGCATGCATACCATACTTATATCCCACTCCCTGACAGCGAGCTGCAAAATCCAGAGTTTCTCGTACTGTAAGCTCCCCAATGTGGTTATCCATTTGGCTGATATACGCAGATGTCCTTTGTGGTACAAACTCTTTCATGGTATGTCCATTGTATGTGATCACTCCTGATCTCTGTCACAAACAGATCATGCAGCTGATTGCTGTACTGTTTGTCTGCAGCTCTGGAAGTAATTTCTAGCTAGATACATCAAAATCGGTGTTTTTTTTCGGGGGCAAATTTTTGCAACTTGGTAGAAAAAAAAGCAAGCTGCCAAAGGTACAAACTTAGGGTAAATCTTTTCTTGGGAAAAAATGGGCTCAAGTCATGGAGGTCGCTAGAACAAAGTGGGATTTTCAGAATAGATCCTGTCTGACATCTAGTGAGATTTGGGTCATTAATGTCATGGATGGTCACCAATCCACCCATTTGACAAAATTGAACAAAAACAACCCTTGATGAAATGATCACTGTAGTAGGTCCTAAACTTCAGAAAGTTTCCAGATCTATTACAACAATCCCTTAAGAAGTTGGATGAGGACATTACTCAAGGTTACATAGTTCAGCAAGTGGGAATTGATGGACGTTCAACTGCTTACTCTCAAGTTTTTGTCAAGTTTGCCAGCAAGAGCTCGCAGCAGTGTTGATTTTCCAGAGCACGGCAGTCCCAGCAGCAATGTCATTCTGGCACAACCATGCACAAGGGTACAATATACTACTATAAGGGGCAAATTGTTAAGATGTTAACGGTGTGCACATGCATGATCTTGTAGGTTGCAAAATACATGACTTTAGAAGTTGCATATCCTTCAAGGTAAGGGGAATTAACTCTTTGTATATTTTATGAAACACTTGATTAAAAGCTCGTATTTATGCAACTTCTAGTGGCTCTAGGGTTGAGTTCCCAATTTGCTGCACTTGCCTTCCAGGTCTGATAACACCGCTCACATCATTCAGAATGCCAAGGTCGCACATGTTTGTTTGACAAATTTTCAAAGACTCCAGGACACCCTGCTTGATGATCATACACTCGAGTTTTTGCCACAGAGATGATCATAATGTCAAAGTTTATTTTTGATTAAAACTTGAGAACATTTAAAACATTATTCATAATCTAATTCTAAGCCAGTGATTCTTTTTGTGGCGAAAATTCAACCATTTAGCTAGAAAAACAAACTCCCAAGCAACATGATCAAGGGAACTTTTTGGGGAAAAAATTCCAATTTTTTTTTCAACATTTCAAGGAAAAAATGTTTTGAAATCGCCAAGATTTTTGGAGGATGTGTGTGTGTGTGTGTGTGTGTGGTCTACCTCGAATACATTGCGGGCAAAGTTGAAAAGAGTCGGCAGGGCACGAGCTCCGAAGTAGACATCAGCGTTCACAAACAAGTGTTGAAATCGCACCTCCACCTTTGGCAACTCCATTCCCACACTGCAGCAGCATTCACAAAATTATAGTATTCGAATCCCAAAACAAATTTGTGTGTGTACTATAAAACTTTTACTTCCACACAATCAGTTTGTGTAACTCATGCATCGACGACTCCTCCTCCGCACGCGCGCCACAAAAATCAATCCAAGAAACCTCTCTATCAAGAGAGATTCAACAAACCCACATGATCAACAAAATTCATGACGGATCACTAGGGTTTGTGTGCTCACCGTTCAATGCGCTCTTTGATACGAAGCAATAGTCGTTCGTTATCTTGCTGATCATCAGTCGCAAGTGCTTTCTCCACGACTCGTTGACGCTGTCCTTTCCCCAGTTTCCTCACGTCCACAGGCGCCAGAGTACGATTAAATTGCACTTTGCTATCAGCAGCAGCGACCATAGATCCCACTAATTCATCCTTGTCGTCGAGCTCAAGAAGCGCGGTATGGAGGCGATCGTAAGTAGGCAACTTCTCGAGCGCAGCCCATTTCTTCAATTCCGGCTCCATATCATCATCATCATCACGATTCTTCTCCAAACTTTCCTGCATACTGACGCCGCATGTTGCAAGCACACTTATAGAAACGTGATCATCCACTTCACTAGTACTAGCACTCGTCGACGACGACGACGACCGAGTGCAGTGACTACCACCTCCTCGCGGCTGCAACGTCGTCAGATCCGCAAACTGCATTGGACCACGACCAAGACCCACATGATGATCACCTGAAAGGGTTTTTCTACTGCAATTAGATGCAACACAAACTCCACTACTACTACTACTACTACCACTCGATCCCGGCTGCATTTTTTTTCTTCTGTACACAAAATGTCCAAATTCTAAACCCAAGCTAGATCATAGACGAGCTCGCGAGCGCTCTTGAGAGAACTTGGTGCTGTTATGTGCGGGTAGTCTGCATGCATGCATGCATGCAGTTGGGACGCTCTTGTTGTGTTCGAGAAAAAAGGCAAGTCACCCAATTGACACAACCTCCAGTGGGATGGAGTCTAGACGTCTGGACTCTCGACTGCACTGCAGTTAGTGTGGAAAAAAACTATCATGAGATATAGTGTAATTTGTTGGCCTTGCAGGCTACTACCAAGGCAACGATATTATGCTTAGATGCATTCTAGAGTATAGTAGCTTACTGGATTTTGGCCCCTAGGTAATAATAATAGGTCTATTTTTATGTGAGGATTTTTGAAAGATGATATTTTGGTTTGTGTTGAAACTGGAGATTAGTTATAGAGTTATGTACTATCTTGAAGGATTTTGGTTTCTTTTAGAGGATTTTTGGAAGATTGTATTTTTGCATGGTGAAATATATATTTGAGTTTCCATAACTCTTCTTTTACCCTAAGATACTTTTAAATTATGGCAAGGCCATAGTGTGACACACCCCTTGTTTCAAAAGCCTTGTAGAATGTATGATTTTTTTTTAATTGCTGGAGCAGCTAGACTCCACCTACCCAAAACCAAATGTGACAAATTATCATGTGTTCCTAAACATTATACGTTTTCTGGAATAAACAAAGTATCACTTTGCATGCCATGACTCCATAACATGACATAAGTACACTATATAATAATATCACATAACATGCTCGTATATTATAACATCTAGCACATGACTAGGTATAACATAACACGAATATTTAATATGTATATTTGGCATGACAATATTTTCATCTATGTTTACTAATGTTCATTGTCGGATGCACTTGATTAAATTATAAACCATATTATGACAATTTATAAGGTCACATAATTCCTTCTATAAGGCTACATAGAAAAGGATTTTTTTGGGGGCCATTTGCTTAATTTATGTGTATTCATTGGGTTTGGAGTTTGTAAAGCTCTAGGTGCAAAGTCACTCATGTCCAAGAAAAAATCGTGCCAAAAATAAATTTAAGTCAAGAGTATATATATATATAGAATTTAAAACAAAATGTATGAATTATGATATTTAAAATTTTTAGATTCTTCTCAATTAAGTTCATCCTAGATATAGATTTTATTTTTGGTAGATATATAATGGAAAAATAATTAAATATTCCTATGATTTTTGGGAGGTACCCCAACAATGAATGCACCCCTATCAAATGTTTGTAGCTACATTTCAGTTCCATCAAATTTTGTTCCAAGCATGAAACCACTGAAAACTAGATAAGTACCAACTCAAGAAGCTTTACCTTCAAATTTGACTCTTTCCTCACTTAACTAACAATTAACAACAATTTCATTGCCAACCTTGGAACATAAAGCACATGATCTTCAATGTCTTTTGAAACCCAATTTGAAAACGAAATAGAATATCAGTTTATTTTTTAACATCAAGGTTAGAAATAACCAAAATATATTTTTGTGAACAAATGTGTACTTTTGAAAAGACAAGAAAGCCTTAGTTCTAGAATGGTTGTGTTAAGATCCAAATATTAAATATTGTTGTATATTGTCACAATCCATAAAATTAAGAACAAATTTCTAATAAAATTTGGTAGCAAAATTATAGTGTTAAGAATGTTATTCTCATCTCATTACTTCTTGAAAGTCTAAATGACCTTGTTCTGAGGACAAACTTTGATGCCATCCCCTTCAAACCAATTTTGCCCACTTTCCTTATGATTTTTGGTTAATTCATGACATGGATTGGCAATTGCTATAGGTTTATAAAATTGGCCCTAGGCCAATCATATGACCACAAATGATTTAATTGTTTTCACTAAAATGAAATTAGAAGGGTTTGTAGATGTGTCTAGCTTCATAATTTGTTTCTAGCCAAATTTGGCTTAATCATCTTACATGGATGATCACAACTTGTGCTACATCACAAATATAGAAAAAAAAAAACCCTTTCACTATCATAACTAAATTAGGTTAAAAATATGAAAAATCATTTTATTAGTGTGTGCTTTCCAAGCTTGCCAAAGCTTTCCACACTATCTAAAATGCCCTTCAATGTTGGGTGGAGAATAAACAATGATTTGGTCTTCAATGTACTTGGGGTTCTTGACCTTCATTGTTTAGGTAGGCCCTTGTTTAACAAGAACTTGCTATGCTCAAGCCTTTCACACCAGCAATAATTTCCAAATTGCCACACATGTGCATGTTTGTATACACATGCCAATGGCCATTGAAAGAAAGAAGGGTTGCATCATGAACTTTGTAGCATTGAAAACCTCAATATTGTTTAATGTTTGTCTAGGAGAAATATATGATTTTTACCACATGACATTTCACTAACCTTGATGTTTCAATAGCATGTTCCATAATCCATGGTTAGAGTTTAGGTATGTTATGTGAACTTTATGTTTCACATTAACTTTATGATAATTTACCCAAAGGAAATTAGTAGAGGACATTGTTTGTACCAAATGTTAGAGTGATTGTGATTGGTCTTACCACTCCCACAAAGATCCCTATCCCTTTTGAATTACCTATGGTCTCAAATTCCTTATCTCACATGTATCTTCAGAAGGAAATTGTGTTTGTGATTGAGAACAAAAGGCTTGCCTTTCTCACCATGCAATTAGTGCCCTCTCAATATCACCTTTCAATCTACAAATTACTTGAATTTGTCTATTCCAGCTTTTGGGGAAGGAAATGGCACCTTGCAAATCAACTTTCTAATTAGACACATACCAAAATATTTGACAGCAACAAATGGTTGTGTGGGCGTATTCCAATCATTTGCATGTACAACATTTCCATCGATTAAACCTTACATGCTTAAATAACCATTTAAAATTTTACATTTTTAATATTTAAACTTGATTTGTTCATATTTTTTACAATTTCTGATGAGTGACATAAAAGTTCAAGAATGGGTAGCCAAGAAATTTTTTCTTTTTGTTGACATTCTACATTAAAATTAAATATAGAATGCATGATACTATAATGTTAATGAATGACTGAAATTTTTTTGAGTCTCAATCACCAAGTCTCAAAATTAATATGCATTTGGAACAACATGTAAATAAGGTTTGTACATAAACTTGGAGGTCACAATCTAGAACATTGAAGGTAGTTTCTGTTATGAGTTTGAAATGACATCTTCAGACTTGAAGGCCACAAACTTTACCAATCATAAAGATTTGTGATGATTTTAACATGGCTGCATGCATGTTTGGTGATCAATCATATAGTTGTCATGGAGATGATTTGGGAGAGTCTTTGATGGGTTCAAGGACCAGGTCATATATTTAATTCCCAAGAAGCCATTTTATCCAAAACATATGTGATATCATGTTTGTAGGATAGAAATAGAATGAACCAACAAGAATCAATGCCAATGTCAAGCTATCATTATCAAGAAGTATGTAACTGACCAATACCATTGCAAAAACATTTGTGCCATAAACACATTCTCCTTCCACCTATTCATGCAAACCAATGCAAAATGAGGACTTGAATGTGTAGTTGAAACTTAAAACCATAAACTATGGTGGGTAACATCCATCAACTTTAGCATAATTAATCAAAGGAAAAGCAATTATATAATTCATTTCATATTTTTATGCTCATGCTTTACATGTGAAGTTCATTCTTGAAATTTCGCCTTCATGTCTAATTGTTGAAATTCATTAAACAATACCCATTTTTCATTGAATATATGGAGAGTCATTCCTTGGATGGTGGGTCTTATGAAAAGTTTTCTAAAAACATACATGATAGTACGCCAAGGAGGTATAAACCAATGTTGGGCGGTTCTCATCTTTTTTGAAAAATGTTAGGTCCAATTCTTAAAAGAACTTTTAAGAATAATTCTTTTTTTTAAAATCATCTTTAGAAGAAGTGACTAGGGTTTTTAAATTTTGAAAAAAAAATCCAATTAGTTTTCATACATTTAATAACAACCAATTTTCAAAAGTAGTTCTCACAAACTAGTTATTGAAATTATTTGTTTTACTTGAAAAATTGAGATAATTTTATTTGCTAAAAATTGCAACTTGCAAAAGAAATAATTAATAAAAAAGTCAGATGCAAAGACTTGTGTCTAAGATATTATATTTTCCACAATTTCATCTTGCTCAAATGCATTTTCAAAATTTTCAAATGTTTCTTCTAAGTCCACATTTGTTTTAATTAACTCTACTAGAACTAGAATGAGTTTCCCATCCAAACTTAAGATTATTTTGCCAATTTTTGCTCACAAATATTAACTTTGTTAGATTGTTTGACTTTAAATTTGTCTCAATTTGTGAGCCCACAATGCCTAGGATTTGGTGAACCAGATTACCAACAATAATAAACATGGATTCATCCGTCTTTCACCATTTCCTTTTTTTATATTTTTTAAAAAGAAAAAGATTCTTTACTATCACAAACTTCCCTTTTGATGTTGAAAGCAAGCAAAGCCAATTCAAAAGCAATCTTGGAATCATCATGTCAATCAAATTGTCTTTGGCTAATAGGATTGTAATTTATTCCTTCAATTCTAAACACATAGTTTTGACAAATTCCAATGCAACATGAACCAACCAATGGCCATAAGATTAGTTGAAAACAAAAATACTCACAATAGGAAAAAAAATATCCACAATCATTTGAGAAATGTGCCAAGTAAGAGTAGGTGGTATTCATAAATTCTAATAGCATTAGAAGGATTTTGAAAATCAATGACTGAATTCGTGACTCATTTGTAATTGTAATGGACACATGCAATTGAAAATAGCCTAGTTGCTTTGGACAAGTGCCATAAGACAATTAGTCATAAAAGACATAACATGGCTATGAAATTGAAAATGTAGTTGCAAACCTTATGACTAGCCATAATTTCTCATACATTGTTATGGATGATCCTTAGTATGACTTGGAACTTCAACTTGTGATTACATTTGGAACTATATTTGGTATAGTCACATGTTCCCAAATGTGCCATTGATGGGTGGTTAGGATTTAACCATGTGGTAATTTAAAAATCCAATGGCCATAAAACATGTGAATTTTTTTCGTTTATTCAATATATATATTATAATTAAAATAATTAAATATTATAATTACAATAACTAAATATAATCATTATAGTAACTAAATATTAAACAAAAGTTAATTAATTATAACCTATTCTAGGCTAGTTTAGGGTATTAAAATAGGCTACATAGCATAGGCTAAATAGGTAGGTAGGATCCTATTTATTTTGTTGGAGACAAGTCTTTTGATTGGTTCATCCCAAATGGCACATGCATTATTTTTTTAGTGCATACCATGAATATAGTCCATTCCTTCACTTACTTATATACTTTACAAGTTTGAAGTTGTAGACAAAGGATATAGGATAAATTCTAATGAGAAGGAAACAATACAACACTACAACATTATCGCACCCTTTGTCCCATATAAAAACATTATCATATATCCACACAATAAAATATTTACTATTTTTTTAACTATTAACTACCTATCCTACTTATTACATATTGCCTAGGCTACATACCTACTATATATTACCTAACCTACCTAATTTATTATTATTATTATTATTAATTATATATCCACATAATAAAATATTTACATTTAACCTACCTACTACTTACTATTATCTAAATCCTACTTATCACATATTACTACTTAGGTTACATATTTACTATCTACTACTTATCTTACTTATTACATACTACCTAGTTAATAGTTCAATTGAAATAGTAAAGTTTGCCATGTGTGGTCTATGTTTCTTTGTTCATGTGATAAAATATACTATTGCAATTGCAAAAACTTTCATTGTAGTTGTAAAACAACTATATTATCATCCATCAATGGATGCAATCAAAATTGGATGACATTGTTCACTTTTCATTTACATTTTCAATGAAAATCATATTAGTCATAAATTGTAGTTGCATTTACAACTAGAATTTAGTTCAACCCCTCCTATAGTTGTTTATGTGTTTACAACAAGTTACAACTATGTGGACATGTAGGACTAACACACTACTAGTCATAAAATAAGTTGGTTTGGACAGTAATCACTTAATAGTCACAAAAATATGGTCAGAATGGACAACATTTCTTTTAGTGTAATATTTTGTTAATTTTTTTTAGTAAGGGACAATAACCTCCAAAAATTGTAGAGTTTTTTGAAACATAATGACTTTGCTAGTAAATGTGCAATCAAAATCATACTTGCAATATTAATATATTCAACTAACACAATTCAAAGAAAACCCAAGGGGCAAAAATTCAAGTAGTAAAAAATGAAAATCTACCTTGTTTTCATTAAATTATTTAGTTTTTCCAAGCAAAGACTAATCAAAATAAGCCTTGTTCCATTTATGTTTGCTTTCCCAAATTTTCTTGGACCAAGATATATATATATATATTTGCAAATTTAATTATATAGATTTGATTGAAACAAATAAATTTGTTTTACCTATTTGCTTGTTTGTTATAGCGTATTTACATTATTTTTAAAAATGTGGTCAAAACAAGTACATTGAAATCTTTTATCTAAACTCAAAATTTCACACCTCACAATTGATTTCAAAGTAATTGTCATGGTATTCAAATTTGATCTTTCATTTTTGACAAAACAAATGATTTTTTTTCTCAACCCATATTGTGGACTTTGATTGCATAAATTATAATGTAAAATGTGGGTATTGCAAAGGAGTTGTAACATCTATTTGTAGCTTGACTCAAACCCAACTCCTTTGAATGTGACATCATCCTTTAACATCAATGGTATGATATTTTTCTTAATCATTTTTTTATTGTTTTTATTGTTTTGTTCCTAATTTAGGGAAATCAATCTCCTTGGATGGTTTTAACATGGTTGTTAAAGAAGTAAGCAAATTACATTATTTTTGGGGACTTACAAATCATTACCAATAGGGATAGGTCATTGGACACTAATGGTTTGAATTTTGACTTCTTATTTAATTTTGTTGATTCATGTTGATGGTGACTTGTGGACTACCCAAGAGTGGGAATTGAAGAACATTCATAAACACACAATTTTGGAATTAGAGGAGATATGTAGGTACTTGTAAAAAACTACAAATTTTGTTGTTGGATATTACATATTTGGATTTACTATTTGAAGACATATCAATAGAACATGGAATTTTGTTATAATTTTGTTGAAGTTTTCAATAAACCAATAAGTATAGACTTTTTCATTGATTTCCATATTCAATTTGTTGTGTGAATCATTTGTAGTATTAAAGATATCATGAAAATGAACTGTAATTCTATTTGTAATTGTTTTTACATTATATTTTGAAGTACAAATTCTAATTATCAGAAATAACCATGAATTTGGTGTATTGATGAATTTCAAATATGTGTGTGTTTAGAATTAGTGTAGAATTGTGAATGTGTGAATATTTGTAGTGCAAATCTATTGTTATAGTAAATGTGGGGTAGTTTTGGAGGAATAAAATCCATGTCTACCATTTGGCAACCATCTTTTTGGGGAATTTTCTATTTTTTGTACATGAACAAAAGGGTTTTCTGCATTTTCCATTGTCTATATTATAGATAAAGGTGTTTAGAAAAATAGTTTAGTTTTCAATTTACATTAAAAGGGGTATGGTAAAAAAACACCAGATATCTAAGTAGTTGAAGTCATAAGGATTGTAGAGCGATCTACAAACTTTGAAGAAGAAAGGATTATGAAACAAGATGAATCGAATGGTGACTTGGAGTTTATAGTGGCAATTGGATTTGGAGGCAAATCATCAAGGTCTTGAAGGATAAACATAATACAATCATGAAAATGGAAGGGAGTATGTGAAAACTATAGAAACCCCATATTGGAATTTGATGTTAGACAGACAAATTCTGAGAATAAAAGAAAGACCTACAGGACATAAGTCGTTTCTACCACAAGAAATGGTAAAGCATGAAGTATGGACTAGTGGTCTTTAGAGAAGGCATAATTATAAACAACGATCTCCACGAAAAGAATTGCAGTCAAATACACCCAAATAAGTGGGTGCTATATACTTCTCAATCGCAATCTATGGTTCAGAGTCGAAGAGATCAAAATGGAGCATGGATTTCTATAGTACCTAATCAATTACAAGACATTTCAAGTCCAAAATCAATGACTAATTGAAAAAGGGATTTTATAGGAGGTATAAAATCCAAGTTTGTGTACTAATCTACATTTCTAGATTATTATGAACTAGTGGAAGACTAGGAGGTGGAAGAAAACACCAATATCAATGTGTTTGAGGAGATTGAGGAAAACTACTTAAGACCATTTGAATATGCAAAGGCATATGTGAATGTGTTGGATGAAATACCATAGTCATACTGACATCAAAAAAGTCTAGAGTTGGATTATACAAGGTACACAGTTGAAACTAGGGATCATGAATCTACAGATTTGGAAGTAGCCAAATTACTTTCAAAAGTCTATGCATTTTATGAGGAAGAAGGACATGCAATCATTGTCCTTTTGTGCCTTTTCACATCAAAGCATGCATTGCTAAACATGTGGAGTTATAAAATGTGGCAAGAGCATTAATGGATCAATCATAAGAGCAAGAAGCAAGAATTCATGTAATCCAAAATAGATTGAAAGGCATGGAGTTAGGAGGTCAATTGGGACCACATAGTCAATAGATTCATCCATCCATTTAGTTTAGGAGCAAAATATCAGGGATGTATTCACATCCTTATTTTACACCATAGAGGATACTAATGGGTAATCATAGGATGGCGCATTGTCAAACTTGGGTATGGAAGGATGCACAATTTAATATTTACACCATAGTCACAAAAATAATAAGAAAATTTAAAAGATGGTTAGTAATTGTAAAAATTATAAAACATAGTTGCAAATGACAGATAGTCACATATATTTGCAAATTGGATATTTATATAATACAAGATTTCTTGTAGTGTATGTGTAGCTATTAGGTTGCATACATACCTATGCAACTATAATTTGACTATCTTGGTTACATGTGTAACTAAACGTATATATGATGTTATACAAAACACAAAGGCATCATGAAAAATCAACCTATTGGAAAGATGAAATAGGTCATAGTTGTAATTTAGTTGAAAGGAAGACCAAAATTCATCCAAGTTTGAAGAGTAGCTAGTTGCATAAACAACCATTTGTAGTTGTTGGTGACATTTAGTTGCACATAATCACACATGGAATGGTTACAAATGACAAGATTTCTATTAGTGATATGATTAATTTGATGAAGAATGGATGAGACATCTTGTTTGACCACCATTTGCACCCATGAATGGCAATGTCCATCCTATGGATGAAAGCATGGACATTATTTGTCTCCTAAATGAAGCATTTGCTACTATGGATCAACCCATGGAAAACATGAATTTAAGGCAAGACCATATTCCATTAAGGGCTGAACATTTGGAAAATGATGAGGGTTTTGATAGGGGGCATGTAAGACATGGAACGAAAAGGGATGTGGCATATGAATAGGCAAACCATACTAATGAGAAGGGGTGCCATTTTGTCATCGAGCTTTGCAATTAATCTTGGACAAGAATGTGTGGTAGCAAATGATTATGGCATCCCCATGGAAGCACCAAGTATGGGTGTGGGAATGGTAGGGGTTGATTGTTAGGTAAACCCACCACGGATAAATGGCATGGTGGTTCAAGTTGTAATTACTGATGAAACACAGCCAAATATGGGGGGACAAGTTGAAATGGAATATCCAAATTAAACCACATAGCATGAAAGAGTTAACAAACTTGGGAGAATTCCACTTTATCAAAAGTCAACTTTGTCAAATTTAGCAGCAACACAATTAACAATGAACTGTTGTAAACATATGGGACCATAAATGCATTTGTGAATGAATTATTGGGTTTGCTAAAATGAAGTGTGTTACCACAACTAAACACATTGCTACCCATTGAATATGAAACAACAACCACTTTGGAAAAATTTAGGGTTGGCGTACAATGTCATACACCCAAGCCCAAAAGGTTGCATGTTTTTCCATGGAATTCATGAAAGGGAAAACTGATGTGTGAAATGTGGGGAGTCTATATACAAGGTCCATGGAAGCTCTATTGTGCTTCATAAGGTACTTAGACATTTCTTGTTGATCCCACGCTTGCAAAAGATATATGAATCATTAGTTTAAGCAAATTTCATGACTTGACATGCTAAGAATAAAAGCATGGATGGCATGGTGCAACATGTAGTAGATTCACATCAGTGAAAATTCATAGATGAACGGTGGTCGAAGTTTGCATAAAAGGCATGTAATGTGCAGTTAGCCCTTGCAATAGATGGTGTAAATCCCTTAAAAAAGAAACGATCAACATGGTTAACATGGCTAGTTGTATTATTGAACTATAACATGCCACCTTGGTTAACAACCCAAAAACATTTCATAATGTTATCATTAATCATCCTTGGCCTTGAATCTATCATTGGTGACAACATCAATGTATATTTAAAGCCTTTGGTGGAAGAGTTGAAGGAATTATGGGAAATTGGGGTGCATGTACAAGATGTTGCCACATTTAATGGTGAAGCAAAACTTAATATGTAAGTTGTCCTATTGTAGACAATTCATGACCTTCCAACATATGTTACAATTGTAAGCCTGGTCACAAAGGTATATCAGGGATGCCCCATATGTTTAGCACACACAAATATCTTGTTGATTGAAAAAAATGCGCAAGAATGTGTACTCATGCCAACATATGAGGTGGTTACCAGTGAATCATGAATTATGATCTGGTTTAGATGTCTTTGGTGGGGTTCGAGAGGATGGACATCCTCTACCAAGGGTGAATGTTACAAGTATTATTACCCATGCTAACACATGATCTTAGTGGATTGTGAATGGTGGGTGGCCTACAAAAGATGACCCTACAAGGAAAATTGGAATGAAGTGGTTGTCCATCTTGTTTAGACTAGACTTTTGGAAGGTACAACATGCTAACATGGGCATTTCACTAGTGAGTTGTTAGAAGACCATTGTGCTTCCAATAGTGGGTCATTAAATCAAAACCACTTTTTATCCACTAATAATTACTAGAAGACCTCTGTTGTTCCACTATAAAATAACTACTTGTCAATTATGGTTCCACTAAAGAATCATTATAAGGTTTGGATGGTTGAATGGAGTAATTCCATAACAGGCATAATCATTGGTTAAATGATGTGGGTTCATGCATGTAATAACTACCTATCCGAAATGTGTTGGATGTAATGCATGTGGAGTAGAATATTTTTGATGACTTGATGAAATATTTGTCTAGTGAAAAAGACATTGTGGAAATGTGGAAAGACATGGAAGAGGTAGGTGTACAACATTAATGGTTACAAAGGAGGCTTAAAGTTACAATTTTTTTCAAACCAACAAACCCATTTGTGTTCACACAAGAAGAAACACTAGAAGAAAAACATGTATTTTCGACTGTTCTTTGCGACTAAATTTTAGTCGCAAGAGACATTTTGCAACTAAAATCCTTTTAGTCGCCTAAGACAAGTCGCATGTGAAAACTAGTCGCAAA
>Ga0209611_10004349_pt1 | contig 24286 bp, 17 predicted proteins | sample S1TSphgellanicum_3_FD_187693 | JGI IMG/M metagenome (GOLD analysis project Ga0209611, IMG submission 187693) | Host-associated microbial communities from peat moss isolated from Minnesota, USA - S1T2_Fc - Sphagnum magellanicum MG (SPAdes) (version 2) | ecosystem: Host-associated > Plants > Peat...
CTCGGCCTTTTGGCTAAGATCAAGTGTAGTATCTGTTCTTATCAGTTTAATATCTGATACGAGGCTCATCGAGCCTCATGATATTAATCTAATTTTTTTCGGGGGCGGGGCCGTCCGGTAGCTTGCTGCCTGGCCCCGCGCGTGTCGCCTTGGTCTTGCACTACTTCCTAGGCTGGCTCACCCCTCCCCGTTTGGGGACCCAAACAATGCAAAACTGGATTCTAGTTCTAATAAGTACTGGGTCTATTTCGCATTTCGCATTAAAGTCCTCCGGTGTAGCTAAAGCATCCTAATATGGAGTCTTTATGCTAACAAAGGTCTATAGTTGTGTATAAAATGAGTAGTTTATTAGCCGGAGTTATATATCTTCAAAAACATTTTTTTTTTGAATTTGGTTGTTCTACTCAAATTAGTAATGTGGGGTTTTGCTTTCACATGAGGTTTTATTGTATTTAAAGGATCTTATGCTAATAAGAATGTGTGGTTGTGTTTGAGATGGGTTATACTGCAGCTTAAGTTATGCATCTTGAAAAACATTAATACAAATTTGGTTTTTTCATCCAAATTAGTAATGTGGGATTTTGCTTTCCAATGAGGTTATATTGCATTTAAAGGATCTCCCCACACATACATTATTAAGAGAAGTCAGGGATATCTCTCCATGATATAATGTGGTGTTCACACTTAAAGTGGTACCTATCACCAAATATAATGATGTCATCAATGTAATATTTATAAAGTGGGGTTCACACTTAAGGTGATACCTATTACCAAATATAATGATGTCATCAATGTAATATTTATAAAGTGGGGTTCACACTTAAAGTGATACCTATCACCAAATATAATGATGTCATCAATGTAATATTTATAAAGTGGGGTTCACACTTAAAGTGATACCTATCACCAAATATAATGATGTCATCAATGTAATATTTATAAAGTGGTGTTCACATTTAAAATGATAGCTATGACCAAATACAATGATGTTATCACTGTAAAACATTTGGAAAAATCCAAGCTTACAAGAACTTAATTCATCACCCTTTGAAATTTCATCAATACATTCTTCAACCCAAAAGGTAAGAAGTTTCATTGATACAAATAATCCTTCCCGTTTTGGTTAATGTTCTAATATGTAGTCTTTACTTTGTCACCTTCACAAAGTGACAATTGGTGATAGTTGAATCATAGATCCAAAATATTAAATGCCTTCACTTGACCAATGACATCAAAAATCCCCCCTAACAATGGCATGGCTTATACATAATATCCATTTGTTGACAAGCTTATACTTTCACACATTTGACATTTAGTCCAATTGCCCAAAGTAGATAAAAAGGTAGGTGAGTAAGTAGGTATTATAGGCAAGTTGGTAGGTAATCAAACCCCCCAACCCTAAAAAAAAAAAAACCAAAAAAAAATGTTTGAGTAGGAAAGGAATGAATTTTATGCATTCATAGGTAGCATGTAAAAAAAATCAATTATGAACACTTTGACCTTAAACTACCCATGGTCCAAGACAAGATGGCCCTAAGGTTTCAAACATGGTGACATAAGGCCAAGCCATCATGACAAAATGACCATCGTTTGTTTAGGGCCTAGGATAAAATGGACCTTAGATTACATAAGGTCCCAAGACATGGTATATGTCAATTATTATCCCAAGCCAATATTTCATGTCCTAAGACATAGAATATTTTAATTTCTACCCCAAGCCCAAGCCGAAAATGCCCACCCCTTCCCACTTTCATGGCATTTTTGGGATTGGAAATAATTTGTACCAAGTGAGGGTTACAAAGCCCCTTATCCCTAAAAGAACCATAGGTGATACCGATCTCCCCTTTTTTTATTGGCATTGAAATTTTAGACCCAATTGATGTAAAAGAATGGCTTTTCAAAACTTTAAAAAAAACTACCCAAGGAAATCCTTGAAAAGGAAAAAAAGGCAAAAAATAAGTTAACCATTGTCAATTCTAACAAATTTAACTCCCTTTCCTTTTTAATATTTCCTTTTTTTGGACTTTATGCAAATTGCACAATTTCCCTAAGTTTTTATATTTTATTTAATTATTTATTTACTTATGTTCAGGGTTTCCATACTGGATTTTTTACTCCTAAAAATGTCTAGAACCTTACCAATAAAACAATTTGGTCTCAACCAAAAAATAATTTCATGCAACCAATGAGAAAGCTTGGCATACACTCATGAAGGGCCTAAATTTTTTCTTGGGTGAAGGGGGAAGGGGATTTTCTTGTTTTCAACATGTTCCTTTCAAGTTCCCCAAGTTTTCAAGTTGTTCACCAAGATGTTTTCAATACACCTCAATTTTATCTCATATGGTTTACACAAACTTCTTGACGCACCCCCAAGCTCCTTAAAGGACTCAAATGTGAGTCTAAACTAAAAACATCGGAAGAGCAAAGAGTTGAGGCACGTTCCCTGGCTCACAGCACTTTAGGGGGGTAGAAGGGCGTGCTGGAGCTCCGAAATGGGACTAGGAAGAATGACAAGAGTCAACTACTCACACAGATTTGCGCAAAACTAACACAATGTGGTTAATGCATAGTTGGAGCACTTTTGGTGCTAGGACGAGCCACGGGCAACTTGGATTCATAAAACTCACCACGACCCAGACTTGGGGGAAGCCACCACCTTCCCACTTATAGTATAATTTATGCCTTTCCACAAGGCCCACATCCAAATGGCATTTTGTCCCGGGACTCATAAGTGGGAGTCTCGAAATTGCCAAAGTTGGGACTCTCGCGACTTTGGGGCCCCATAATTTTATGTGCACACCTTTAATTGAGACAAAGTCTAAAACAAAGTTGTATTTTTCGTCAAAAGATTTCCAACGGTATGTTGCACGCCCCCTGCACCCAAGGAAATCGGGGTGATTCTCGACTTTTAGTGGTCGGGAATCAAACGGCCAATTTGACTCCTAGCCCTTCTTTTGGCCATAATTTGTGTTTCAGATGTCCAAATGGGTCATGCAAGCCCATTTTAAACATCTACGTTTCAATAGCTTTCCAATGATATAAATAAATCTTCAAGCCATTGGGTTTTGACCCTTGTAATCACTCTTTGAATAGTCAGGAGTCCACCAGACTCTAACTCCCAAAGTGGAAGATCCTTTGGGAATGTGAGGGTTCATTCCCTCACACTTTCCTTCACTCCTGGGCTTCCCTCTTGGCCCACAACCTTGCAGGCCCTTGCTTTGGTCGTGAGCCCAAGGCTAGGGTTACAACACTTTAATTTTCATGTCGTTAGCCCAATTTCAACAATAGACATCCATGCACTCACTAAAATCTTCCAAATGGAATGATGGCCATCAAAATGCATAAAACATCTCTCAATCCGAATGAAAAACAAAATCATCAATCGAAAAATATCAATAGCCTAACATCAAAAAGTGTAACCTCTTGGATGACTAATCAAATCCTTGAATGTTGGGCAATTATCTTTGTATGCAAGGTCTCCAAAAATAAAATCCATCCAATCAAAATTTTGGATTAGCCTAGATCCGCCCCACACTCGCCAAATCTGTTCAAAAACATTTCAAGCATATTTTGACATCCAATAGTTCTTTAGACAATGTTCATGCATATCATTTCTACCAATTTCACAAATCTTACACATTCCATCCAACCCCATTTGAACCAACCACATACCAACTCGAAGACATTTATGCAAAATCAACCACATAAGCATTACGGTCTTCTTGGGTCTCGTGTGATGCTAAAGTTGACCCAACAAGGTGTTACATTGGTCCTCCGTAAGATTCTGGTCCTTGAGACCTTTAATAAGAAGAATACATATATCCTTTGAACCCCTATTAGTTTGATAACCCCGTTTAACCATGTGTCCATAGAAAAATGCCTCTTTTAAACCCTAACCAGCTTTCCAAACTATTTGATGGCATAATTTTACTTGTGAGCCTTGCAAACAAGAGCAATTGGAGGCACATTTTTGTGAGGAATGGTGCCATGGTGGCGTGTTTGCTAATGATGGGAAGATCCCTAGGTGGCACTTTGTGCCCTCACTTGTTTATCTTTCACATGTTCCTTCTCAAGCTAGATTTTGATCTATTTTTCTCTCTTGAACATGTTTGATCAACTAAGTGCTTTGTTTTTGGCCTTTTGGATGGTGGTTATCCCGTCTATTGTTTTTTCTTTGTTTAGGACCTTTGTTTCATTGACTTTTGATCTCTTTTAACTCTCTTTGGTTTCTTTTGAATGGGTTTGGTCGTCCTCTTTGGTGGCTTGTTGTTGGGCCGCTATTTAGTGATGATATGGTTGTTTTTTATCCTTTGAATTTGATTTGATGGGGCTATGTTTGCCTCCTCCCCTTTGGGGTTTCCTTCCAAAGTTCAACTTTCATGTATATAAATTGGAAAGGTGAACCATAGGGATCATATTTGTTTTTATTATGTGATTGGTGGTCCAAAATGGTGGTTCTATTGGGGAGTGCCCCATGTTCCCAAAAAATTGGTGATGGGGTCAATCAATATGGTTCCTTCCAACCCCCCAAAAAAGTGTGTGAGCACATCCATGAACTAATTAATATGAATTGCACTATTGTAGTACATTTCAGGTTTGGCATAAATTAAATTATTTTCTAATTTGTTGATTTTTTTGGATATTAATAGTTTAGTTATGACGAAATTTTTTAAAATGCATGCAACCAACAAAGTTTGATTCTTGAACCTCTTCGAAGTAGCTTTCAGCAATCTTATTAACAATTTAACCACAAAAACACTAAACTTTTCTTTTATAAGCATTTGGTTATAATAAATTTAATACAAAGTGCTAATTTTACTGAATTAAAAGTTGAAAATTAAATTAATTATGTGGCACCTTAGTGCTAGACCTGGAAAGGTATTACAATATACTATATTACACATACAAGGTGGTTAATGATTCCTAGATTTCACAAAAAAATTTCTTGACCCAATTAGGTGACCTCCATCCACACACTTCACAAAATTTGTCAAATTGAGCTTCATTGACCTTGTTTTTCACCATTATGAACTCATTTTGTTTTGTGGGAATGTAATTTATAATATCCTTACTTATTATTTTGACATTATTTTATTTATTTTCAGAAATGTTGAAATCTCCAAAATATATATATAAATAACAACATTTTGTGAAGGAATCTATTGGATTTTTTAAAATATTTTATTTGTTGAAATGAAAATTTCAAAATAATTACTTATTCAATGGAATGTGCCAAAAGTTACCAAGGTATTACATTGGTGTGCAATGATTAACATCTAAAATCATTTCCCAAATAGGGTAAACATGCCCATCATTTAATAAAGGTCAATAATCAAATGACTTTATAATACAAAGCAAATTTATTATAGATTTTTGCATTGTTGGTAATCATGCATCAAATTTTTTATTACCAATTATTTGGTAGTTGGCAATTGTGTTTCGAGATTTTAAAGGACTTCGAAAATTACAAGAAATATGTTGCTTGCAAATGGGTAAGTAAGGAAATTTTATCAAAATAAATATCATCATTTTTCACAAAGTTATGTTTGGTAATGGGGCAATGGATTTGATTCCAAAAAAACTTAATGGTGAAATATTGTCAATTTTTTATTTGAAATTAACATTTTCTACCTCTATAAATTAAAGCAGAATCACTTAAAGGCTACATACATGAGGATGTTTTTTCATCAATGCATTTTTTTTAATTTAAAAAATTGTTGTGGTACATGATGAACTTGAAATTTATCTAGCCACCAAATGGCACCATCATGCCATCCAATGTCATTGATACTTACTTGTCATTGTCATTTTTTGCAAAATTAACTAGTGTTACATACATTATGAGAAATTATGTCCGTGGCAATTAGACTACCTTACAGCTAGAGTTCCAAAACAACTAATATACAATTGTATTACAACTATCCCATGGAAATACGATAATTAATAATAATTAAAATGCCATGTTAGAAAATCAAGGAGTTGTATTGTAGTTGCAAATTAGTTACAAGATGTATATTTATATAATACAATGTACACCTTGTATATTCTATTATAGTCAACCATGTTTGACTTTGTTGATAAATTGCACTTTAGTTGCATGTAATAACTACATCACAACTGGGATAAATTTAATTATTAATCAACGACTACTTTGCAACAAATGTACGGCCTTGAGTAACACATATGATCATGCCATGTGTATACATTTCCATTACCTAATATATATGACATTTCAACTTGTTTACAATTAGTATGCAATTGTATTTCAATTTAAAGATTTGAAATTTTGGCAAAAACCTTTAAGCAAGAAACACATGGTAGTATATCAACATATTTACCCCAATGCATCAACAACCTTCATGCACTTATGCTTATTGTCAATAAATCCAAGATGATTATTTTTTCAAAATCTTTCTATTCAAACATTTTGTGTATTTCTTAGTATTTTGGTGATGCAATTTTCATATCATGTGTTATAACTAAAATTATTTTTGTTTATTTAATTTAGAACTAAAACTAAAAGGTTGCTATAAATTATATTATTTATTTAAATAATTTGGAGTTGAAGGGTTTTGTTTTTTATTTTGAAGGTTGAAGGTTCTTGTTCTTATTTTTCAAAAAGTTGAAAGCTTTTGTTTTTTTATTTTGAAGGTTGAAGGTTCTTGTTCTTACTTTTAAAGATGTTAAAAGCTTTTGTTTTTTTATTTTGAAGGTTAAAGGTTCTTGTTTGTACTCTTAGAGAAGTTGAAGGCTTTTGTTTTTGTTTCTAAAGGTTGAAAGTTCTTGTTCTTGCTCTTAAAGAGGTTGAAGTCTTTTTGTTTTTGCTCTTAGAGGTTGAAGGTTCTTATCCTTGCTCTTAAAGAGGTTGAAGGCTTTTGTTTTTGTTCTTGGAGGTTGAAGGTTCTTATCCTTACTCTTAAAGAGGTTAAAGGCTTTTGTTTTTGCTCTTGGAGGTTGAAGGTTCTTGTCCTTGCTCTTAAAGAGATTGAAGGCTTTTGTTTTTGTTCTTGGAGGTTTAAGGTTCTTATTTATGTTTTTAAAGAGGTTGAAAGTTTTTGCTCTTGTTTTTGAATGTTGAAATTTTTTTTCCTTGCTTTGGAATGTTGAAGGTTCTTATTTTTAATTTTGTGATTTTATTTGCAAGTGTACAAATTATTGTTTAGTTTGTATCAATGTTCTATATGTTGCATTTTAGTGACAAATAAATTGCATGTGTAGTTATAAATTAGTTTTATTCAAGTTGTAAGGATTATTTGCATATTATTGACATTACAATGTTATAATATGCTACTAATTTCATTTCACATGTGGAATTAAATGTCATAACATGGCAAATTTCAAATAGATAAGGTGCATTGAGAATATTGTTTGGCTCAAGCTCCATTTCAACAAAAAAAAAAAAAACATTCATTTCTGAAACATAATGTTTTAAATGATAATATTTGATTGTTGTGGGTCATTGTTTTATGATCTAACCTTATGTATAGATAGAGAAAAATGTTTGGTATATAGTTTGGGCATTATGTTTATATTCATAGTTAAATTGTATTTTGATATAAACATTTATTATTATTTTTTGTAATGTATTATTCAACATGGAATGTAAATGTATTTAAAGTTTCAAATCCATTTCATGTTTATAAATAATGATGTCCAATGCAATTCAAGATTATCTATTATAATTATGACAACATGATAATGGTTGTGTGAAGTCTGGGTAATTGCATTGTAAGTTGCAATTTAGTTGTTTAGTACTACAAAAATCAATTACCATACAATTACTTTAAAACCTAAATTTAAACACCTGGTTGCAAATTAATCATTAAATATTTTATTTTCATTTCATTTTTAGTTGTAAGTTGATTGCAAAGGATAGGAACAAAATTCATTACTCGAATGGATGAATGAAATAATATATTTGTTGAACTAGTTATAAAATAGTTGTACATAGTTATAAAATATAATAATATAATTCATTCATCAAATGGATGAATGAAATATTAAAGATTATATTCGTCAAATTAGTTGTAAAATAGTTGTAAATAAGTTACAAAATGTATTAACATACGTCATTTGTCAACAAATGGATGAAATGCCACATTAGCATTTTGTTCACCACGTTGGAATGTGTGTGGGAATTTGATGTGGAGATTAGTTGCAAAGAAGTTGCAAATAGTTGCATTCGAATTGCACTGTATATACAATATTGTATACAACATAGGGTGTCTACTACAAAAGTTGCAACTTGTCTAATAGCACTCAAGGTTGTATAAATACCATGAGTTGCAAATGTCCATTACAATTGGAAAACCTAGTTGCAAGCCCAATTGTAAAACCCTATATTTTTTCATAGTGATAGGGTTCACCATTTGTTATTGCATACAAAGTGACCACTTTCACCATCGTTAGTTATGTAATTGAAATTACCATCGCTAAATTGTGTTATTGTTAATGTATTCAATGTGCATTGTGTAAAGGATTGTTCAAGCAACAATTTGGAGGTGAATTTTGATTATTCAATCATTGAGAACAAATTGGTTATTGCATTTTAATCAATGAATAGAAATTTGTAAGTTCCCAATGTCCACCTTCAAGTTTTGAATCATATCAAGATTTAAGATTCAACATGGATGAAATATATAATTTGAAATCCAAATTCATGTATGGCACATGTGCTATTGTCAACATTTATTTGTTCATTGTTATTTAGTTCCATTGATTTGGGTTGGGGTTTGGGGAATTGGGATAAGTCATGAATTATGAATTGCAAAATGTTGAAAAGGCTTAAACGTAAGTTATTATAGTCCTTTGTCATTTTTTCATTGCATTCAATTGAGTTGAATATTTTTGTTTTTTGTTGAACATCTTTCATTTAATTCAACATCAATTTTAGTGTTTAATGTTTAGTGGCCATTTGCTCTTGTTGTCCTTTATTTCATTGAGCAAGGTTCCAAGGTCTTACAAACCAATAATTGCACAATGTTTTACTTGCACCAATAGCTACAATGTTTGTTTGCTTTTGTTGTCCCTTGTTTTTGTCGTTCATTATTCAATCCTTTTCATTGAATAAGGTTTTATGGTTTTACAAAATAATAGTGCACAATGCAAAGGTAAATGTTTATAATTGTCATTTTAGCATTGCATTTAGTCAAGTTGAATCTTTGTTTTCAATTGAACATTTCTCATTTAATTCATTCAAGTTAAGGTTTAGGGTTTAGGGTTTAATGTTCATTTTTTTTGTTGTCCTTTTTTTTACCATTCAATCATTCTTATTAAGTGTGGTCCTTTTGCAACCTCTTCAAAAATTTAAGTTTCATAGGTTTTTTTTCAAACTAAGTCAATCAATGTTGCATCTTCTAGTAACAATTAAACCCTCCACATTTATTGAACCTCTTTTTGATGCAAATCTTTGGATTTCTATTTAGGAGACTAAAATGGAAATAAGGTGTTTTTAAATGTTTGGAGTGTTAAACTTCCATGGGCTGAATATGTGGTGGATGAACAATGGAAGGTGCATGAAGTCAAATGCAAGGTCTATACCAAAATAGAAGGCAAAGAAAAGTTGTTGGCCCCTAAATTGGACAACCTTCGGAAACATGGTGGAAGGAGGAAGGCCTTAACCACTATCCCAAGAATTTGTCATGTTTGTAGCTAGATGAATAAATACCCTATCCACATAATGAAAGATTGTATGCAACGACCAAGAAGGATACAATTCTTAAGCAAGTTTGCCAAGTTATCGAAGAAAAGAAGAAAAAATTAGTGCAATTTTCTATTTGTTTCCACACATTGGTTGAAAGTAGACCTATGATTGATTATGAAAGCATGAGCAAGTTTTTGCATTTTCTTGATGTCAAAAACTTTCCAAAAACCGATTGGTCAAACATAAATGGGTAGGAGATGGCATCTTGCATGCATGAATTGCTTCTCTTCAAAAAAATAAAATTAATTGGGAGTGTTAAAATCATTTCCCTTTCCTATGATGGAATGACAACTTCAAATCAACAATGCATGGGATTCCATTCATGCTTATATTATTGAAGTTAATAATGAATTCCATTGTTATTATCCTTGTAGCGACTAGTTGAAGGGGCCAATTTTAATAATCTGACGTGCACTCTAATGGATGACATGACATTTTTTTTGTGATTTGAATCAAAATACAATTACATCCAAACTAAACACATTTGGAGCTAATGGTGTGAATGTTTTTTAAGGTGTTAAAACATGTGTGGCAGTCTAGTTGAAATATCAAAATGCATTATTTTTTATCGATGTGCGTTATATGAGCCACCACACTAATTTGGCAATCCAAATTCTTTCCAAGTTGGGCATTATGGGAAAATTTGACGATGTGCTACAAAATTTGTATCCATGTTTCTCTCATAATTTAAATATAATTAATTAATTTGTTGAATTAGTTGTTATTATGGAAATAAAGGGTCAACAAATTTTGAAAAAAACTAAACCCATTAGATTTTAATGTTACTCCCAACTAATAAAGGTTTAATGGAGTATTGTGCTTTGGTTTTGAAGTTGCATCAAGATGTCGATATTATCAACAAGCTACCCATAATTTGGAATTGATTTTTGATTCGGAAGTAATGTTGGGGCTTTCTTATATCATATCCATGCTTGAGGGGCCAAATGAATTGATCAAATTTTCCTAATCATGATAACATTTTGTATGTGATTTTGTTGATGTAGTTGTTGTGCCAAACAACTCTTTACGAGTAATACATTGACCCCATAATGCCTACATGAATGATGTGTTCAATGGGTATTTGGAACTAGTTGAATGGGACATTAAATGTGATGGTGCATGAATGGGCAATTGATTTGAATATTGGATTAAAAAACTTGAGTTTCAAAATTGTTAGTAGTTGCATCATCATGGATTTTTGTTGTTTTGAGACTTCACTTTATGTGCTTATGATTCATGTTATTTTCTAAGAGACCATTAGTAATGTACAAAAACAATGCTCATAAACAATAACTAAGGTTAATGATGCACTTGAGAAGTGGTTTCCTTCTTAAGTTGTGGAGTATGTTTTAAAATTGGTGTGTCCAAGATATTGGCTGAAATTTTCATGTGAACATACTTTTCGTATTCATAGGGCCATTTTGAAAGGCTTTAGGTGTTCGCCCAAAAAACTTGGATCAACCCAAATTTGGATCCCAACAATTCTTGATGTGAATGTCATGGACCTACAAAAAAATTTTAAGATCACACTAACGTCCAATCTTTAATGGGCTATGGATTAGCCCATGGATATCAATTCAATGTCTAGACTTTGGAAGAAGTTTTTTTCCAATGTGTTGTTATGTTTAACTTTCTTAAGTTCATGAAAGTTGTAGTGTTGGTTGTGGTTCAAATTATGGGATCCATGGAAGATGATAGAACTTTTTCAACCTTGATGTTCCTAAAGACAAAATTGTGAAATTAACTTTTTGAGCATTTGGAATTAAGGTGTGTATGTTTGCACAATTGTTTTATGTTGTTGATATTTTTCCTTATGATATGCCATAACAACTTGGACTAATGAGAAAGCAAAAAGGGGCCTTTTGGTTTGATGTAAGAGCTTTAGTGGTTCATTGGAGCAAACAACCTTTAGTTCCCATGATGTTGAGAAGTTTGAGCTTTGAATAAATTTTTCTTTCCCTCTTGAGTCCCATTTGATCTTCCTTGTATCCCTTAGGATCGTGTGCTGCCACTTGATGTAATGTCCTTTGGGACAAGGGTTAAACTTTTTCACATGATTTGTCAATTTGTTTTTAATGCATTGCAATTTGTTCATGAGATTTCAATTTGTATCTTGAATTTTATGAAATTGTAAAAATTGCTTATGTTTAATCATTAATTTGTAAATCATAATTCAAATAGCTTAAGCCATTTCTAGTAACTTTTTTCACCGAGTTTTGCCATTCCAATGCTCCAAGACTTGCCAAATGGTTCCATAAGTTATTCTATTGTAACCTAAATTCAAACTTTGTCAAAAGTGAAATAATCACTATTCACATACACAAATAACCAATCACTCTAATTTATTATGATTTATTATAGTGTCAAAGAATTGGAATGTGTTATATGACAAAATTTTTTTCAAAGACCCCCCACCCATTTTCAAAGGTCCCAACTTTTGCATTTCTTACTCAATTTGGAGTCTATAAAAGGTTATTAGTGGTTAGACTAATGCCCTACCAAAAGTCTTTGAAAACCAAGATCATCAAATGGACAATCATTGAACCCCACGTCTTTAAGTTGTTAAGTGTTTGGTGACTAACCTATCTATCCTATTTTCACCATTCCAATTTTCACCCATACACAATATATCAACATGGCACTTTTGATCATAGGGTTTGGTTTGAATGATGGCAAGGGTAAGCGTGTTTGTTAAGGGGATCCTTTTTGCACTATTAAGATGATTGATCTTAGGCTTATGTTTGTTGATGGGCTTACTTATGTTAATAAACATATCACTCAAAGATTTCAAAATTGGATGTTGATGATCATTAAGCAAACTTTAGCAAATTGTTTTGGAAAAACTTTTTACACAATTCATATTTGATTCTTATTTTAAGCTTGTTAACCACAAAATGGGTTCATGGCTTCACATCACCACTTCAACTTGTATTATATTTCAAGAACTAGTGGGGTGCCTCTAGTTTTCATGGGGGGGTTCTTTTTTTTTGTGGCTATCATGGTGACAAGTTTGTTGAGAATGAGAGGGGTTAAAATTCATGAATCAAATGTCCATGTTGTTCATGTTGTCAAATTTTGTTACTTGATGAATATCATCCATTTGATATTTTTCATAATTTATACTATCAACTTCCATCAATATTGTGGCCTTCTTTCATGAAAATTGTGTTAAACATGCTAGGGTTGGATCCATGACAAATTTCACATGTATGTTAAGTTGAACATGCCTTTTAGAGTTAAAACTTTGGCAACATGTTGGAGAAGAACAAAGGGCTATAAGCTTAGTTGGGGTTGATGATGAGGGCCATGCACCTTGTTCTATAAACCATCCTTTATGTGTCCATCACAAGTCCTTCCATGAAACTTAGTTTCAAAAATATAAGCAAACAATAGGTGATTCAAAGACAAGGTAAATAACTAATAACATGTGTGACCTATTATCACCATACCTACCTACCAAGTTAGGCACTTTGTTGCCTAATATCTTTTAAAATAATGGAAAAGTTTGTTAGGCAAATGGATTTTGAATTTCAATGATATTAGGTATTTAGGTTTTTTTTTCTTGAATTAGACAATTCAATTATGGACTAGTGGAATCAACACATGGCACTTGGAGGCTTAGGGTGCACACATGTATTTTTATACTTTGTTATTAATGTTCAAAGGATAGGAGGACAATTTTCAAGCACTAACCTTGTCAAATAAGATGTTTGGTTTTTCTCATATTTTGTTTGAGTTTGAAGAATTTTGCTTCAAATGGCATTATTTCTTGCAAAGATATAATGTTTTAGGGTTCATGCTTAAGGTGTCAATGTGCATTATTTTTGCATTGTGCTTGCTTTGAAATAATTGTATTTTATTAGAGTTTCTGTGAAGATGTTGAATATTTTGGCAATTTCTAGCCATACTTTTGGATAACTAGGCATGACAAATAGACAATCAATTATTAGGCACTTTCCCTTTGATTTAATTTTGGCCTAACTTGATAAGCATGTAAAATATTACATTCATGTAAAGACCAATGTTGGTGGGTTCTTGATTTTCACAAGAATTAGTGGGTTCAGTTATAAAGTTTTTTTTTGGGTAAAATGGAAGATCCACCATTAATAGGTTTGGGAAATAATTTCAAAAATTAAAACATGCCCATTTTGAGGCTAGGTCCAATTTTTCTTGCCAATGGTTTTGGTATCCAACCATTATATAACCTTTGGTTTTTGGGTTTAGGTTGGGCCTATGTTTGGCTTATTCTTGAAGGAAGTTTTGAAGTTAATTTCTAAGTTATTTTTATTTTTTTCAATTTGGTGTTCTCAAAATGTTCTTACCAAGTTCCCCAAAGGTCTTCATGATGTTTCAATAAAGTTTCCTTGACTTCCCAATGGGTTCCTAGTGTTTTCAAAGTGTTTCCTAACATGTTCTCAAAAGTAAAAATAGGGAATAACAATAAGGAACAACATAGGGAACATCACAATTGAAGATGCCCATTATATTAAAGCTTAGCGCTAGGACCTAAGACCCTAAAACCTTGAACCTTAGATATCAACCATTGGACTCTAGAACTTAAAAACCCTAAATCTTATCTAGACCTACAACCCTAGTCCTTACTTAACCCTATGACCTAGACTTTGTAGAAAACTTGGACTCTAAAACTTTAAAACCCTAAATCTTATCTAAACCTAAAACCCTAGCCCTTACTTAACCCTATGACCTAGACTTCGTAAAAAACTTGGACTCTAAAACTTAAAAACCCTAACTCTTATCTAAACCTAAAACCCTAGCCCTTACTTAACCCTATGACCTAGACTTTGTAAAAAACCCTTAAGACTCGTTAAATGTGATTCTTGGCTGGGTAGGGATTTATGTAGACCTTTTAGTTCCAGTTCTAAGGCCAAGTGTGGGTCCATGTAGACTCACAAGGTCCGATTCTTGACAAATTCCAAGTCCATGTAGACCAGTTGGGTCCAGTTCATAGAACCAAACAAAACACCAGCCTCAAGATCGGCCCTTCTCCTATACCAAAATATTTAGGGCTTCTTCTTACCACCGTATTAGATCATTCGTACCACCGTATTAGACCGGGGTTCTTCGTACCCTCGTATTATACCATTCGCCATTCATACACCGTCGTCGTAATCGTATATGCCCTTTAGGGTTGGAGGCGCGGCGGCTGACCCCTTCTAGTGCGTGCGTGTGGGCGTGCATCGCTCTCTCTTTTTCGTAACGCAGATTCAGCTCGCTTGGTTGCTGCACTGCGGGCGCCATGGGGCGAGTCATCAGAGCCCAGAGGAAGGGAGCGGGATCGATCTTCACATCGCACACTCATAGGAGGAAGGGACCCGCGCGGTTCAGATCGCTGGATTATGCGGAGAGGAACGGGTACATCAAGGGTGTGGTGTCCGACGTGGTGCATGACTCCGGGAGAGGAGCGCCGCTACTCAAGGTGACCTTCCGCCACCCTTTCCGGTTTAAACACCAGAAGGAGCGCTTCATCGCTGCCGAAGGTATGTACTCGGGCCAGTTCGTGTACTGCGGGAAAAAAGCCACTTTGTCCATCGGAAACGTGTTACCACTTAGGTCCGTGCCTGAGGGAGCCGTTGTTTGCAATGTCGAGCACCGTATGGGCGATCGTGGCGCCTTCGCCAGAGCTTCTGGGGACTACGCAATCGTCGTCTCTCACAACCCTGACAATGGGACAACCCGGTAAAGCCCCCCCTTCACCTTGTTCTCTCTCTCTGTGCTTTCCTTAGGGTACGGTAAAACCCTAGATGCAGTTCTTTGCACTGCTTGCATTAGGACAACCTTGCGACTAAGACCAACATGAGTTCAGTACTCGGTCTTTTACGCATTTCAGACCAGAGACCAGTCTGCTAAAGAAATCATCCCCTTGAAGGGAGCGATCCCGCTTAGGGTTTTGTTGAATCTGGTAAGTGGCCCTCTGGAGTAGGGAGGCGTTTATGCTGTTCAAATCCTCTGCACAGTTTACCTCTTAGAATTGCAGTCATGTTTGGCTAAATAATGTATTTTCTGGGCCAGCATCAAGTTGCCTTCAGGATCCAAGAAGATAGTGCCAAGTGGGTGTCGGGCCATGATTGGGCAAGTAGCAGGAGGAGGACGAACAGAGAAGCCTATGTTGAAGGCTGGAAATGCCTACCACAAGTACAAGGTGAAAAGAAACAGCTGGCCAAAGGTGCGGGGTGTGGCCATGAACCCTGTTGAGCATCCACATGGAGGAGGTAACCATCAGCATATTGGGCATGCCAGCACTGTTCGCCGTGATGCTCCCCCTGGAAAGAAGGTTGGTCTTATTGCTGCTCGCCGAACAGGTCGTCTGCGGGGTCAAGCTGCAACTGCCGCTGCCAAGACAGACAAGGCTTAAACTTGTACTAGTCTTTAGTATGAAAGAGTCTTTCCATCCATCTTTCATCCAATGGATCCTCATGGAGGCTTTTCCTACAAGATTCTTTGCTCGGGAGGCATTGTTGGAACAGGGCTTCACAAGTTTTGAGATTGAATTGCAAATTCTTATATATCCAAGTGAGGTGATTGTCGGTGATTGTCATTGTTCTGGATTGTTGCCATTTGTAGTTCTAGAAATGCGATTTTCAATTTCAACTGTTGGATCTCTCTGTGGTCTGCTTTAACATATTATTATACTTCTTTACTATACAACCATTGAGAGCTGATGAAGTCAGTGGGTAGTCATGGCAACTTGTCAGGCACAGTTCCAGTTAGAGGGGGAGTTTGCACCCAGCCTTCTTTAGGGTCTCATGATTCAGATCTGAAACTTATTTTAAGAACATTGACATGGGTAAATAAGTTGGGGCTAAATGGGTTTTCTCCTTGAGCTGACCATATGAGACTCCAAAGAAGTGTGGGTTAACCCTCTAAATTTGAAGACCACTAAACAACTTTTCTTGAACAGCTTCTCTGTGCCAGTAACTGCAAACCATTAGAAAATGGAAGTAGTTCTGCAGAGTGTTGTAGTAGTTCTGCACTCTGAACAGGTTCTAAATTCTGTGTTTTTCAACAAATCTACTGAATGCACATGAATTTTGTTACGAATTTTTTGGGTAAATATCCATATGGCATGAGTGATTGGATTACCTCAACAACTGGGTACGTAATTTTATATTACAGTTTGCAGAGGATAAAAGCTATTCTAGACTTGCTCTTCCTGCTGCGACTTTTAAGTTAAAACTTACATAAAGCAAAAATGGTGCAAGAACTAAAACTCTTTTGCATGTGCTAAGTGCCAAATTTGTTTGGAGTGTATTACTAGATCCTTCAAATTGAGTGCCATATAACAATTGCTTTCAATGCACAAATTCATGAGAATGAATGATTGAACCTGGTACAAGATATATGGTAGCAACTAGCAACTATGCTCTTCTTTTTTGTAAATGGGTGGCAACTGAGAGAAGCAGAAACTAGAGTATTATAAAGGCTACAAAATTGGACTGATTTCTAGAACCCATTTCTGATCTTTGCAAGTGGAGGGAGTAGCAGACAGAGAATGGATCAAATGAATTTGTGGTATCTATGTTTGCCTTTACCCATCACTTAAGGAAGAGCAGCTTTTAACTCTCGAGCAAACTTCCCAAGTGACACGAGACCCTCCTTTGGAGTTGCAGCTTCCCCAAGTATTTTGACCATTGCACTGCCAACTATAACCCCATCTGCACCCCACTTTGCCACCTGGAATACCGACATGTTTTTTGTCACATTTTTGGCATAAGCTGATCCCCTAAACTTGAACAGACTCCTCTATCTGTAATATGTTTTGGGAAGACTGATAAGTATAACAAAGACAATTACAACTGCTAAACCCAAAGCCAAGAAGAAGCCAGAGAAAGAGCTAAAGACTCAGACTACAACTTGGGATAAGCAGTGGGAAACTTTCACCTGAGAGACATGTTCAGGCAGTGAAATACCAAAACCCACAGCCACTGACTTAGTTGTTACCTGCAGTGAGATCAAAACAAAGAACCATTAGCATCTCCCTTTTTAACTGAACAGGGTGCATGACAGATCATCCTGTGGCCCTTTGCATGATAAGACTCTTTGATTAATTGCTCTGCAACCAGACATCATGACATTCCTTTCACTTACTCATGATGCAACCACATGCTGATTTCAAATCCAGCCTTTGTAGGGTTCCATATTATATCATGACTAAACCTGGCCTACCATCATGATGGCCTGGAGTCAAATTTTCAGGATCATAATGAGACTGCAGGGCTCAGGGCTGAGAACCAGTTTGGGTTTGCAGTTCAAAGATCATTGTAGATATCTGAGGGTCTTGAGGTTTCTGGCATTAAAAGGCTTAAATACAAAAAATTACCTGCTTCAGATCTGTCAAGAGACTCTCTACTCGAGACTGCACTGACTCCCGAGCACCAGTAACTCCTGTCAAACTCACCTGCCAACACATAACCACCACAACAATCAGAATTGTTCCAAACTTAAATGGTTAAAAAAGCTGCAACATCTCTTGCAAGAATATAGCACTGATGTTGGCAACATTGGTCTCATACAGAAAGCTTAGGCATGATTTCAACATTCAGAGTTGAGGATAAGGATGCAGGAAGGCATATCAGGAAAGGAAGGGACAAAATACTCACCAGATAAACAAAACCTTCTGATGCCTGAGCTATGACCTTTGCACGGCTCTGGGGTGTGGTTGGAGTTGTCAATAATATCTAGAACAAAACACACACGGAAAATCAAGAAAATTGTAAGTGGGTAAGATTTATTAGGCATTAACAAAGGAACTAATTGAAAATCTTCTAGCACCTAGAAACCTACACATGCATAATCAATGAGGTCTTTATGCTCTTTCCAGTTGAAGGTTCTCTTCGTACATTGCACATATCTTCTTGTTTCACTGATGCGGGACAGGGCAAAGACAAAGGGAGGGAGATGGCACATTGGAAGCAAGAAATCAACTGTGGTGTGGATGCAAGGAAGGGATTAGACAGCAGACATACCAATTCAAGGTCATTTACAACTGTGAATTTGTGAAGCTTGCCTGTCTCTTCAAGAGGCAGATCTGGGACCACCAGTCCTGTCCCTCAAAATAGGTACAAAACAGTAAGAATTCTTGTCCATAAATGACAGACATTACAGGCAAAGTATCAGCATAACTGCAAATATTGAATGCAGTTTCAGCCATGTACACTTAATCATTGTAATCATCCTACTGTATTCATGTACATCTGGATTCTGGATGCTTCATAAGGTCTTGCATTTGGAGCCTGAACATCATGAAAGGATGAAGAGTGGTGGAGCAACACACCTGATGCGCCAGCTGCCTTGACAGCCTTCATAAAAGCTTCTGGACCACGCTTCAGGATAGGATTGTAATATGCAAAGAGCACCACTGGTGCTTTCAAATTGGGGACCACCTACACAGAAAAACTGCTGTGTTCATATTCTTTAGGTCATCTATATGCCATGTTCATCTCTCTGAGGTAATATTTGGACATCATGTTATTTGCCCCAAAGACTGTTGCTTTTGCTAAGAACATGTGTACCTCTTTAAGCATGCCCAGAACCTTGTCAAGAGTAGTGCCCTGTGCTAGTGATCGTGTTGCAGCAGCCTGCAAACAACCCCCAAAAGAGCTAAACAACCAATTGATCCAGAATCTCTGCAATCATGCATATACTTGGACATCATAGTTTCACATGGAACTGTTGACAAGATGCAATCACTTCAGTTCAGAATAATGAGAAGCAGGGGCCAGAACTAGCATTCTGTTCTTATCCTGCATGACTGGCAAGAGCCTTGTGATACATTGCTGAGTGCAACTAAAACCTCTTGTTCACAAGCAGCCAATGAAGATCATTGGGAATCACATTCCTCAAGTCTGAAATAATGTGTTGTGTAACATTTGCAATATGCCTTGATTGGGGGGGAAGAGGGCAGTGTACAGGGTTTTACATGTGCGATTAGATGTGTTACCAGATCTGAGATTGTATGGGCAATCTTAAGGAAACCATAGAGATGGAACTATTCAAGCTTTCAGAGTGTAGTGCAATATGAACCTGAATGACAGGGCCATCAGCAAGGGGATCTGAATATGGCACACCAAGCTCAATGATGTCACATCCACATGAATCCAGCACCCGCATTGCCTCTGCTGTTGTATCCAAATCTGGATCCCCTGCTGTAAGATAGGGAATGAGTGCAACCTGCAAAGAGAAAATCCAACATGATAAAATAGCATCAAGCTTGGTAAAACTTGGCCTCCATCTTGTGATGCAGTTTTTTCTCAATAGAAAACAGAAGAGAGGAAGAAGACTGGAGAATGCAATAAATTCTCCTCCAGGCAATGCAAAAGATTGGAATGCTCTGGACAACAACTCCTATCAAAGGTCAAAGTTCTGTGGCACCTTCACAAGGTTCCTAAAACAGCAACAACAGTGAGCATCCACCACAACTTTCACTGCCTGGAAAGAGATTCCCAGACTCTTGAGGAAAGAAACCGAGAAATTCAATTACCTTTCCTTGCACCTTAAGGGTAGCCATGATGTCTGCAATTCTGTGAGTGCTTTGAGACACAGAGGTGGCCATGGCAGCTTGTGGACTTCTTGCAACAGATTTCCATGAACTGAAGCTGTATTTAGTCATGAGAGACAATTGCATCGAGGCATGATTTGAGGATGAAGAAAATGCCAAGCTCAAGGTTCTGTTTGAAGTCACAGATGCACGAGGGGAAACGGAAGGAGCTGTAAATACACGGGTGGAAACAGGGGTCAAAGCCATTGCCATAGCTCCTCTTGTTCCTGTCTTCCTTCCTCCTTTCTCGTTTCAACAACCGGCGCTTCTTTCTGCAAATCCACAACCAGATCGCTGTCAAGCAACACAAAAACCTGCACTATCTTTGAGAAGACAAACCGGTGGCAGCAAAAACCAAGAGCAACTTTCCATAACAAAAAATCACGAAAACAAAGACTAAACCTCTCCCCCTCCTGTCACACCATACGACAATCCCTCTCACATTACAAGCTCCAGGAACATAAATCTCAGAAAAAGAAATCCCTCTAGTACTACCTGAAAGCACCTATTCTTATCAAGCACCACAAAACCAAACCTGCTGCTTCTTGGAGCTCTCTTTCCAACTGCACTGAACAAAAGCTGCTGCTCCTGCTGCTGCTACTGCGGCTGATGCTCCTCCTCCTCCTCCTCCTCCTCCTCCTCCTCAAGCGCTCAAGAACAACAAGCGACTACTGCGGACAAATACACATTCCCTACTCATCATACCATTGTTCTTGTACCAAAGCTTTGGCGACTACTCCTGGCATAGCTGTTGCCCCAAGTTGCATTCTCTTGTTGCGACGATCAGTACTGGATCTCGCGAGACGGCTGCAACGACCAGTCTTTTGCAGCAGCGGCGGGGGTTTTGCAAGCTACTCTTGCAACCACTGCAGCAGCAGCAGCAGCAACAACAACAACAACGACACTCTCACGGGGCGCCGGTTGCGTGGGAGGTTTGGGCGAGAAAAACAGATTATCAATTGCACCATCTGTCCTCACAAACGAATGAAGTATTCACGAGATCACGAAAATCCGTCTCATCCATGAGAACACCTACGTACTATAGATAAGGATTCCCTTCTCGTTACCTTTTTGCATGGGCCAGACTCGGAACTGTAGTAGGGTAAACCCTAAACCCTAAACCTTACCTTGCCTTCTTGAGAGATTATGTGGATGCTAAAAAAAAAAAAAAAAAAAAAAAAAAAAAAAGAAAAAAAAGATGAAGAGAATTCTCAGACATTCCATGAAATTTTTAATGAAAAAATAAAAAAATAAAAAAAATATATTGATAGGTTAATGTTATTTTAAAGTTTCAAACTGGAGCAATGAAAATGTGAAAATTGGTGCATGTTGCTTAATTACATTTTATGGAAAAGGTTGAAGCCATTGAGCAAGTTCACAACACAAAGCAATTGTGTCGTGTCTTTGCAACCATCCTCATACATAGAATGTAATGGAAAAATGAAAGGACTACAATTTCTAATAGCATCAATATTAAAGTCCTTGCCAAATTCATTTTCATTTCATATAAATGAACAAACTTCTACTACAAACCTATATTACCAATTTTAATATATTAATGGCAACTCAAAGTTTCCCATATACCAAGTTATGTGATTTGGTTTAGGGTTTAGGTCATTTGTTAATGTTGTGTTTACATTTTGGAGGTTTTTGGGTTGAAATGTTTGGTTTTAAACCACGACATGAGGTGGGGGTGGAGGTTATCATTAGGGTTCTTTTGGCAAAGTTTTGAGGTGTTGTAAGGTGGTGGTGAGAGTTATTTGTCTTGTGTGCATTGGTGATAGAAGGTGACTTGAGAAAAAGAAAGATGAAGAGAAAAAGGTGTTAAAGGAAAAGGAGGTGATGTGAGAAGTTGTGTTAGTGGTGTTGGTGCTCAAAAACCATTTGTTGAAGATTCTTTGTGATCTTTGGATTTCTATGAAGTGATCTTCTTGAAGTTGTGGGTTGTTGTTTGCACATGGCATTAAAATGTATTTCAAGGTGAGTTCTTTTGAGTGTGTGTTGTGCATCGATTGATGTCCTCATCATGTACATAATCAAGCCCTAATCACTATGCTTTACAATGGTCATTAAGAATGATTTTGTTTCATACTTGTAGCATATTTGACATTTTTTTCGAATGTGTGTTCATATGATGCAAGTCATTGAAAACTTTCCATCAATAAGTTTTTAATAGTAAAGTGAGGTTTATCAATGGCTTTTCTATGTTTTTCTATCAATATCCTCAAAAATATTTGAAAGCATGCAAGGATTCTTTGATGACATCCTTTTGTATATTCATTCAGTTGAAAACAATGAGTTAATCTTCCTTTGCAATGAATCTATTCATTGTAGTTTGGACGTGTTGTGAAGAAAGAAAGGTTTTTTTCATGAAAATTTTGGTTACAAGCGAATTTTGATCTAGCATGTTCAAGTAGTTGGTCTTGTTGTTGGTTCTATATTTTCGTATTCAATTTGATCTCATGACTAACTAAGCCACAATGGAGTGGACTTCACACAACTCTTTAGTAGCTAAAAGTGCTCATTTTTCATTTCATTGTAAGCCCAAAACATTGTTTATGTAATGTGACCCATGATAACTTTGAATTTAAAATAGTCACAAGTACTTGATGTAATTGAACTAGCAAAAAAAAACTTGAACACTAGATCACATGATCTAGTGTATGTGATCACAATTAATGGCTTATCAAAATGATCTATAATCAAAGGCTGAAATTAACAAAATTTCACAAAATTGGAGCTTCCAATTTATAAGAATTTCAAAAAATTATTTTGATCAGCCTCTAATTGGTGAGGGTATGAACACGATATTATTATTTTTGGGCTACTTTTAGCCTCTACATTTACAAAAATTTTGAATTTTGTTAATTGTGGCATCTAATTCATAAACACTAGAATTAATGAATTATAAATTTCAAACCCTCACCAATTAGATGTTGATGCAAATCCAAACATCATGGAACCAAAGCCCATGCACCCCTCCTTGTCGAGAGCTTTCCAAAGACACCAAGAACATGATATGGGGCATCCCGGTTTGGTGGATCTCATAACTAACTACAAAACACAACAAACTACCTTCCTTCATAGATACATAGATCACATGAGGAAGGCTACAAGTGTTTAGAATGCTTTCAAAAGATGGTAAAGGTATTATCCTATATAGTAAACGAACGATGGTCCCGACCAAATGAAGCTTCCCTTGAATCCGTGCGTTTGGTCGGCTTCCCCTGAATCCGTCCCATCATCCATCCAACCGGACTCATTGGTTCTGGCGTCGGTGACTTTCCAGGTGACCTTCCATGTGCTGCCACCAGAAGTGGCTTCTGCTCCTCCTCCTCCTCCTCCAGCCGGGGTTTTTACACTCAGCACCTGCTGACTCCGGACGGACGATGGAAATATTTTTGTAGGGTCACGTTCTGAACCTCGGTGGGAAGAGAGAGAGAGAGATAGAGACACAGAGGCAGAGGCAGAGACAGATTTTTGCAAAGAAATGAGGAGAAAGCGCAGTCCATGTTCAGTAGGTTTCTGCAAGCCGAGAAATAGAACGTAAAGTCATGGATATTCACAATCCGGGCCTGGGAGATCGACAAGCTGATTCGTGAGAAGGGGCACTGGGAAGTGAGGATCTTGGAGCTTGGAGGCCCGGATTATGCCAAAGTTGGCCCTAAAGTTACTAACAGTGAAGGAAAGCAGGTAAGCCACAAATCCCAGGGGTCAGTTTACTTCGTCAATAGTTTTTTTTTTTTTTTTTTTCCCTTGAGCCTTTTTCTTATCATGCTTTTGTTTTTCCTTGCTCTCACTTTTTTCATGGGCCTTTTTTTGAGATCAACAAGCTGATTCCTGACAAGGGGCACTGGGAAGTGAGGATCTTGGAGCTTGGAGGCCTGGATTATGCCAAAGTTGGCCCTAAAGTTACTGACAGTGAAGGAAAGTAGGTAAGCCACAAATCCCAGGGGTCAGTTTACTTCGTCAGTAGTTTTTTTTTTTTTTTTTCCCTTGGGCCTTTTTCTTATTTTTTTTTTTTTTTT
>Ga0209611_10004350_pt1 | contig 24277 bp, 19 predicted proteins | sample S1TSphgellanicum_3_FD_187693 | JGI IMG/M metagenome (GOLD analysis project Ga0209611, IMG submission 187693) | Host-associated microbial communities from peat moss isolated from Minnesota, USA - S1T2_Fc - Sphagnum magellanicum MG (SPAdes) (version 2) | ecosystem: Host-associated > Plants > Peat...
ACAAGAAAATGAAAAAAAAAAAAACACTGATAATAACCCAGCATTCAGGACCGTACTCACGTGACAAAGAGTCCAACTAACCCCTACACGTCAGAGAAGTGCACTGAAAAGCAGGCCCCGTTCGTGCGAGATGACGTTTAGGGGGCAGACCTACCGTCATCAGTCCAGTAGGGACTTACGAGTCAAAATACGGGTTTCGACTTTTTCGCCACAAATCGATGAATTTGGTGGTCGGTTAGCATACTATTTCAATGCAGCTCCATTATCCTGTGCACTTTGGAATCCGGCCCAAGAACTTTGCGTCCTCCTCTGTCTGCAGCAATTACTGTCTTGCCGCACAACTGGCGCACTTGTCCTATATATTACTGAAAAGTTCCGCTTTCGAGTGGTAAATACGCGCGACCTGGCCCGTGGTTCAAGCCACCATGTCCAAGTTGCACTTCGGCAAGGCCTCACGTGACTACTCATTGTGAACTAAAGGTCGAGGCTTCCAACAGGCTCTCTCGATCGATGTTGGCGCTGATCAATCGACCTCGCCTTCCTGCAACCCAGCTCCGTGAGCCAGCTAGCATTACCGATGAGCTTCCGCTAGTTTATGTTTTCCTCTTGAACAACTGATAGCTTGTGCGTTGTTTGGGGAGGCACAGGGCATCAGATATGCGGCGCAAGTGACTAACAAATATCTCCCGCTTTTAGAGGATTCCAGAATTGATCGCGATTGTGAGGTATTGTTTCAGTTTCTTCTTGCTCAATTCATGTTTTCGCCTCTCAAGCGGGAGGAGAGATAGTCATTGTTTCAAATGCATAATACAGTACACTTAACCTTCGTTTTCAATGTGCGCTGAGAGTTTAAGATATCTGTCTTGAGTGCACAACGCTATAGATTGGATTAGTGTTAAGGAATATGACATCTTTTCCCTAGTTGTGTTTGATAGATACATAATGTCGGGATTCATGTCATGAGTTGTTTGACATCATAAACAAGGTATAATTCTTCCGGTATAGCCTATTGGATTTATGTTTGAGACTTGACTCACAACACTAGGGGGGTTTTGAGTTGCTGAGGCTTGAAAATCTACACTTACTCATATATTTGAGAATGAGGAGGAAATTCCAATAATGTAGTAGAAGAAACCATATGCTGAAAATACTTGCTTACGAGAGATCTATCAATTGCTTGTATAGTTCTTAGTTCCATCACCTAGGTACATGTCAACAACTTTGTGAAGCATAACTAAAATGTGTTCACATCTATAGAAACCAATTTTTGACCATCTTTCTTAAGGATGATTTCAATGGAGTTTCTCTTATAGTTTCCACGCACATATCACTCTCCAATTAATTATCTATCAATTATGGATTGGCATGTAAACCTTTTAGTTAAGTGCTTGAACAATTTTTGTTCTCCTTACGTTCTCTTTTAACAATGCCATCGTTAGCACTCCTATTACTCATTTGAAGCTACTACATTGAAGTCTTCCCATTTATTTTTTAGTTTCCTTACTTTCTCTAGGTCCTAAATGTACAAAGGAAATTGAGGACCTCCCTAAAGTGATATATTAATGTGTTGTACACATGCTTTGATGCCCCTCCTTGCATCAGTTTTAGATGATGAAGTGATTGCCCTTGGCCTTTAGCAAAAACTTGTTGAGACCTAGACTTAAAAGTGCTAAATAAATCACAAATAGTGACCTTGGAAGTCTTTTTGGGTGCTATTGCAGAGTTTGAACATTCTTGCAAAGAGATCACCATGGGTGTTTCCAAGATCATGTTGTTCACAATTGCCATTTTACTCTACCTTTTTGGTTGTCTTCATGGAGTAAATTCTGAAATAATATGGGAATATTTCATTGCAAACGATTGTAAGTTTTTCAAGAACTTGCGATCTACCTTATGTTTTGTGTTGCTTTTGTGTTTTACATGTATCAATAATTGATCAAGTCATTTAATAGTTATGTGGTTTGATTATGTGCTTACAAAATTTGCAAACTTAAATTCTTCCCAATTTCATGGATTCGAGTTGTAAATTCAAAATTCACATAAAAAGGGTTCATTCGACTAATTTGAGTTTCAACTTTGGATTTTGGGGCTGGTCGTAGTGTGGGGATTGCAAAGCCTATGGCAAGCATGGAAAAATAATACCCCCAACACTGACACAAATTTGGCATTTTGGACATCAAACAATCAACCTCAATATCCTTGCTACAATGCTGCCAGTAATTGGCGTGGAGTAACATGCTTGCGATATGATATTCCAAATGGAAATGGCAGTCAAGATACTCGGGTCATTGGCTTGTAATTATTTATCAAATTCAAATAATTTCTATTTTGAATTGTTATGTAAATAATTTACAAATGAACATATATTACCTAGTTAAATAATAAAGGTATAAACTAGTACATTTAACAACAATGCTTTTGTAGCCTAAAAATAACAAACCACAATAGATTGTCCTTTTGTAGTTTACAACCGTACATCCATGTATTATAGTTCCTTGACAAGTGGGATCAATATATGCCTCTCATCATGTTTACCATACATACAATTACTTGAGATTTCCAAGCTTCACAAGTGAAAACATATTTCACAATTAAAAAAAAACTAACTACAAATTTGAAATGTGCAATATTTTAAAGCATGTCCATAATTAATATATATCATGTTATTAAGTTTAATGTATTGATGTAAACTTGTTATCAATTTTTTGCAAAAACATAATTTTTTTGCAATATGTTGACTAACTATAATGGTCCATGCAACAGGGAATTGAGTGATGTGTCCATTGTAGGCATGTTGCCTTCAGGGATAGGAAACTTGAACTTCCTGGTTACTTTGTAAGTACAATACATGCATTTTCACAATATTAACATCAATAGAGTTTACATAGCTTAGAGACTAAATATGAGTCATACAATTAAATCACAAATTCACTTATCAAAGTGAGATGCCTTTCTATGCAGGAGTTTAACAGGAAATCCAAATCTAACTGGTCCTCTTCCAAACGAGCTTGCTAGTTTGCCTCTAAACATCTTGTAAGTGCCATTTTCTAATCAAAACATCATTGAATCATGTTGTTTCATTAGTAGGCTAGTACAAGGAAATTATTATATTTTGAACTCATTGAATTTGGTTATTAGAAATTCATTAACTTTGAGCTTTCAACCACATGCATGAATATAATAATACATGTTAAAATTTGTTGTTTTGTAATAAATTGTGAATTCCAAGTGAAATTGTGATGATGAAACGATATGATGTATAATGTAAGGACACATATAATCAACTTGCAACTTGTTTTCCTAACTGGGCAGAGATCTTCACAACAATGGATTCAGTGGATCTATTCCAACAAATCTTGCACAGGCATCAAATCTTTTGCAATTGTAAGTAATTTGTATTAAAATGGAAAAACATTTTTGTTATGATTTGACCAAGTTTTACATCCTAATAATTTTCTTTCTTTAAATTAAAATAAATAAACAACATGGTATTATCAAACACAACATGTATTTATGATTTTTTGGTGCCTATGTTTTTTTTACAGAGACTTGAGTGGTAATCAATTCACTGGTGAATTTCCAACACAATTTTTAAACACAGAGACATTGCAAGAATTTAGTATTGGGAGTAATCAACTTCAAGGGACCATACAATCAAATGCATTTGAACACCTCACCCAACTTCTTACATTGTAAGAATCCAATCTTAAAGTATTATACAATATTACATTTGTATTTTCAATTATCGCATAATTGAAAATATTTAATCATGCATTTGTTATCCATGTGAAATATATACATGGAATGGGAAATTGATTGGCTTTTGAACCTAACTGATGTTATGATCTTGTTCTATAGGGACATATCTGATAACAACTTTATTGGCCCATTGCCAAATCTTTCTTCTCTAAGCATATTGAATTCTTTGTGAGTTTTATCTCATATACTTATGTTTTAATTTATTGTTTCAATTTTGATTGCAAGTTTTATATTCCTTTCCAATTTTCAAGAAAAAAAATTGCTAGAGAGTTAGAGTGTTGTAAATTTTATTTATTTGTTAATTAGTTCATGTTGAATTTGGATTTAATTGTTTTGGAACACCTCCATGATAATGTTTACATCTTAATTAGCATTAATGTTCATGGCCCAAGTGGTGTTTACCATTGGTTATACTTTATTGATTAGTTGTTGATAATGATCACGGAATGTCATGCATTTCATGTAATGAATGTTAAGACATGCAGAAAAATATTTAAAAAGAAAGTGAATTTGAAAATGTATATAATAATTTGTTGTTGTAGAAACTTGAGCTATAATAAGTTCACAGAGTTACCACAACTTCCAGAGTTTCTCAACAGTAGCCAATTTCCCACAAAACTTGTCATCTTGGATATTTCAAGCTTAAATATTGGTGGTCCTTTCCCTACTTGGACATCTTCGAGACTTATGTTTTTAGAACAATTGTGAGTTCCACTTCCCTTAAAAATACATAATGTATGTGCCAAGCCCATGACCAATGAAGTAGTTGACCAATGACCAAACTATTCATGATAGATTTCTTTTGGAGATTTTGAAACAAAAACACAACAAGAGAAGGTGGATCTTAACAAATAAAAAGCCATGGATTAAAATTGTAGTATGCCATATGATATATTTTACAACCATAGAGGCCTCATTGTAGTTGTGCATTCAAAAAATCATATAAAAACATAAGCTAAAATTATATTAACATCCAATGAACTTAGAATATTGAAGGTTAGTAAAATTACATTTTATGGTTTCTAAGGATATATAATAATTCTACCATCATGGGAATACAAGAACTTGTTGTTACATCTTTGAATTTTTTATTTAAGTTTTTTTTCTTGTAGGTACCTTGATAATATCAATATAAACGGAACCTTAGACATCACAAATATACAAACTATGATGACATCAATTGACAATTCTCGTCCTCAAGGCTTACAAGTATTGAGTTTGAGGAACAACAACATCACAAATGTTATCTACAACAAGTCTCTTCTAACAAAAGGGCGTACCATCTTCTAGTAAGTCTATTTTGAAAACTTTCTTTTGCAAGTTATATTTATTAACTTTATTGCCAAACTTGAATGTCCCAACTAAAAATTGTCATATGGAGGAATATGAATGATTGTGTAATCTAGTAAAAAGTTAATACAAGGGTAGATTTTCATATAACCTTATGTCAATGAAATCTAGTTTGTACTATAACCAATTTTTTTAATAGTCGAAATGAATAAGATGATTAATTTACTTGGATTTAAATTTCAATAAAATAATTAATTATAAGTAAATTAATCATCTCATTGATTTAATTATATTGAATTTATTGATCTTCATTGAGTCGATTTATATTCTTTCTTTTTTGTCCTTATTTACCTTTGTGGATTTAGATTTTTAAATATTTAGAATTGTATCATATAGCCTCATATTATTTTGCCTATAATCTAGGATATGTTCGTATTATAACATGATATGATTTCTTGAAATTAGCAAATGTAATGTAACTAATGAATATATTAATGTGGTACAGTCTCCAAGGCAATCCTTATTGTCAAGGTTCACTTTCCGGAGATGATGGGAAAATATGTTTTTGTGCACAATTTTGTATTATATCAAGTGAGTAACAAAAAATTCATTGACCATGCGTTGAAAATATTGAGTCTTGTATTGAATTACAAATGAAAATGAAAATCAACTTTCACATCATGGTTAGAGGTTTTTATGGAATTCAATTGCATGGCAATAAGCAATTTTAATGATTGAAAGTTTGGGATCCTTCGTACATTATAACATTTTGCCCTAAATATTAAATGTTTCATTAAGATTTTCCTTATTGAATTTACATTAACTTCCTCATCAATATTAAATAAAATCTTATACTATTTGTATTTAAGATTGGTTATATATATTGGAAGGATTTGAACATTTGCTACCCTATTATTATGTATTTTGATATCACCTATTAAATATATATTAGATCGTTCTTCAAGTTTTGCCAATCGTGATCATAATATGGAACTCAACCTTTTTTATCAAATACAATTATATACAAATGTTTTATCATTTAAGGCTATATTGATTACTTTGATGACCCATTGCAGGTAATAAGAGTGATTGGAAGGTTATTGTGATTTCTACAACCATTTCTGGATTTCTATTTGGATTAATAATCCTTGCTTTGGGTATTACACTTTACCGCAGTAAAGAGCATGTGCGAAAACTCTTGAAAAGTAAAGATCCTTCTATCCCTTTCAATATAATATGTATGAAGAAAATCAACTCTCTAGTTCGCTCCAAAATGCTGGAGAACATCAATTGATTATTCAAAGATGAACTAATTTAATGGATTGATTTGCAAATTGCATATCACATCAAAGCAACATTGTTCAAGCAACGAGACTAATGGCGTTAAAGAAAATATTATACATTTAACATGAATTATTGACAATGCATTTGCAAATCTCGAAGAGCTTGATATAAAAGCAAAAAGATTTGATTACAATGACCTTCGTGTTGCTACCAAAAACTTTGCTGAAGATAGAAAGTTGGGAGCAAGAGCATATGGTGTTGTTTACAAGGTAATTATGGTCAATGTAATTGGTCTTAAGAAAACAAACACCCATTCATACACATGTTGTATTGTTTGGGAAGTTGTGAAATATACAAAATAAAAACACATTTAAGACTTTCTTTTATAATCACAAATTATAAATCAAATTGACCAAATAAATACCTTTACATCGCTATTTGTGTATTTCTTTTATAAATTTAACAAACAACATGTGTTTCAAGTTAGGTCATCCTTGAATACAAATGTTACAATATAATTGACAACATAAAAATATTAATCATTATCAATCTTTATTAATATTTATTGACATGCACCTTAATTGGCTAACATATAATGCAGGGAGTTTTAGCAAACAACATCGAGGTGGCTGTGAAACAACTATTCATACAGACACAACATGGTAGTGAGGAATTTCTCAATGAGATTATCTTGATTTCGAATTTACAACATCACAATTTAGTGGCATTAAAAGGTTATTGCCTCCATGGAAAGGAGATGCTTTTGGTATATGAATTTGTTGAGTTTTGTGATTTGGAAAAGTTTCTATTTGGTAAGCATTTTCACAATTCGTGTTTATTTATAACCATATATTTGGATTTTTTTGGTTACGTGGACCTATAATAACATGCTAATTTTTTTTCATATAGTTTGAAATTACATACGAATATTAATCTTACACCAAATCAACCATGCATTGAATTGTGGTTAATAAGTAATTCATATCTTATTACATCAAACATATGAACAAATCCATGTGTAAATGTTTACAATTTATAACCTAAATATAATATTATGTTGTTTGATCCTTATGCAGATACAAAGGGTGAATATTTGTCACAAGTTATGAATTGGCCAACACGAATGAAAATATGTTTAGGGGTGGCCCAAGGCTTATACTATCTACATGTGTCATCTCAAACTAGAATCATCCATCGTGATATTAAAGTGAGCAATATTTTATTGGATAAAGATTTGAATCCAAAAATTGCTGATTTTGGTTTGGCGAGACCAATACAAGATGGGAAAAGTGAAATCATGACCCAAAAATGCGTTGGTACAATGTATGTAAATCAAATGGACTTAGTCCAATTTGGCTTCTTAAGATGAATTTTTTTAGTTGTATGGCATGAAACTCATCATTTTTTAAGGAATATAATGAAAATGATACTAATGTTTGAATAAACATTAATTTAATTATAAGGGATTGAAAAATATCACCAATTCATATTTAGTTGCTAAAGATATATATTTTTTGGTCAATTAATGTCACAAGGAATTTTTTTAAATAGTCTATTACTTAAATGTTTATTCAGAATAAAAATTCATTGGGTTATTAAATTAATAGTTGGATTAATATGTGCATACAAAAATACTGAATAGATGTAAAGTTGTATAAATATTTGTACCTTGTAATTTCTATACTAACATTACTAAACAACTTCATGCGTATGTTTTTGTAGTGGTTACTTAGCACCTGAATACATGCTTTATGGTCAATTGAGCAATAAGGCTGATGTATACAGCTTTGGCATTCTACTTCTTGAAACTATAAGTGGGACAAAAAATCGAGACCCCAATCAACCTGAAGATGAAGTATATTTGCCCATACGGGTATGTGAATCATTTAGAATTTCTTTTGGAGTGTCATATGATTTATTAAATTAACCTTGATCATAAAACATCATCAAAATAATTAAACAACATGACACCATTGCACAAAATCTCAATTAATTTTTGAAATTTCATTTAAGAACAAGGTTAAATGTAAAAAGTCATATTCAGATTTAACTAATGTAAACATCATATAATATGAAAATAAATTTCTTTCCATGATGATTATCATCATCATTATCATGATTATAATAAGGTTGTGGATATTCAAGGTTAAACCACCAAATGTCAAATGTACTGTATTTTTAAAAAAATTGTAATACTCCTTGCATTAGGATAGTTAAATATATTATTGCCAAATATGATTACTATTATAGTACGTTTACCATTTCAGCAAAAAATAAATTATTTTTCATTTATTCAAAAATTTGAATTTTATTTTTTATTTGCACCAAAATTTTAATAAAATCAAAAAATTCAGTGTGAAGGTTTGAAAACCCAAACATTCACTATCAAGGTTTCAACCCTAGACCTCCAAGGACAGGGTTTTAAAATTGCAATGGTCTAAAACACTAGACTATTCCATAACACTAGGTATATTACATTTATTATTGTTTATAACCATTACATGCTGAAATTTTCAGAATTAAAAAACCAAATGCCAAATTTAAAATTTAAAATTTAATTAATTATTCAACATTCTATTGCTGAAATGGTATAGGTACTACGATATGTAGAATACGAGACTTCAAGGCATTCACTAATTGGTGCTTGCAAAAAAAATTACAATGATATGATCAAATTGAATAGGATTTAACTTTTTTTTAATCTTGCAGGCATGGAAATTGCATTCGAAAAATAGTCTTATGGATCTCATTGACCCAAGACTTCAATGCAGTAATATTGAGCTCTTTGAGGTGAAACGTGTATTAGAGATTGCCATTTTATGTGTGCAAACTTCTGCAAAAAAACGTCCAACCATGTTTCGTGTATTTGCAATGCTAGCCGGAGATGCAATTGTTGTAATTTCCAATGACGAAGAAAATGAATGGCCAATCTTCCAACTACAAGGTCGATATCATGATCAAGACCCCTTACTTGATCTTCAATCGTCATCAATTTCAAGTGCACCAGAAAACCTCACAAATGAAACTTTTGCATCCATTGAGCTTAGTGCATCCAATGTACGATAAGGTTCAATTTCAAGGTAAAACAATGTACAAAAACCATTACAACTATATTTGCTACTTGTTTTTACAAATCTTCAAGTCAAGAATTTTTTCCAATAATGTTGATTTAAATTTTTTTAATTTATAAAACAATAATTATATTTTCATCTTTATAGCATTTGGTTGAATTTGAAATGAATTGTGAATATAAAATATCCCATTGAAACACTAATTAAGGACTGAAACCAAATTTTTTTCACAATATACATGCAATGTAATAACCAATGTAAAAATGAATTAAGTGACCAAGGTCACAATATGGCACATCAATTCAAGTCTATTTTGTTTATGATTAAAAAGGACTACTTCAACATGCACTAACTCCTATTTTCACCCTTTGATGATTTGGAGCCAATGATGCTTAAAAGGATTCACAAGTGTTTTTTTTCAAACTTTTCATTTAAAAGTTTTGAAGGGTTCACAATTTTTCATTAAATGAAATTATGCTCTAAAAAAATCCATGTTACATCCAATTAACTAAATACATATACTAAAATTTTCAAAATCCATTTTTATATATCACATAAAGAACCTAAATTTTGAATGTTTTATATTCATTCATATTTATATTTATATTTGGTTTAGAAAATTTTGATTTATTTTTTAAATCATTAAAAATACATTAAAATAATTACTAGTTAAAACAACCTAGATGGTGCCCTTGTTTACATCTTAAATAAAATTTAAAAATACATATCACCTTAATTTGACGTCATTTTTGTGCCTAATTGTGTTTTTAAAACCAAAGGTTTTTGAACAAATGGTAGTTTCATTGAATTTTATAGCTTTTTGGTTCATGTAATCCAAATTGGAGTTGGTATGAAGTATAAGACATCACATCACATTTATCAAATAAACAAAATTTATGATATACTTGGAATTCTTTTATTTCACATAAAAATTTATAAAATGACCTAAAGCAACCCACCTTATAAAGTGGATTGCATGAACATTAACCTATAGGTAAAACTTGTAATTTTATTAAAACAATCCAAGCTTTCTCAAGACCTAATAGGCATCCAATACTATTATTGTTCTATTAGGATTGAGCATCATGGAAAAGAACTGCTACATGGTATTGTAGTAGCTTTGCAATAGTTCATATGAACACTATAGAACTAAATTATATTGCTATAGTAAGGCAAACAAAGAAAATAAACCCAACCTAATTATTGCATTAGGAACTACAAAATAGTTGAAAGATGGCAATGTGTAAAAAGAAAATACAGCAATAAGTAAACCAAAAAATAAAAAATAAAAAATTTGGCCATGTTTTTTTTCTTTGTGTATATAGTTTAAATTTTAGGAGTATTGATTATTTTTTTTATATTTTTCATAGCAACATAAATATGTTTCCCCCAAAAAATAAAAGCTTTTCAAAATATCAAAATTTCCATAAACATAATTTAATTGATGTAAAATACAAGTTTGGTGAATTTTCACTACTTGGTGACAAAAAAATTGGAATGTTTCGTTTTAAAAGTTTAAGTTCGAAAAAAATTGCTTAATTTTCTTGGAAAAATCACCAAATTTTTGAAACCACAAGTTAAATTTATAAAATAAAATTTAAAAATATTTTAAAACCTTGCATATAACTAGTAATAATCTTTCTTAATTTCAAAATCAAAATATCTTTGAATATAACAAGTTCCATTGAAATGTATATTATGTATTATACTTTAAGACCAACATATTACATATCTCAATAAATGTATATCGTAAGTTAATGTGTATCATAACTTAATTTAAACATTTCAAATAAGGATGTGTCATTGGAGCCACAAAGTATTGGTGTAAATGAGCCTTTGATGTGAGAACTTGATTATAATATGGTCACCTAGGCATTTAAGAATTAGTGATATTACATGAAGATATTTTAATTTCTATATGAATTATCGCCACCGCCATATGTTAACTCCAAAAATTCCTATAAATATTATTACCCACACATACTACATAAAGACATTTTTAAAAAATTTGTAACATGTGTATGGAAATGATAGGGACATGTGTATGGGATGTTATGAAATAGTAATATGGAAGGCAAAATTTGTTGTTTAAATCTAATGTTTTGCATAAATGTGAGGGAATTTGAATTCATGTCCCAGGTCAAAAATGGCAGGTAGGTAGGTGAGTGGTAGTCTAGCTTACCTAGCTACCTTAGTTTACCCTACCCACCTTAGCCTTTTAAAAATGCACATAGGTTGCAAGTATTAAAAATTAAACCTTTCACTTTCATAGTCATAAACCAAGTCCTTACCAATGGAGTGCACTAGCAAAAGGCGTTCAACTTTTGCTTTCACATGTTTATTTCATTTGATTGTAAGAATACGAGGTAGGTGATAAGCAAGTTGTAGGAGGTAGGTGAAATTATAGGAAGTAGGTAGGTAGGTGAGTGGGTACATAAGTAGGTAGGTAGATGGGTAGGGTTAATGAAGAGCTCTATAAGAGAAAGTTGAAGACATATAGGGGAGCATATCCTAATTTCATATATGTATCTCTAATTCAAACTCTAAATGATAGAGAAAAAAATCATCAATTAAAGGAGTAATAGGAAGGCCCTAATGGAAAAAATATAAGGTTAAAGAGGTAATCATAGGTCATGTGGAGATGAAGGGACGTAGTATCTTAGAATATATTCCAAAAAAAAGTAATGGCACAACAAGTACATCATGTTGTAACAAAGGTACAAGTGCAATAGCCTGGACAACAATTGCCTTTAAAACCACAATTCCATAAAGGACATGATAGAGTTAAGAATTAGCAATTCCACATAAATTTTAACAACAATTGCAACATGTATTCATGAATAAATAAGAAGATAATGGACATATTCAACTTCAATATGAAGTTCAACATGTGGTAGTAACAACAATGCGAGTGGGTGAGTGAGTAGGCTTGTGTGAATAGGCTCACATGAGCAAGTGAACAAGCTCATGCGAACAAGAAGGAATTTTAAGGAATATTCCATGTCACATCATGGAATATTCACAATATATTTGTTTGCCATGTGGAAATAATATATGATGTGGCAAAATATTCCACGCCTTATCATGGAAAAAATTTACCATGTCACATGTGAGATACTGTGGAATCAACAATGATTTATTGACTCTAAACATGGATTTAACTAACATAGTTATCGACAATAACATCATTTGAAGCTTTGAAGTCAAAAGAGAATACAAAGATCCATTTTATCATTCTAGGTGCAACCAATGCTCCAAATACCTAGGGCTTTTATACAAGGTATCTGGTTGGGCAGCCATGTAAAGAAGTATTACTGTTTGGACCATGTGGCATAGGCAAGAGTCTCCTTGCAAAAGCAGTTGCCACAGAAGCTGGTGCCAACTTTATAAACGTCACTGGATCCACAATTACTTCTAAGGTGTGTCTCTCCATGGAGTTTGGTACTACAACAAAGTAGCAGGACCCAGTGCTCTTTTGTTTGCAGCGTTCTTAGGATTTCTTTGTGGCCAGTAGTATCCTGATTGATGGAATCAAGTCTGTTTTTTGTGGAGATGATGAGGCAAATGGCCAGTAGTGGTCAAACTCTTGATTCTTGTGAAGGTGTTCTCGCATTCTTGATGCTTGCAAAGGTGTTTTTACTTGCTAATGGATGTTGCAGTGGTTTGGAGATGCTGAGAAACTCACAAAAGCTCTCTTTTCCTTGGCAAGGAAGTTGTCTCCATCAATCATCTTTGTTGACGAGCTCAGGTTTTTGTCCATCTACAAACAAAACAGAGGGCAAGGTATTTTATGCACTCTTTTGACAGTCCGTTGTGATGATAAATCGTGGTGTTCTTTGTAAAAGTCTTATGGGCCACATGTTGCGGATGTTTTCTTGGTTTGGTGTTGGCGGACACCTCTTCACAGGCCGGGTATGGCATTACAAGCCCTTTGATCGATGTCGATCGGGGTCTGTACGAGCTGGTTGGCATTCAAGAGGTGCCCGCCTTCCATTCCGAAAAAAAAAACGTCTTGCGGCCGTCTTCTTGCATTTTCCAATTCCGCCCAATCTTAGTTTCGATTTTCATTCAGGTTCTAAAAATCAAACCTAGTTTTGGTCCACACTGGTTCCATTATTTAATGTTTCCCGCAGAAGAGTAAATAAATTAGAGTGCTTCTAGGTTCAGTTCAGTGCAATCTCAGTTTTGGTTTTGATTCAGGTTCTAAAAATCAGACCCGGTTCTGGTCCAAACTGGTTCCATTTTTTTATGTTTCCCGAAGAAGAGTAAATAAATTAGACTGCTTCTGGGTTCAGTTCGATCCAATCTCAGTCTCGGTTTTGATTCAGGCTTTAAAAATCAGACTCGGTTCTGGTCGAAACTGGTTCGATTTTTTTATGTTTCTCAAAGAAGAGTAAATCAATTAGAGTGCTTCTGGGTTCAGTTCGGTCCAATCTCAGTCTCGGTTTTGATTTAGGTTCTAAAAATCAGACCCGGTTCTTGTTAAAACTGGTTCCATTTTTTTTATGTTTCCCGAAGAAGAGTAAATCAATTAGAGTGCTTCTAGGTTCAGTTCGGTGCAATCTCAGTTTCGGTTTGAATCAGGTTCTAAAAATCAGACCCGGTTTTGGTCGAAACAAGTTCCATTTTTTTATGTTTCCCGAAGAAGAGTAAATCAATTAGAGTGCTTTTGGGTTTAGTTCGGTCCAATCTTAGTCTCGATTTTGATTCAGGTTCTAAAAATCAGACCCCGTTCTGGTCCAAACTAGTTCCATTTTTTTATGTTTCCAGAAGAAGAGTAAATCAATTAGAGTCCTTCTGGGTTCAGTTCAGTGCAATCTCAGTCTCGGTTTTGATTCAGGTTCTAAAAATCAGACCCGGTTCTGGTCCAAACTGGTTCCATTTTTTTATGTTTCCCGAAGAAAAGTAAATCAATTAGAGTGCTTCTGGGTTCAGCTCGGTCCAGTCTTAGTCTCAGTTTTGATTCAGGTTCTAAAAATCAAACCTGGTTATCGTCGAAACTGGTTCCATTTTTTTTATGTTTCCCGAAGAAGAGTAAATAAATTAGAGTGCTTCTGGGTTCAGTTCGGTGTAATCTCAATTTCGGTTTTGATTCAGGTTCTAAAAATCAAACCCGATTCTGGTCCAAACAGGTTCCATTTTCTTATGTTTCCCGAAGAAAAGTAAATCAATTAGAGTGCTTCTGGGTTCAGTTCGGTGCAATCTCAGTCTCGGTTTTGAATCAGATTCTAAAAATCAAACCCGGTTCTGGTCCAAACTAGTTCCATTTTTTTATGTTTCCAGAAGAAGAGTAAATCAATTAGAGTGCTTCTGGGTTAAGTTCGGTGCAATCTCAGTTTCGGTTTTGATTCAGGTTCTAAAAATCAGACCCGGTTCTGGTCGAAACTGGTTCCATTTTTTTATGTTTTTCGAAGAAGATTAAACCAATTAGAGTGCTTTTGGGTTCAGTTTGGTCCAATCTCCGTCTTGGTTTTGATTCAGGTTCTAAAAATCAGACCCGGTGTTAGTCCAATCTGATTCCATTTTTTTATGTTTCTCGAAGAAGAGTAAATCAATTACAGTGCTTTTGGGTTGAGTTGGGTGCAATCTTAGTTTCGGTTTTGATTCAAGTTCTAAAAATCAGACCCGGTTCTAGTCCAAACAGGTTCCGTTTTTTTATGTTTCACGAAGAAGAGTAAATCAATTAGAATGTTTTTGGGTTTAGTTCGGTCCAATCTTAGTCTCGGTTTTGATTCAAGTTCTAAAAATCAGACCCGGTTCTGGTCCAAACTAGTTCCATTTTTTATGTTTCCCGAAGAAGAGTAAATCAATTAGAATGCTTCTGGGTTCAGTTCGGTCTAATCTCAGTCTCGATTTTGATTCAGGTTCTAAAAATCAGACCCGGTTCTGGTCTAAACTGGTTCCATTTTTTTTATGTTTCCAGAAGAAGAGTAAATAAATTAGAGTGCTTCTAGGTTTAATTCGGTCTAATCTCAGTCTCGGTTTTGATTCAAGTTCTAAAAATCAGACCTGGTTCTGGTCCAAATTGGTTCCATTTTTTTATGTTTCCCGAAGAAGAGTAAATCAATTAGAGTGCTTCTAGGTTCAGTTCGGTCCAATCTCAGTTTCGGTCTCGATTCACGTTTTAAAAATCAGACCTGCTTCTGGTCTAAACTGGTTCCATTTTTTCTATGTTTCCCGAAGAGGAGTAAATCAATTAGAGTGCTTTTGGGTTCAGTTCGGTGTAATCTCAGTCTCGGTTTTGGTTTAGGTTCTAAAAATCAAATGTTCTAGTCCAAACTGGTTCTGTTTCTTTATGTTTCGAGAAGAAGAGTAAATAAATTAGAGTGCTTCTGGGTTAAGTTCGGTGCAATCTCAGTTTCGGTTTTTATTCAGGTTCTAAAAATCAGACCTGGTTCTGGTCCAAACTAGTTCCCTTTTTTTATGTTTCCCGAAGAAGAGTAAATCAATTAGAGTGCTTCCGGGTTCAGTTTGGATCCAATCTCAATCTCGGTTTTGATTTAGGTTTTCAAAATCGGACTCGGTTCTAGTCCAAACTGGTTTTATTTTTTTATGTTTCCAGAAGAAAAGTAAATAAATTAGAGTGCTAGTTGAGATGCTCTCCTGGCGTCGATGGTAACGCAAGGTGTGTGCGTATTCTGACAATCGTTGCCATGGCTGCGGAGGGACATCGATGGGATACATGCGTGTGGACTTTTCAGTCGAGCACGGACGTTGACTAGCAAAATTCCGGATCGTTGCATCGGACGTTACACGTTGGACGCTTTTGCACGCCTCACGCCCGAGGAGTTTGGAAGGTTTCGCGAGAGGGTGGCTTTAGACGGTCCCAAGAAAGGCAGAACTCGCCTTAAGCAAGTATTCAAGCAAGCATTGAAGGCTGCACCGCAGGTATGGCTTCCTTTTCTACACCAATGTTTTTTTATTTTGGTGCATTTGCTGTCCGAGCAATCTTGTTGATGGATGTTGCTGCGTGCCAAGGCCAACTTCCTGGGCCTGGGGCCCTTGCGTTGTGGGAAGAGCCCAGACCATTGGCGACGAAAGACGAGGATGCGTTCCAAGCGGTCGATGGATCGGATGGCATTGTGACGGTGGAGGAGCCTTGCGATTGGTTAACACTTCTAAAATCTCGTAGAAGTTGAGTGGATAATTGTGTTTTTGATTTGACACTCGTTCGGGATCATAATCCATCTCACTAGATCTTGTGGATTCCTCGCAGGAATATCAAATTGCATTTTACGAAATATCGGGGTTTCGGTGAGAATGCCTAGATCATCCGGCATTTTTGCAACGAAGGGCACAGTGTCCTTGACTCCGTGCGGCGAGTCATAGGCCTCGGGCACGCAACCTCCCACGAAGGGCAAAACAAGGGAACGTATCCCAATCTCCGTGATTTCAGAGAGCTGAATGAAGATTGCATGCTCATTCACCACGGGGAGATGGTGGCGATCCTTTTGCATGGGTTTGTTCCCTCGACGAAAGCGTCGAAGCATCTTCAAACATTGGGATATTTGTTCCGGTACGGCAGCACCATCTCCCGGTCCTATTCTCAGGAGTCTAGAATGGCGTTGTTCGGGCATAGATTTTGCCGTTTCGATCTTATCGTGGATAGGTCTGCACCCTTCCACTGCCCAAACTCAATGTATGCATGCTATAATTTAAATAACTTCTTTTCTCATGATGTATGGTTTTCTTTTCTTTAGGTACCAGCACCCTACAAAAAATGTTAAAAACAAGGAAACTCGGTCGCAAGAAGAATTGGAACGCTCCGCAGATGCTTGGGCCACCGAGTTCGTAGAGAAGAATCTACGTCCCCAGTTGACGTCCTGGCTCCAAGAATTGGACGGCTTCTTCCTCAAACAGTTGCCCTTCGGCACTTTTCGGATCGGGAGGACTTATTTTACGGCGATGGCAGTCACGGAGAACTACCATTCGACGCCGCACACGGACAGGGACCTGTCCAATTCTATGATTTCCTGGTTCTTAGAAGGTAAGTGTGCTTTGTTACATGTGTCTGTTCTGAACACTTCGAGCTTTTTGAAAAAAATAAAAAATAAAAAATTGCCGGACTCCATCTTGACACCACAATTGTGAACATGTTTGGAGCTTGAACAGGAGAAGCGGAATCCGGAGACCCATTATGTGGCTCGACAAACTAATCTGTCTCGAATCAACGAAGCTTTGAACGAATCCATGAGAAAAAAAAATTGCACGAGAAGGCGAGGGAAAGGAAAAATCCGCCCGCTTGAAGGTGCTTTGCGTTTGACTTATTGTGGTGGCACCATAGATGTTTATGACGAAGCTGGATCCAGTGATGAATCCTTCGAATAGGTGTTTATTTGTAACGCGGTCCCTGGTGCAAAAGACCGCATGTAGGTTCTGAACCAACACCCATAGCTATGAAATGACCCAGCGAGCATTTCAGGCTTCAAAATGCCAACTTTTGGCGGAGCTAGAAACCGTGCTTGGTACTGTGACCTCTAAATATACTTCCGGTAGGTACAGACCAGTGTCACAAGGGAGGTAGCTGTATTCAGGACAAATCTTGCTATGTAATGCAAATGGATCGCTTAGACTTGCCTGGCCTCGTTCTTATGTGAGGAACATTATTGGTTCTCTTTTGGGTAGAATTGGGGATCCACTTCTGCTTGAGGTACAATGCTCAATTTTCCAGCATGCTCTATGTTTTTAAAGAGCTGTGTGAATGCTTCCACATGAAACTTTGACCGACAACTTGAAATTCTTGCAATAGACAATCCGCCTGCTTGTGCTGAACTTTCCTATTTGTTTGAAGAGGGGGGAAGAGTCGGGGGTTCAGGTTGTGGCACGTTGTCTAGACTGGCAATTGGAGCTTGGCAAGGTCATGGAGTTCCATTTTGTCTGCCTCAAAAGCTTGCTGGCAATGCGCCAAGATGTCAATATGATTAACCACAGGGACTTCACAAATCCCATTGCAATCCGTGGAGAAAAAAGTCACTATGGACATGTGAATGCCCAGGCATATTTTGTCTCAATTCTCAAGTGTTGGACGAAGACATTGTGTTTTAACCTCACTCTGCTTTGCAGACCACAAGGATGGAAATCTTAATTTTTTCACAGAGGAGCTATTTGAAGCAGACCTGCCAATTGCGGATCGGGCAAAACACTGGATTGCTGTCTTCTCAAATTTCGGTGAGAGTGACAGGAAAGTGCTTGAGCACACTTTGTTGCAAAAATGTAGGTGACTTGCAGTTTAAAAATCTCTCTCCAGCTTTGTGTATTATTTCATTTATGGATGATTTAGCAGATTGCTCGGTCAGATGATCCTATACGTTTGGTCCGTCCCATTTGCCAAGTCTGACAACTTGGAGTTTGATTAATTGTATGTGGCTAGAGAAAGGTCAGTATGATGAGAGTATGCATTCTACACCAGTCCATGGATGCTTTCTTTAGAAGGTCTGGTGAAACAATGTTGTCGGGGGATTTGCACTTTCAGATTTAGACTCCACAAATTGCAGCAGGAGATGGAGGTCTTCTTGTCTACTCGTCGGAGGGTCAAGGTGTTGTTGCACTTGGATGAGACGCAAGAGCTGCAGGAGCATATTCAGAGCAGCTTGAAGATAGTTGCCAAACAATTTATGGACCTTGTGAAAGCTAGAGATTTTCTGCACAAGCTACATCTAAGGACAACAACATTGTTTGAATCCTTTGTTGTTTTGCCAATTTGTGGTACTGTTGTATCCCAGGCAGTCCAGTGTTTGGGTATATTTGGCCATTGGCTCTTCTGTTATTTGAATTTTGGCTTCTTCAAACTTAATTTAATTCTTCCTGGGTGGCCTGGACCCTTAGCAGTGCTCAATTCTGTCGATGAATTACCGGGATGGCTCCTTACTGAAACATCTGTCAATTTGTTGTTCCGGGGGAGCTCCTGTCGACGGATCTAATCTTTTTCCTCATGAGTTCTGTTTTTCTCTGACTTTCTTTTCTGATAACTGAATTGCTGATTTTTCATCTTTCATGATGCATAACAAGCCTGAATCTTATCCCCATGTGATTTCAATTTGGATTGCACAAACTTCATGCATTCAATAGAAATTCCATTTATTTTCCTCCTTACTTAGAATTCCATAATGGTTTAAGTTGAATGGTTCGCCTTCTTTAGCCTGCTTGTCTGAAATCCAAAGTTGCCTTGATATTTAAGATGCTTGCTGAATTTTCAGTGAGGAAAACTATTCCAAATTCAATATCTTGGGGTTTGTGTATAAGATTACAGTTGGGTCCTCCCTCACTAGTGGTGACACTTGAAGTTGCATCCTGCAGACCTTTGATGGCTGGGAGTAAACTTGCTGCTTTATACGTTCATCACCGTTGCCTTTGATGTAGCAAGCTCGATTCTTTATTCTCCTTCCCTGTTTAAAGAGATCATTTTATTAGTCGTTAATTGCATGGCAGTTCGTTCATTTTCCTCTGGGATTCTAAAGAACTTGTGTTGTCCCTTGGAGAATGTGTACCTTGATGTGGCAGGGTGGTGAATTGAAAGGAAGCATACAAGATGCCAAGAGGACACTAACTCAATCAATGCCCATTGTAATCGAGTTTACAACAATCTGCATGAAAGTCTTGTTTTTCATTTCATGTCTGGATTTCGGAGGAAAATGTCAAGGTCAGCTGAAAATTCTGACAATGATAGTACTTGGAAACCTTGACTCAAATGGAACAGCTACACAACTGTTACAGCTGCAACAAGCACTCTTCGGGTAGGCAAAATCTCTATCATTACAATGCAGATTTTACAATGTCACCCACTCTCCTGTGGGTCCACACAAACATTTGTCACTTTCCTCATCATTGGTCCTTCACCATCAACCACAAAGCAAAAGAGCGTAATTTTCAATTTTGGTGCACAGGTTGGAGCGAGGAGGCACTCAAATTCCTTACCATATTAGCTCTTCTTGGATATTGAGACATCTCTGGTTATTTAAGGCAATATGCCTCCTCTAGTTTCCCCAAGGAGGTATACGTCATGCTGCCCATGTACTCTAGTACACTATCAAGCTGTGGCTGAACCGAGTCAGAACCCAATTTGTCCAGTACTTCTTTAGTGTGCACAGATCAACTGATCTGATTCAATTGGCCATTCCAAAGCATTATTGCCCATATTTTAGACATAGTTTACTTGTCAGCCTCTAACAGACAATGATAGCTCTTGAGACTCCTATATTCTAGCTTGCACAAATCCCACCTCACATAAAAGAAAGGAAACTAAGAAAGCAAGTCAATAGATGGCAACATAGCATTGGCATAGATAAACTGAAGTCGCCACAAACCTCAGTAATGCCACCTCCTCAAAGCTGCCTAGACTTGTGCGCAGCTGGGCCTTTATGTCCAGCATTGTGGCTTGCTCCATGCCTTGGATCCCTGACTCCCATTTCCCATTAATAGCCTTATATTTGGCCTCAATCATGTCACTTGCAGTTGCCTTGTCTCCTTCTTCTATCATCCTATTCACTTCCTCATAAAGCAATTGCAGATTTTTCTCAATTATAGTCATCCTCTTCATGGGGTGCTTCACCTAATTTACTCTTAAGAGGACTCCTGCATCGGATGCACATCAATTCACTGAACTTAGCTGCTAGAGCCAAGACTTGCTACCGGTCAATATCCACTACTGATCACACTGAAACACAACCCTTACAGTGAAGGTTTTAAGACAATTAAATCCATGGACATTAATTTTGTGAGACTTTTTGGCTACTCAGGCAAAAAGAGACGATTGTTATCATGGTTGTCTCCATTTTTTAATGTATGATTTAGGGTTTAGTCTACATCACAAAAGTTGAAAACAAATAATTTAAGAATCATCACTTCTAGATCCATATTTTTATGAACATCCTTTTATAGTTTTTTTTAATGTAACAATTTCATAAAAATGACTCCATCCTTCTATGAACAACTTTTTACAGGGATGTTCTAACTATATATTTGATGAAGAAAATATAAACTGAGAAAAAGTGAAATGTGCAGGTTTTATCACCAAAATTTGGGGGAAAAAATAAAAAGAAAGAAATCCCAAGAATTCTATATTAGGTGCCCAAAGTTAGGAAACAATATAGAAGAGTGCTTAAATTGTTCCACTTTCATATCTTGTTTATGGCCCAATTTGGCTAAATCTTTGTTATGGAGGATCACCACTTCAACTACACCACAAAATTAAAAAGAGAGAAACACTAATCACACCATTTAAATAAAAACTATCCTACATAAAAATAAAAATAAAAGGATCAAAGAAACCAAAAAAGATGGAAAAGAAACATTTTCCTCTTTTTTTGGATTTTTTTTTAGGGTTTAATGAAAAAAGTTCCTTTGATTCACTAATGTCAGTGATTGACCCATAAGGTGACATTTGGTTGGGTCGTTTTAATTTACACTATTTTAGTACCTTGGACAACTTCAGGGGAAGGAACTTTCTTCCTTTACAATATATGATAATCAAGTGAGTTCGGTGAGCTTTGCATCGGCCTACTGAGCACCTTTTTGCCCCCACCCACCAACCAATGTGCCATCTATGCACATTACACAAACACCAACCATCTGCAAGCATCAACCTACTTGCCTTCGACCTACCAATCCCTGACACACTTGTTCCTACCAACCGCCCATGAAGCCATTTTGATTTTCCATAAGACTTTCAACTAGGCACAATCTTATCCAGTCAATGGGGGGCAAAAATTGATGTGACATGTCAACTTTTCATTGGCAATGATGTCAACATTCCAACAAATTGCATTGGTTCCGCCATCATATTTGGCACCCATTCGGACTTCAAGTCCCTTTCAAATGCAAGCAAATCAACCGAGGCCTGGTATAGAAAATAATACCAATACAGGCCATGTATCGGTGAGCAAAAATAATCTACCCCATGTTGGGGTTATACATCGATGATGGACGTGATCCAAGGGCATTGGGAAAATGAAAATGATTTGCGCAATTGGTGTTTTTCCAGGTTGTTAAAAATGATCTCAATAATGTATGGATGACCAAAAATGATCCACATCATCCATGCCTTACCAAAAAAGGATCCACCCTATGTAGTGAATATAAATATTCTCTTTCGTCCACGGGTGATTGAAAATGATCCACGACATCCATGAATGTTTGGAAATGATCTACCCCATCCATAAACGATTAAAAAAAATGATGAACGTTTTTTGGGGAAATGATTGTGCATGATGTCCGCCATTCATATGTTAGAATTATTACCAAGATTGCAATCCGACTCAAATTACCTTTTGAATAGGCTCTTAGAATGTTGGATTTGCGAATGTTCAGTTAAGTGCACAATATCGAGGATCCACGTACTCCGTGTTAGGCTTTAACTAACTCTTTGTTGAATTCTTTCCTTTCATTAAAGATTTTGTTTGTTGCTTGTTAGTGGACTTGTTGGTGCATCTATTGATTGTTCATTCATTCTTTTCCATGTGACTAGGAAGTGCATGTTCAAGCATGATAAACTTACAATTAATATATCGAATTGGTATTGTTGCATTTTAATTATATTTGTGTACAAATGTTGTGAGAACATCAACATTCACATCAGGGGTCTGGAAAGCGATGTATGTGTGTGTGTGTGTGTGTAACATGATTCCATCTTTCATTGAGATGTTGTTTCATTTGCCATTTATTGTCTGAATCACTCAACAACCTTGTCACCAATCGAGGTCTCACATTAGAAGAAACTAGTAGGTAACTCGTGGCTCGGCCACTCCAGCCACCCCGAATGCTCTGTTAAGTTCTACTGTCTACACGATCATGTTACAACACCTCTGTGTAAACAACATTGCGAGTGTACACACCAGTTAAGTAATAGTAGTAACAGTGGTTTTTTTCCTTTTTTTTTCCCCTTACTTTTAGGGTTAAAAACTAAACCCCCTTCCCTTCCTCTTTGCACATGTCCAATGAAGGAGAAAAAATAAACCTTAACCTCCGCCCCCTCCTCTTCAACAGTAAAAAAAATCAAAATAAATAAATAAAGGCGCACCCCTTCCCCTTGAACAATTCAAAAAAAAACTAAAACAACTCACCAAGCCCTTGAATAGTAAAAAATTAAAAAAAAAATTAAGTGTAATAGCTTATTAAGTAGATGGTGCTGATGACATCCGAAAAGAATAAATTCCCTAAACACTAATGATGTCGCAACCTTGCTTTGGCGAAGTGTGGGGGTGAAGCCCAACACTCCCAAAGTTGGGGACTTGGAGTCCTCCGGGACTCCCGAATGTTTAGAGCTCGACACCAAGGCCCAAAACGCCTTGCATTGAGGCGTTCTTGAGGTCATTGGAAAGGTCTTGAAGCGTAAATATCGAAAATGGCCTCGCATTGGTCATTTGGACATCTGCAGCCCAGGTTATGGGCAAAAGAAGGGTCGGGAGTCAAATTGACAGTTTGACTCCCAACCACTAAAAGTCGGGAATCGACCTTTTCCCGACGTGCGCTCTAGAAGTGCAATAAGGTGTTGGAAAGATCTCGACGAGGGCTATAAGATTGGTTCAGACCTTGTCCCAATTGGAGGTTGGAGCGAGGAGTTATGGTCCTCCAAAGTCCCGGGACTCCAACCGGGACACATTCGGGACAACTTCGGGTGTCGCAACCCTAGCTTTGGGCTCGCGACCAAGGAAAAGGGAATTGCAAGGGTACGGGCCAAGAGGAAGCCCGGGAGTTGAAGCCAAAGGGAAGCCCGGGAGTTAAGCCAAAAGGAAGCCCAACAACTAAGGCAAAAGGAAGTCCGGGAGTTAAGGCAAGAGGAAGCCCGGGAGTCACACCACGTACTCCCGGGAATGTTAGAAAGTGTGAGGGAGTGAACCCTCACACTCCCAAGGCAAACTCCCACTTTGGGAGATGGA
>Ga0209611_10004355_pt1 | contig 24260 bp, 17 predicted proteins | sample S1TSphgellanicum_3_FD_187693 | JGI IMG/M metagenome (GOLD analysis project Ga0209611, IMG submission 187693) | Host-associated microbial communities from peat moss isolated from Minnesota, USA - S1T2_Fc - Sphagnum magellanicum MG (SPAdes) (version 2) | ecosystem: Host-associated > Plants > Peat...
AAGCTTGTCAACTCTTCTTAGTCCCATCTCGGAGCTCCAACCCGCCCCTCTACCCCTCAAAGGGTTGCGAGCTAGGGAACGTGCTCCAACTCCTCTCTTTTCCACTGCTTTTCTACTTGGGCTCACATTTGAGTCCTTTGAGGAGTTGGGGGTGCGTCATTACCTATCTTACCTACCTACCTACCTAATTAATAAAACCTAACAGTTAATGCCAAAAATTTATTTATTTATTTAACTACCACCATATGTCCTAGGCCTAGGCTAGGCCACCTAGCTTAGCCACCTAGGCTGAGTGGTCTAGTACCTTTTGCAACTTAGGCTACCTAATTAGGTCATTTAAGTAACCAAGGTAACCTTGGTTGCAAATGTGGGGACTTCAATCACTTCCACATTAAGGAGTCAAATCTTTAATCATTGCACTGTCACCCCATAAGGTGATTTTTTTGGACAACATATTTGTAATGAACATGATTTTGGACCAACATATTGTAATTAATTTCCATGAATTTTTTTGAACATGCATATTGTACTAAATGAACTTGAATTTTTTTGCACTATTTATATAAATAGGTAGGTTATAGGTAGGGTAACCTATATAGGTAGGAAATACCTATTAATAAATGCATGTACCTAGGTAACATGTTGGTTATAATCTACTAGACTTTATAGGTACCTACTAGGTCTATGTTTATGTTTACCTAATAAATTATCTATTCCTATGTAATTTAGTAAGTTATGTAGGTACCTACTAACCTATTAATAAACTTAACCTAGGCATACTAGGTAGGTAGCCTACCCTATTAGGTCGGTTTAGGCTTAGGCTACTTATTTAATAGATGAGCCTACCTACATAATAGGCCTAGGTAACTTAGGTTAAATTACATACCTATTTTGTAAGCCTAGGTGGTCTAGGCTAAGTTACCTACTTAATATGCCTAGATAGCCTAGGTTAAACTACATACCTACCTAATAAGCCTAGGTGGTCTGGGTTAAGCTACCTATAGGTAATTAATTAAAATAATTAAAAATAATTAATGAATTACTATAAATCATAAGTAAATAAATAATATTGGTGATTAATAATTGATTATTTCTTAGGAATTAATAAATATCAAATATTAATTAATTATTATTTACTATTTATTATGATTTAATAATTATCAATTAAAAAAATAAAAAAATAATATTAATTAACAAATTAGCTTAAGACAATCACTTATCAATAATTATTTATAATTATATATCGATTACTATTAGTTATTATAAATTACTATCAAGTATTAGCCAAAAAATAAAATAAAATAGATAATTCAATAATAATAATTAATCAAATAATAAGTTTATGGATAAATTAATTAATTGACATTTATTTGGTGAATAATTAATTATCAAATATTAACTAATGAATGTACTAAATCAAAGTATCTACATGTGCCTAAAGGTAACATGTAAGTAACTTATTAAACTTTGTAACTAGCTACCAAGTGTAATATGTTTAACATAGGACCTATTAACTATGAATTTAGGTATGGTATGTACCCTATGCAAAATAAACTTGTAGGTTGAATAACCAAATTAGTATGGTTGATTTGATTAAATGTCAAATCACAATGGCCATTAAGTATGGTCAAAAAGGTCAATTTAGTATGGATTAAGCCTTGGTCATTTTGATGAACTTCTAGCCTTTTTGACCAAATGTTTGGTTTATCACATGGTCAAAAAGGTCAATTTAGTCAAATGACCCAGTTAAAAGTGACTCGTGTCTTTCATGTTTTAAGCCTTTAGTCAAAATGACCATACCCCTTGATCAATGTGAACATTTTAGTCAACTTGGACTTCCTAAAAAGTCATATTTTCTTGTAATGTATGGAGAACCAGGTAGCATGGTTGTCAAATGTGCCAAGAAGTAAATTCAACTTATAATTTAGGGTATATTCATGGTTGGGTGCACAAAAGGACTATTTTGCCCCAAAATCATTGTTGAAACATTATTTTGAATGACAACTACATTAATGAAATAATTTATTTGGTAAAATTATTTTTTCATTAAATATTCACATATGTCTTGATTAAAACAATGGTGATTTTTTGTGATTTGGATGATTAAAACATGTCCTTAAGTGTCTTGAAAAATGGTTTAGGAATTGTGTCCCACTATGTAGTTTTTAAAAAAGGGACTCAACATGTCTAGCAATATTTGTTCAAATTACTCCATATTTTGATCACAAGTAAGAAATAGTATGTTTTATACAATGGCACAAATTTTGTGGAATTGATTTTTGAATCTTGGATTTTTCATGTAAACATATGCATTGATAAGGACATTTAAATTAATTTTGCTAATTACAAATTTACATTCCAAAGGTTTGAAAAGAAGTATAGGAAACATGTGCCAAAAATAAGACATTTTTTAATTTTTTAATAAGGTTTTGGCACTCCAAATGAAAGTATGTCATTATGGATTGTCAAAGTAGTACCACATTCTTTTTTTGGTTTATATTTGAATAGGACATTCAAAATTTGTTCAATTGATTTAAATCATTCATTATAACATTTATTGATTGAAAGCCTAAACATACATATCCTCCTTCCATTATTTAGCATTTTAGTTCACATTCATTTTGTTAGGTCTTTGTTTTAAGACTTAAAACACACAACAAGTGGGTGTCATGGTTTTTATTGTGGTACCCCAATTGTGAATGCACCTATATAATAACTTTTAAAACAAAAAAAACTTAAAATAGCTTAAGGTATAAATAATTTTTCGCCAATTGAAAATAATTTAAAGTAAAAAGGTAATTATTTAATTAGGTAGGTTGAATAGTAAATATTTTATTGTGTCGACATATGATAGCATTTTTGTATTAATTAATTAATTAGGTGGGCTAATCAATTAATTTATTAAATAGGCTAAGTAATAAGTAGTAAATATATAAGTAGGTGAAATAATAGGTATTTTATTTTGTGAATATGTGATAATGTTTTTGGGCACAAAACAAAGGATCTGATTGTCTTACATAATGTTGTAATGTTTTCTTTTTATTATAATTTATTTCATATTCTTGGTTATAAGTTGAATTATGTAAGATATATAGTTAGGTGATTAAAAAAACATGTAGTTTGCACTATCATTTATTTACCTATGAACATTATGTCCTAGGCCTAGGTTAGGCCACCTAGGCTAAGCGGATGTAATATGAACAACTTGATTACCTTGTCAAAACTAAAACAAGTAGATTTAAAATAATAACAAAACCCATTATAGAATGTTTTCATTTCGATTTGATTAAGTATGATATATGTTTATCCGATGTGCATTGATTTTCATATTTCAAAGTGTAAAAGTAGGTTTTAAATAGGTTTTTCAAAATAGAAGTAGCTTTTGATGTCTACTTTTCATTATGGGTTTTAAGTTTCAAGCAGGTGTTAAGTAGGTTTTTACAAAAAGGAAATAAATTGTTTTTTGGATGACTTGCTAAAACATATGTTGATCTTCATTTCTTAACTTATTACATATCAATTTCATTGATTTTTTAACCAAAAAGTAGGTTTGAACACAATTTTTTCAATCAATTTCAAATGTATTTCTTATTAACATTTTTAATTTATTTTCTTTTAACTTTTTTAGAATTAGATTCTAATAAACTTAATAGAGCCAACTAATGCTACTAGAAACAGACTTTCACCTAATTTGACACTACTTTATGGTAGTTATATGAAAGGTACGTGGTTTTAAGTGGTGACGTCTACTTTTTTGGTATATTTTATCTTGCTTTGACACACACTAAATAATTTAGGCTAAATGGTCTAATAGGCTTTACAACCTAGGCTACCTAATTACATCACCTAAGTAACCATAGTAGCCTAGGTTACAAATGTGGGAACTTGAATTCCTCATTTTCGCATTAAGGAATCAAGTCTTTAACCATTGCATCACCACTTCATAAGGTGATTTTTTTGGACAACATATTGTAATGAACATGATTTTGGACCAACATATTGTAATCAATTTTCATGAATTTTTTTTTCAACATATTGTACTAAATAAACTTGAATTTTTTTACATTATTTACATAAATAGGTAGGTTATAAGTAGGTTAGCCTATGTAGGTAAAAGGAACATACTAATAAATGCATGTACTTAAACAACATGTAAGTTAAAGTTTATTAAGCTTTATAAGTACCAACTAGGTTTATGTTTATACCTATTTAATAAACTACTTATGCCTATGTTAATTATTGGGTTATGTAGGTACCTACTAACCTATTAATAGACCTAACCTAACTTATTAGATAGGTTTAGACCTAGGACCTACCTACTAGGTTAAATTACCTACCTAGTAGGCCTAGGTGGCCTAACTCAAGTTAGTTACATACCTAGTAGAATTAGATTGCTTAGATTATGCTACATACCTACCTAGTAGGCTTAAATGGCCTAAGCTAGGTTACATACCTAGTAGGCTTAAATTGCCTAAATTAAGCTACTTATTTAGTAGGCTTAGGTGGGCCTACACTACATAGCTATTGAGTAAACCTTGATAGCCTAAGTTAAGTTACCTACTTAATAGGCCTAGGTGGCTTAGGTTATTTACTTAATTAATGGGATAGGCTATTTACCCATTAGGCCTAGGTGGCTTATGTTATTTACCTAGTAGGCTTAAGCTACATACCTATAATAAGCCTAGGCTACCTACCTACTAGGCTTAAGTGTCCTATGTTATTTACCTAGTAAGCCTAAACTATGTACCTATAATAAACCTAAGCTAATAGGTTATCTACTTGTTTAATAGGTCTACTTAGTAAGCCTAGGTCACCTAGGATACCTACCTAGAATGCTTACACTACTTAATAATCTATTTAGTAGTCATGGGTTACATCTTAAGTAATTTACTAGGTAGGTTTAAGCTAGGTTACTTAACTAAGCTACTAGTTAGATTATTACTTAACAAATAATTTACTAACTTCTTAGTTATGTTAAATAAGATAGGTAATCTAGGCATAGCCTAACCTATTAAGTATGCTAGATTAGGTAAGTAGCCTAAGTTTAATAAGTAAGCTAAATCATCAAATAAATATGGGTCATTTCATTAAATGTCAAATCATAATGGTCAATTTGATTAAGCCATGGCCATTTTGATGGTTGTTTGTCCATTTTGACTAGATTTTCAACTTGAAACTTGGTCAAAAAGGTCAATTTAGTCAAATGGACTATCAAATGTAACATGTGTTTTCCATGTTCTAAACCTTTAGTCAAAATGAACATACTCTTTAGTCAATGTGCACATTTCGGTTGAATTAAACTTTTGAAAAGCCATGATTTCTTGTAGTGTATAGACTCTCAAAATGCATGTGCCACTTGGGATGATTCAATAAAAAATGTTTGTGACCATGAACAAAAAAAATCTAGGATCTACATGAAAAATCTACCTACTTATCTAAACCTACATCCACTTACCTATCTTAAGCCTATTTATTTACCTAAGTTTATAACCTACACCTACTTATCTATCCTAAGCTTGCTTACCTATCTCGCTTAAGATTGTTGAACATATTATTGCCACATGGATACATTTAAATTGATTATGAAACACCTCATGCAACTACATTTTTTAATCATAAGCCAAATCATAAATAACCACACCACATCTACATATGTGAATACATTTTTTCGTTCTAAAACAAATTGCAAACAACTATGCCAAATAGGCTAAATCTATGTTAGTTAGATGAAAAATTGGTATTAATCTCATTTTGATGCAATTGCCATTTTGACTAAATGCCACATAATGTCTTTTATGATTAAAATTTTTATACGAATTGTCCAAAGTGACTAGACATTATGATAGTTGCATGAGGCATTTGTGACTATAAATTAATCGTACAACTAATTGTTAATACAAAAATTCCTTATAACATTGTATATTATTCCAAAGTTTGCATTTCTTTTGGGGATGTCATTTCCACTTTATTCTAAATAATTTGGAAAAAACATATATCGTGAAACTTATTGAAAATAAATAGGTTTTTTAATTTACTTAAATATAAATGTCATTTATAATTCATAATGAAAATATACTAAAAATATACCTAATATATGGGCTCAATTTTTTTAAAACATTTGTCATAACATCATCCAAGTTTTCTATATTCTTTTTATTAATCTTATTTTTATCATACCCAAGACACAAAGTGGATAATATAGATGAAATTAAAAAAATTCTTGGTACAAAACATTATATTGTAAAATAGTTGACATTTTTTAATTCATTAATATTGATGGGGATCAAAATATAAGGAAAACAAATCTTCATTAAGGATTCCATCCTTTTTTCCTAAGTGGTACACCTTAAAGGATTTTTACTTATTTTCTAAAATATACTTCGAATATATTCAAAATATGTCATTATTTCATAACAAATTAAAAAATATCATTTTATCTTAGGTGTTTTATAAAATCTACAAGTGGTGACATCTTTGAGGCACTTTTCAAACCTAGTTTACAAATGTGTGTTAAATTTTGATATTTTAAAATTTTCACATTGATCATATACCATGTATATTACATGTAACCATGATTTTAATTATAGAACAAATGAATAAATTTTGTTTAAAAATGTGCAACCTTAAAAATTATGATTTTTTAGGCCAAAACATATTTGACCCAAAGCTGTTCAAATGTGTTATAAATTGAATTTCATCAAAATTTTCAACTCCTTTTGATGTTTTAATCATCAACATCAAAATCCTTTCCAATTTTGCAAAAGAATGGTGCACATTTGATAAGAAGAAATGACATTTGAGAAAAACTGATCCAACCCATAACTTTGAATGTGTTATCACTTTTGAAACATAATCAAATTGCATCAAATTTTGAATGTTGATAAATTTTTTACAAATAATGAACTTATTTCAAAAAAATTAACGATCTAAATTATTGCACTCTCATTGTGATTTTCCAAAGTTGTAATTTTAAATAATGTCCACCCCTTTAAATGGGTCCTAGTAAAATATGAATACACCCATTCACATGAAGATGATCATGGATCATACAACCCACAATAGTAGCAAAACATTGTGCAATTCATAGAATTGCTTTCTAATTTCACATATTTGTTGTTTTTTAATGTTTAAATGGCATGAAATAATTGAAAATTACATCAAACAGTTGATGAAGATCTGAAAGTTATATGATTGATGAAACAATCTAGATGGATTGGTTGAATTTTCACATGAATTGTTAATCCTAAATGGGAAAAACTTATAAATAAATAAAAATAAGAATTAATAAGAATTGATTTCAAATAAGTAAAAATCAATGATGGACCAACATTTAGATTTCCTTCCTTTAAATAAGATTTGGGTTTGTTTGGTATTTGGGATCCTAACAAGTTTTCTTTATGATTGCAATCATAATCAAATGAGCCAATGGTGAGAAAAGGTTCAACCACAAATGGGCCTTTTGTGGTCATTTTGATTTTTTCATAGAATATATTGTTTTGGCAACATGTTCTTAAAAACATTTATAATTCCCCCAATAAATTACATGATTTTTGTTTACTTTGTTTGAATAGACATGAATTCTTTAAAAGTGTACAAATTTTGTGAGATTCTATGTTTTGTTTTGAAAAATGATCATAATTTCAGATCACGTTAAAATATGCCAACTACATTAAGCTTTAGTTTTTTGTGTCATAAGCTAGAACTTTGTTCATATATGTCATACACATTATGACCCATTTACATCTTGCAAGTGACTTTTGAAATTTGAACATTCTAAAATTATATTTTGAATTTCCAAAAATTTCAAATATCACAATATTTAAATTATGAACGCTTTTTGAATGTGGATAGTAGGTCATTATTTCAATTTTTTTCATCAAATTTCTTTTATTAAAAGAGTCCTTAACCTAGTGCTTTATAAAATTAATTTTTTGACTAGTGTTAATAAAGTTCAAAAGTCCTTTACTAAAACCAAAACTCAATTTATTAAATTAAATGATTTTTTTGGAATTCTTCAACACATATAAATCATTTAGTACAAAATTTCTTGATCAACATGACATTAAAATGGTGTTACATAAATATATGTTATAAAATTGGTAGTTTTTTAATCAACATGGTTTTTGGCTCATTTGACTATGATCGCACCTTTGTTTTCTTCTTAATGGGTTCAATTATGGTAACATGTACCAAAAACATTGTAATCATTGTTCAATAATTCATGTTTTATGATGATGACTTAAGTTGGAATTTTAAAATTTCTTTATATATGCCCAATACTCATAATGGGTGCAAACATGGTAAAGTAAAAAAATAAAAATAAAAATTGCAAAATCTTTAAAGCCCCAGTGAAGTTTTAAGTTGAATGGGGCTTACATGTTAAAAATGTATTGCAATTGATAATTGAATTATTCATATGTGCATCGATTTCAAACACAATGAGAATTACAAAAATTATCCATTTTTAATTACACATTTGCAACACAAAATTACAAAATATTTTTCAAATATTTCAATCCATGACTAGTTTTGGGTGCACCATTCTATGAAAATATCCCTTGTTGTGGGCTTGTGGTTGGTTTTATGGGCAAGCACAGGAAAATAGCTTAGTTGGTTAAAGTTCTAGTCTGTCGCCAATCAAGCAGCCATGCTACTTGATTGCTTTGCCTTTTTGTGCAATTTAATTCCTTTGCTCCTCAACGTCAAGTACATGGCCAAGCAAGGCCATTCAACCAAGTGAAATAATAAATTGCTCTCCGAATTGAAAATTGGATGTGGGCGAAATTCCAGCATGCAAGAGCATTCTGTGGTTATGGTTAGAGGAGGTATTCCTTTCTACATCTACAAGGAGTTACCTCAAAAAAGTTCTCTAAAGTTAGTCAACCCTATTTTTTCCTTTTGCAACATGCTATTGTTCCACTTCTTTTAAATGGTAAGTTGCATCCGTCTCATTGCGAGCATTAGCAATGGTATGATTATAAGAGATAATCAGAAAGTTTCCTCCAAAAAGTCCACCTACGGTCTTTGTTTGTAAAGCCTACGAAGTGCTATGCACCTAAAACAAAAACAAAATTACTTCCCACCACACAAACCATAATCCAAATATAACATTGTACCTTTGGGGAGGTTGGAAATCCTTACAGTGCGAAAATTTCCAATCTCCACTTGATACATCCATTGCAACAAAATATTATTTTGAAGAACAAAAAGCAACAAAAAGCTATTAAATTTATTTTTCCATTACAATATATCATTAAACATGTAAAAATACTTTTCTTTATGCATATAAATCATAATTCAATTTTGCAATTTGATAATGAATGCCTTTTATTATTTCCTTATCCATACTATGGTGAATTTGTGAATTTCAATTTAAAAATGTGGAGGATTCATTAATATTTTTTAGCAAAATTTATGACAAGTACATAGTTTTTGCAAAGTATGTTGAAAGTATTTTAAAATGAAACATAATAAAAAATATTGAACTTTAAAAAACATGTCCATGTCATAATATTTAATACATTCATATATAAAATAATTAAAAAATTGAATGTCAAGAGTATGCAAACACAATAAAATGAACCACTAAAGGGTCTAGATAGTGTATAAAATTATATTTGACTATAAAATATTTGGAATATGCTCCACTAATTGTAAAGTTTCAATGATCAAAATTTGATGCAAATTGATGATGCTTTTTAAAAATCTTTTTTCATATTTAAAATACTCAAAATTGGTTTGTGAACATTTGTTCTCTTATCAATGGTTCTTTTCTCATATGAAATGTACACCAATTGCTTCCCAAAATTAGAGAGGATTTTAATAAATATTGATGATTGAAAAAACAACATGAGTTTAAATTCATGAAGTTCATACTTATATACTACATTTTGATGCATTTGGTTGAAACATAGTAAATTTGATCCTTTTCATTCAATGTTAGGCAAAATGAAAATGGAATGCAAAATGAAATAGAACATGTTTTGTAATAATAATGTATGAATTTAAAAAATATGTTTTGACAAAAAACTATTTACATCTCACACATTGTTGAAAATTGGGTATGAAAAATGCAAAATTTGGGACAATAGACTAACATGGATGAAAGTCACATGTGAAATATTATCCTTGGAAAAGGACTTCAAGCCTACATGCATTATAGTGGCTCATTTTAGACAAATATGACAATTCATCCATACAAATCCCTAAGATTTTTTAAATGTCCAAATGGACATGATTCTTTCATCTTTTGCACCCATTTGACCACAACAATTTCTGAATATTGATTAGAGAATGCTTGGCGATGTTTTTTTGATTGTTGAGTAATATCACTAAAAAAGGCAACAACCCTTTTTGTTTTTTGAGTAAGTCTAGCAAAGAAGGCAACAATGTTTGCTTGTTTTCTGAGTATGACTAAAGAAGGCAGCAACATTAATTTTCCTCTCTTCTGTCCTTCGAGTGCCACCAAAGAAGACAACAAGGTTTTTGAGTACCACCAAGAACTTTCTACAGTTCTATAGCAGAAGCTTCAAGTCTTTAGGTTCTGAATACCCTCATAGGCCGACCACAATGAAAAACCAGATGTCACAATTTGAAGATTTGATAGATATTTGACTAAATTTGCCTTTTGTGTTTCTGAGGGATCATGCTCACTAATCTCATTCAATTCCCATAAGGTTGTTTAAATTGATTTTTATGGATTCATTCCAGTTGAAATCTGTTTATTTAAACAGACAATTGCCACTTAGGCTGCACTAACTAGCTAGAGAGAAAAACAAGAAATTTTTGGGCATTTCCAGGCTAATATTGTAGGCAAAGGAGGCCCCTCCCAAATTGAAGTCTAGTGTGAAATACCAAATCATAAAGGATTCCTAAGTACTAAGTTATCAGACAGTAGTTTCCAGGGAATTTCATAGAGGGATCTGAAGGGGAGAATTTCACACTTGGTATATATGTCCAATGCAATGTTAGACAAATTCCAAGGGCTATTAAAGTACTGTTGTATTCTCAATGGATAAAACCTTCAGCAACTCGACTTAATGCTTCATAATTTTCTTTCAAGTACATGTAAGACTTTCCAATTTAAACTTTCCAGGAATGATATGATTTCTCTAGAGTGAAAATCTAGCATGCAAACAAGATTCTAACTGCAGTGTACACTAGAGCAACCAAGGTTGTTGCTCGCGGCTTCCCAGCAAGTCACGGACCACATTTTACAGGCATGAGAACTCACCACATTACATTGAAAGAGATGGAGCAAGATGATGTGAAATAGTACTAGGGTACGGGCCCTGGCGCTATTGAAGCTCAGGGGTATGATTTCAAAGCTAGACCTAAACAGCTAGCTAGCTATTCCTTTATTCTAAGCTCCCCAGTAACCAGGTTTCTGCAACACGGAGTTCAAAAACTCGATCTGATTGCCATCCAATTTTTGAGGAGAACTTATAGTGTAATATCCCCCGATCACATTTGAGAATAGTGATCCTGGAGCAGCTTGAACAATGTTGCTGCCACCTCCCGCCAGTTGCAAGCCTCGTGAATTCATGGGCACAGTACTAGTACTGGACTGATGCTCGTACATGGAGCTGGTGGCTGAAGAATGTAGACTAGTTGACACCATGACATGATCTTGCTGGAGATTCATCATCAGACCTGCAGTACTAGTAGCTGGCGTTGTGCTAGCAGCTAGGAGGTTCTTGCCCAAACTCGACCCGGCGTTGAATGATCCATGAATATTCTGTCGCTCGCGCTGATGATCCAAGTTGGACAAATAATGTAAAAAAGTCGGCAAATGTGGTGATGTGGTTGTTGTGGTATTGGGAGGAAGTTCTGTCACCGGTCCTGATTGCTGCTGCAGCACCGGCTGCTGATAATTACCGTAGCTGCTCATAGATCCAACTTTGCCTCCAGCTCCTGTCATTTGTGATGATAGCAGGGAGAGTTGCTGTTGGGTCGTTACCAAATTTTGTAATGTACTGGGAAGGAGAACGTTCGACTGTACTACTTGCGTCATGTTGAGTGCATTTAGCCCAGCGCCCGCTGCTGGCGAAAAGTCGCCGCGGGAATCACGAGGCTGCAGCCCGTCGCTGTTGCTCATGCGCTGCCTTGTGCGATGTGCTTTCTTGCGGGTACCACCACCGACTGGAACGTTCCGGAGAGTGCCTCCTACCGTCCAGTAGCGCTGACAGTTACGGCAGAAATGTCGTGGTTGGTTTACGCTGTAGTTATTATAGTAGCAGAATTTGGTGTTCATGGACTGGCAACGCGGGCACGGGATGGGCTTCATGACGGGCCTCTCTGCAGCACGCATGCACCCGCCGCTCCCTCTGCTGGTGGTCACTGCACCCACGAGCTGTTGGGACTGCTGCTGATCGCCAGCTGCAGCCGATGATACTGAGTCCCCCGAAGCCTGATGGATTAGATCATGAGGATCGACCAACTCCTCCTGTTCGCAATGGTTCATTGTAGCTAAATGCATGATTACCATGAAAGTCAGTGGCTAGCTCTAAGCTTGCTATAATCTGATCGACAGATGCACCGAACTCAGCTTCTTCCTGGTCGATGCTGCTGCGGCTTTCATCACTTAAGATCCGCCCTTAATTAGGCTAGTCCCTGAATGCAACCCGAAAGCCGAGAAGATTGAAGCTTGATGAGAAGACATGACAAAGAACTTCTCACAAGTGCTTGCTAACACACTTTAGAAGGCTTTTCTCGAGAACTCGTGAGGGGAAAGGTCTTGTACACTGCAGGATGCAATGCTACTTCCTAGAGGAAATCAGTCGAGACGGGAACTGCTTGCGAGTACTACTCTAAACTAATACGTGAAGAAGAAAATTGAAGAATAAAATTAAAAGCTGGCCAGAGTCCGGCTCTTCCAAGACTTGAACAGTTTGGTGAGATGGGCACGGCCTTCCCGCGTCGTCGTCTCTTGAAAAGAAAGGAGATTCAAGGAAAGAAAGGTGAATGTTCTTTGAACTCTGTAAAGGAAAAACTGGTACTAGCAGATTGCAACGTCTTTGTATGCTGACAAAGAAGGTAACAGGCTTTGGGGAAGCGACTTGCAGCAAGCATGAAAACGGAGGGACTAAAGGTGTCGAGAATCATGACCGTTAGTAGCGTTCAGAACTATTTGCATCGGTGTTGTGCGCGCAGACAAACCAACACGAAGTCGATATTGCTATGTATATATTATATATATGCCTTTGGCGCATATATATAAAGCCAAGAGCGCACTCAAGATACAGCTCTCGACATCTCTAGGTTGTGAACTCTAGTACTCAGTACTTCACAAGATACTAGAAGAATCAAAGAGAGTTGCTTACAGCAGGTGTCATCCAATTAGCTCCATCAATCCGTTTGCACTTGCTACCACGTTGCTGCAGCTACTGGGATGTGGATCCTGTTTGAGAGCACGACGGATAGATCATGCTTTCCACCGCTGCTCTCTAACTCTTCAAAAGCTCTGAGTACCCGTGAGTTCCTCAAGAGTAGTACTAATTTATCTGTGGTGGCCGCCTGCAGCACATAACAGGAACAAGTCGACATGATCAATCGATTGGGCTAACTCATTAGCGGTTTCATTCACTTGTCGATAGTTATTGCCACTGATCATCACAACGCCCCCGCATGTACAAAGCTCTGGCTGCAAGAGTAGAGAGATTCCAACTATGCCGACCAGAACTAGTGCCCAACATCTTCTATCGTCTGTCGCACAACTGCTGAGCTACTTCACCGCTGCAGCAGTGCACCCACTTGCGTCTAGATCTCTCTTCCCTCGAACTAGTTAGCTTACATCAGGAGTCAGGTCAGTCATAGTTGTACAAAGCTAGAAACTCAATGAAAATCCCAGCGGTGATCAGAGAAGCGAGAGAGTTCGAGTAATTTGAGAAGTGGTCGAGATCAAAGAAGAATTAAGGAAGCTTTAATGTTGAGGTTTCGGTGAGCATCGAGAGAAATAATATATTGAGTTTAATCAAAGTCGAGAGCTCCACAGTTCTATTGGCGAGGGTGACGTTGGGCGGAGAACTGCATGACGAGTGGAGGAGGAGATCAGCCACGATGTTATGTTACAAGTACGTAGTTGCTGTATTCATCACTCTGAAATTCAATGGACGTCAAGGTGATCACCTTATCAGATCTTTCTAAACCACCACCAGCAGCTGATGTGCCCTGAAGAGGAGACAACGACTTCTGCAACAGGCTCGCGTTGTTGTTGCTTCACAGTAGTACTCCACAGATAGAAAGAATCCCAGAATTTCAGGCTAACAGTTTCTTCACTGACGATAACTGCGCCTTCAGCGTCGACTCTTTCCACCAAATTTTGTATTTTCCTACCCCGCAACAATAAGTGTAACTAGCTTTCTCGGCCATAGAACCTCGACCTCTACTAGCCTAGCTAGCCGAACGCATGACAAGATTTTCCACTTCCACTACAGCTACAGCAGCGGCCGGTATATTAACTTCAAGAAAACGTCCAGACAGATTACTAGAACTGGAGTGGCAAAAGAGACCAGAAGCTAGCTAGCTAGCTAGCAGATTTTACTAGTACTCTACCAAGTGATGAGGAGTATGGCTGCTGAGAGGAGAACGCAAGAGGCCGGAAGAAGAAGAAGCAGAAGAAGAAGACATTAATGATATGATGATGTATAATTATTATTATCAGTACTAAATTCATGAGCCGCTGCCGCGCGCTGGGTCTGTATAATTATGTCCTGGTACTTACTTGATCTGCTGCTAGCTGCTGCTGCTGATGCTGATGATGATGATGAATCAAAAGCTGTGAGCGAGCTCTAGCTAGGTGATAATTCAGCTGGAAACTAGAATTTAAAGGCTTGAATCAAGAGAGCAAGTTACTTGTCAGCTCCTGCAGGAATCATGGCTGGCGAAGGGGATCTGCAAACTGGGATCAGCATGCACATGAGGTTCCTGATTATATTGAGCTCCTCCTCCAGGCTCCTATAACTCTTAAAGTCCTCCTGATCCCCATCCCCACCACTACTGCACGTAGTTCTGGCCCCTCTACCTGCAGATTCCCATATTGAACCGTAACAGCATGCATGAAGCCCATAAGACAGCAGCAGCAAGCATCCCATCAGCAGGAGTCTGGACTCTGAAGCCTCAGGTGTCCAAGAAAAGGTTCTTAGAGAGGACGAGAGAGAGAGAGACATACACACACACACACACACACACACACACCTAGGGTTTGCCAGGGACCTACACTGGTACCAGATGTGGATGAATGAACCAAGCTTGACATTGTCTATAGAGAGGCATACAGGGAAGGAGAGTGGATGACTTTTTGAAGGCCATCCGTTTTTTTGTTTTTTGTTTTTCTTTTCCAAAACAAAAATTTATATTACTGCTTGTTACCAGTGTAGGTCACACTGGTACCCTGAGGTTAAACAACCCCAAAATTTCATCTAAATTGTTTCTAAAAATTGTAAATTTATTCCATATAATATTTAGAAGAAATTTTGGATGAAATTCGGGGGTTTTTCAATTTATAATATTTTAGAAGAAATTTACATGAATTTTGGGGTTTTTTCAATTTACAACATTTTGAAGAAATTTAGATGAATTTTGGGGAACTTTTTTCAATTTATAACATTTTGGAGAAATTTAGATGAATTTTGGGGTTTTTAGTTTTTACACTGGTACCAGTGTGGTTGCTGTCTGGAAAGCTAAGCCTTTGCCTTAGCATACCAAGGGACAGTTGAGTGGATGAAAGGGCAGTGAACAAGGGATGAAAACAACACTCACCGATGCACTAATTGTTGATAATAGGGACGTCCACTAGCAACTACAGTGGTTCTTCCAGTGTAAGAAGAGCTGGGATTTGCCATGCATGGAGGGAGGGAGAATGAGCCATTCATTACTTTCCCCTACTTATACGCCCCACCCCCTCCTCTACCTTGAGCCCTCTCGTCTTGTCTTGTCCTGCCCTCACCATCATCAGACTCAAAACTTCTCATCAGCTCATCATCTCTTTTGACTTACACCCTCATCAATTGTGTTCTGATCTTAATCATGAGAAGCAGCAGGGTGGGGCCATGAAGGGGGAGGAGCATTGGCACAACACCCATCACCCCACATGATGTAGACATCATCCTGCATGCACTTCACAGTAAGTGCAGGTGATTTATTCTTTCATGGCAAATTCTCTGTATTTTTGGAAATGTTTTAGAATGGAAAAATGTGTTTTCTGTCCATTCAAATTTCTTTATTTCAGAAGAAATTTTTTTTTGCTATTTTCTTGATTCTTTTTTTAATATAGTTTAAATCATGGCCTGGAACTTCATATTTAGATATTATAGATGCGCAATTATTTACACATGATTCATGGCCTCTTCCCGTAGCAAAATGAAGACACTATCCATTGAGCTCAGGAAAACCTCAAGACAAGGTTTGAACTTTAAACTCAAGGGGAATCCATAGCTGCAAGTTGTTCACAGCAATCCCACATTTCTCCAGCCAACAAACAGCTACCCACCTATACGGTTGTGTTTTGTCTTGAGCTGATGACTAGCAGAGGACTGACTGAGTTCCTGTATGGCCCATACGTAGGGCTCCACCACAAGAGCAATTGTGCTCTGTCAAAGTACTTCATATAGTTGCTGTAGATATACATAACAATTTGCTATTCACACGTATTATTCTTTTAAAGCATCCACACTTAGTGTTAAGCCAATGGGTAAGTTGATGCTAGATTTTCTTGATTTTTGGGTGTATTCATGTATGTAACGTTACATAGCATTGTCAATGATGTGGCACCAGGGGCACCCTGGTCGACAGATGGTGTTAAACTGATGTTAGTTAGTATTTGTGAGATCCAACACTACTCAAAAATTTAGGTTTTGAAGTCTTAACTCAATATTTAGTATATTTAATATTAGTTGCCAATAGTTCTGATTGTAATAATCAATCCTTGCTTCTGATCATTAATCATTAACATTCATCAAAATGGTGGGAATCCATCATCACATCACAAAGGTAAGTTGTTGTTTTTCGGCATTCTAGTTTAACTTAACACTAACCTAGGTGTGAATGTACACCAAATTGTTAACTAACATTTTAAGTTAGTGCTAATTTTAATATAATTATTTTTTTAATTTATGAAGTTATCTAAATGTTAAGCTGCCTAACACTACATACACTAGCTTCAAGTCTGAATGATCCCGCCCGCCTGCCCGCCCCAAACAGTGTACTCCACATCGTAATCTTTATTTAAAGCACTATCTCAGGTCTTTAGTTGCCACATTTTCTCATATTTTCATCAAGGGACCATGCACTCCCCACCCACTCCAGCCCCTCGCCTTGCCCTTCACCCCCCAACCAATTTCATTAAGTTCCATGCAAAAACCTTGTCAAAGAGAGCAACTTGACCAGGATTCCAGGCCTGAGACCTACTGGGCCCAAGTTCTGTAGCCCATCCCATAACATGGCATCTAGGCTTGTACAATGTACTGTTTACGTACCTCTTTGGAAAGCAAAATGATGGGCCACTCTCACTACAATCAAAATTTTACAATAAATTGAATTTACGTATAGGAAACACAGATCACAGATCGAGATGTGCACACAAGTGACATATGAAATTTTAGTGCATTCGACCACAGTTTTAGTACTAGAGGGTTTTCACTCATTTTCCATCACCTTTCCCAACTGGCCTTATCCACAAGCTCATGTTTCCACAAGTGGTAATTTTCAAAGATTCTTTTTCAATCCCTGTTGAAACCTCTCAAACTTCAATTTTCAAAGGTTCTTCAAAATTGCTGCCATAGTGTCACCATCATATGGCAAGTTAGCCAAAAGGTAACAAGGGTTTGATACAATTTTTTCTCTAACAATCTAACATGAAAAACGTCACATTTGAATGTTTTTAAAGGACCAATTTGTGAGACCTTGATTTCAATATGGTGAAAAGTTCACAAAACTTGGAAAATACTAGTTCTTAGCATTTTCAACCTGCAAGATAAATTATCCCAGATTTTTAATTTTTAAGAACATTGGTAATCATTTAGTTCAACTCCAACTGGTTGTAAAGTTTTTTTAGGTCTCCAGCTTTTTCCATACTTTTTAACATTACCAAATTAAGTGCTTGTTGCATATCAACAACCATTTGGTTAAAAAAAGATTCCACCCTAAAGTGTCAAGTAGAAACTAGAATCAGACATTACCATCCATATAATGTATGGAATAGAATGATACCAATGGATTCTAATTTTAGTTACAAAAGTCTTGGTTCCAAGATAATTCCATTAGCACAAAGTATTGCTCCAAGTTTCTTTTCAAACCCATAATTTCCTTGAATGTGTCATTTGGTCTTTTAGTTGTAACTTAAGTTTCAAGATGACATGCACTCATTTCCCTTTTAAGTGCCAATCTTCAACAAGAAGCTCCAAAATTTCCAATGTATTTCTATGTATTGGGATATAATTTTATTGACATATCATGTGATATAAAGATTTCCTTGAAGACCAATATTGCCAGCTCACCTAATGGATGATCTTGACAACAAAAAGTGGGTCTATCTGGTTATTAAGCGGTCAACAACCAATACAATCATATAGCCATTCGGGCCTTTGGATAACTGATAAATGCATACTTCCCACTTTATGTTTAGGATTATGATACTTTCAACTACAATTCCAAATTTAGGAATTTTTAAGAATTCTCTATGTAGTTACCACATTAATTCTTTTCTTTCACTCAAAATATGATTTAATTATCACCATATAGGACTTTTTAAAACTACAGTTTTCTAGGATTTAATAATCATAGAAGACAGGAGACATTCCCAACTTAGGGATACAACCCTTGATATCAAAGTCTGATTCATAGTAATTAGTGAGGAGATCCAAAGTTCAATTTAAGTTTTTTTGGCAATGGCCATCTTTGATTGGTGCATGACCCAAAAAGAAGAATTCACACTTTGGCCACTCCCAAAATAAATTATAGTCTTTCACTTTGGCCTACCAAGACATTAGGTTACAAGAGTAGAACTCCGGGTAAAGGATATCTTGGGATTAAGTGTAGTGCTATTGGGAAAAACTTGGGGAACATATGGGAACATTGGGAAGTCTACATTTAGAACCTATTGGGAACACCAAAATCAAAAGGTTCCAAAGCCCACCCCTCCTTCAAAAACTCTTGGATCTCACAAATTTGCAAAATTAATACTACATCATTTTTGCAATAAAAAAATCCTTGGTGCAACACAGCCTTGACCTTTTTACAGTAGCTACCAACACACGTCTTTAAACAATGCATCACCATATAATCAACCTTGTATACAACAAACCCACATTGCCTTTTTCTTAACAAAGGATTCATTGCTTGAAACAATGTTAAATATATTTTTAATCTACTTCATGTGTTCTTTACTAGATTTGACATATACCAATATGTGAGCCAAAAACACAATCACAAATTACACCATATTAAATTCAATGATCTACAAGTTTATGAAGCACATGAATGTGACTAGTGTGTTTGTGAACTCCAATGGCTTCATGATAAATTCATGATGTCCATATTTGATTCTAGCACTTTAGGAATGTCATGATCCTTAATCTAGATCAAGTGGTAGCCCACCTTTAAGGTCTCTCTTTGGAAATACCTTCAAAGGCTCTGTGGATTAATTGTGAAAATTTTGAAAGGAAATGTCTTATTAAGCTTGTAATGATGACCTTATTAACACCAATATACTCAACACAAAATGAAAGGGAAGAGTCTTTCTTTTGGACAATGTTGCTTTACACACACCCCATAAGAAATCACCAAACACTCTGCACAATTTTTAAGAATGTAATCCAACTATTGTTCAAGTTTTTTTCCTTGTTTTTTACAAATAAGTGGTGATATGTGTTCTAAAAACATAAAATTTTCATACTAATTCAAAGAGATGGTTCATCTCCATAACTGAAACTACAAATAGCAACTCAGTAACATTATTAGATATAGAATAGATATCATTTTTCCATTTCCACATTTCCAGATTCAACCCATCTTTTAATTATCATTTCATCATGTTCTAGAAGTTCATGAACACATACAAAAGTATTGTACATCCTTCAACACACATCCATTTCTCAAGTTAATTTGTAGATAATCTGAAAATGCTAGATAATGTCCCCCAACACCCTCCAACATTTGTCTTCCTATTGTGCTTCACCATCCCTCACACCCCCTATCATCCTTGACATGACCTAATCCTAGATAGAACATCTCCTGAACCAAAAAAATCCTTGCCTAAAGCTCAAAATTACCAACAAAGACACCTTATTCTAGACATCCCTCATGTCCTTGGAACATCCTTGACATGTCCTAAAAAAAAAGGGATGATGGCATCCCAATGTGTATCACACTCCAAATTTAAACTATAATAATTGAGTTGATCACAAGAGTTGTCAACCTACTAATTCAACAACATGATCCTACAAGCATGTATGCTTTCTAGGAGTATCCTCAACATGGATACCAAAGGTCATGACATGAAGTTATGGGTCCTACTTGCATCCACCCACAAAATTGGATTTACTTTGATTCATCCTTGACCTCTATACAATAGTAGGATGACTACCCACCATGTTGTCCAAATTGGTTACATAGATGCTACATCCCTTGATGGGTCCTTAATCCTTAGCATTATTGGTTTCCCCACATTCAATCACTTTTTGGGGTTTGATAATTCAAGGATTGCTCCTTGTTGTGAGCATTCAGGAAACTAGAATAATAATAATAAGTAATCCTCAAATTTGTTTTCAAACGGATCTCTTCTGTCAAAATTCTAGCCTTTGTTTAGATTTTGAAGCCTTTAGGAAACTCTTCCATGTCCCTTTGCAAGACCGCACTAGAAGTCCCAACCACACTCCTTGACAAATCTTCAAATTTGTTTCTAGTCGGATATTTTCTTTCAAAACTCTTAACTCTTGTCGAGATTTTGATTTAAGCCTTTAGGAAAATCTTCCATGTCCTATTGCAAGACTGCACTAGAAGTCCCAACCACACACTCCTGGAGAAATCTTCAAATTTGTTTCTGGTCTCATATGAACCCGATCTCTGCTTTCAAAATTCTCAACAACAAGCCTTCTGAAAAATCATGGGTAGGCTAATAGGCTTTGATTGTCTACTTACTGTAAAATTTCCTTTAAGATATTAAAAAGTGCAACTCTGATTGAATTTAACCAGGATTGGAAAATAAACTATGATCGATATATTCAAACTTATTTTAACAATGGTTGATTTTCACACAATTGTATTATTTAATTCTTTTTAAAAAAAATTTGGTGGCATACTTAATTTTGTGAAAAACTGGATCATGCCTACTTTTCATTGTTAAAAAATATTCCTAATATCATATTGGGGTTGTCCCCATGTAGTGTGATACAATTTAACTTGGCCCACCAAAGGTTGGCCTCATCAAACTACATATCTAGGTGGACCATGGACAGCATCCATAATCCATTAAATTTGATCATTTAAAATTAACAGCCAACTACTATAGGACTAAAATAAACTTTTAAGAATATTTTGCAAGTTTTTAATATTAAACTTGCAAAATATGGATGAAGACCATCCACAATTGATGACTAAAATAATAATGTTCACAAAAGCTCCTTCATTGAACATACATTGAATACATTTATTGAATGATATGGTTCAATATCTATGGAAGCTTCTATAAACTTCGCCCGCATCAATATAAGAACATGTTGTATATTACCCATATTTAGCATTAGATTAACAAAAACCAATTTGAAGTACTATGCAACTTTTTATAGACAATGATTTATCATTGTATAACACATTTCATAACTATATTCTCTCAACTACATGCCCATCACGCCTTGTCTTGTTCATACATTTTCACAATTGCCTTTGTCCTATTACACAAGACATGTTATTGTTTTTGCTTTGAATTTCAATTATGCATAAGCCTTTCAAACATGACTTTGTCAAAGGTTTTCACACCCATGACACAAGATAGCAATCTTGATTTACTTGAGATAATTACGATCCCCATTATATAGTTCTAGTTTTTCTAGGAGAGAAACAATGTCCTTGCCAATTGTGTACTTTTGCAAAGAAATTCCCCGCAGTTGAAATTCCTCAAGGTTTCAACCAATGTTGTCCAATTCTTCCTTTTGGAGAGAGCCTCTGATCTCAATTTTTTTTAAAATTTATTTGGAGTTGCTCTGAGTGAGGCTTGGCACTTAGTTCTTCCAATTTCTAAACCTTTCATCTACAATTTTTAGCACTTTTTTTCAAATTCAAAAACTTACAAGCCCAATTCAAAAATTGGGTCTAGTTCCAAGAACAAACTACACACTCCCCAATGCTAAAAATTGTATGAGGGCAAAGTTTTACAACAAATAAAAAAAGAGGTTTATGTAAGTACAAAGTTCAACAATTAATTAAAATTCAAATATAAAGTTCAACATACTTAATAACTTTTCCAAAATAAATCAGCTTTCTTACATAAAAGATCTTAACCCTATTTTCAAAAATTATCTTTCATAATTTTGATTTTAGATTCAACAAGGATTAGTTTCATTGTTCAGCTGTTGTAGGCAATTCCAACAAAATTAAGAATTTAAAAAAAGTGTCAACTTGGGTTCAAGTCACGAAAACCTAAAATTGAACCTCCAATTTTAACCCTACAAAATGAATAACCTGATGACATTGGTTGGAACTAGTGATGGTAGTTTCAAGTCCAGGTTATAAGTTGGGTTCTAAGGTCTCTGGACCAAAGGTTTAAAATTTTGTCGAAATTGCAATGAGAACCAAATTGATCATCACACCTCTTTCCAAAATTGAACTAGAACTTGAACTAGGTGTGTTATCACATTTTAATGAGGTTCAAGTTCTCTAAGTAATAAGTAGAATTTTACCATTTAAAAAAAAAAAAAAACCTTAACCCTCCATTTGAAGCAAGTTGTTACAATTGATTGGTTGTACATAATTTCTATCTTAAACTATGTTCACTAATTCAACAAACTAATATTCACAAAAAATAATTTGTTTAGTATGTGGAATGACGATGAAACTGAACCTAATCTTAAATCGAATCAAAATTAAAATCTTGTGGGCAAATGACTAAAACCAGAGGCTTTAGAAATTCAACTTGAACTAGCATCAAGATTAGACCAAAAGTTCAATCAAGAATTTTTAGAAATTAGAACCAAGACCAAAGGTTCTTTTTGAAGTCAAGAACCAAATGACATTGATGTCAACATGTTTTTGAAACCTATTTAAACAATTTAAAAAATCACTTTGAAATTGCTACCAAACTAAAAGCAAAATCCAAATGTGGCAAAAAGCTTTCAAAAAACAATTCTTCTCAAAATTTGATGATTTTTTCCACACAAAAAAATGGGTATATTATGATAGAATATTCCTTTTCTTCTTCTTTTTTTTCTTGCATTTTGGGCAAATTTTCATACAAGAAAAAAAACATTGATCCTATTGAAGTCTTCCTTACACTACTATGTTTTCCAACACATCACATCAGTTTTGATCAAAAGTAGAACCATTCAGATTTGCTCATGTTATCACCAACCCATGCCAATCACCTCGACCATGGTTGTTTAGGCCATTGCATAACCTCATTGTTAGATTCCCATAAAATAGCCTAGTATGTATCATTATTCATCACAAGTGCTTAGGCCTTTCAATGGAAATGATGGCTACCCCATTCTCTTGATACATTTTTGGCTCACAAGGGTCTTGTATTCCCCGGGTGATTTGACATTTCTAAAATTAGAATATAATTGAAACCAATTAAGTTCTTGTGATATTTATTTATAACACACATTTTAGTCTTCACCTTGCATATGTATTTCTTTCTTGAAATTCACAAGAGACATTAGGACAACGTCCTTAAACATAATCATATGTTTATTCAATAGTATGTACATATGATAATAACATAGTGGCTTTGTAAGTTTTGACCATTTTTGTGGTTGGGGTTCCAATGAAATGTAGACCATTTCAATTGCGTGAATCCATTCAGCTCACATCAGGTTTTATTAGGTTTCACACAAATGCTCCTTGTCTAACTATGTTCTAATTCTTTTCACTTCCTTTCGCAAGAGATGACAATGAACTTCAAACAACTTGTTTTGCAACTCTTTTTCAGTTGTTTCTCGTACCACAATTAGAATCTTGCAATTTGTAAGCAAACCAATTAAAAAAAACTTTCACATAAGAAATATGACAAAATGCACTCGCAACTTGCATTCGGAACTCAAGTATTTTCA
>Ga0209611_10004359_pt1 | contig 24251 bp, 18 predicted proteins | sample S1TSphgellanicum_3_FD_187693 | JGI IMG/M metagenome (GOLD analysis project Ga0209611, IMG submission 187693) | Host-associated microbial communities from peat moss isolated from Minnesota, USA - S1T2_Fc - Sphagnum magellanicum MG (SPAdes) (version 2) | ecosystem: Host-associated > Plants > Peat...
AACAACATATACATTGCATCACATTTACATGTTGAAAAGACAAAACTAATAAACCAAAATTGTTTATGACTCACGGTAATTGTTATAAATTAACCAAACATAATGGTAAAACTATGATGGATCCATGTTAAACTTTATATTAAAAAAAAACAACAACAATTTTATCAAAAGGTAAAAGGGTGAAAAAGAAGATCAACATCCAAAAAAGAAACCACCCAAAAGTGCAAGCACGTAAACAAAGGTCACAAAAACAAATAATAGGAACCTACCAAAGGTGGGCAAAAGAGCAACCTATGTTTTAAACCTTTCATTGGTTGCATGAAAATCAAATGAAAAAAAAGAGCCAAACTTGAAAAAACATTAAGCTCCAAAGAGACCTCCCCAACCACAATGATTCACCTCAAGATGGAAGTGACATGAATTTTTCATAAAACTTTGAGTGCCCTTTGCTTATAAAATGTGCACAATATTGATAAAGGGGGAATTTGATGCCTTTGGCTAACCATGTGTTGTTGTTAACATGTTGATGGAGAAAATTATTGTCTTGCTAGTGCAAGCATTCAAATATTTTGATGGCTAGAGGAAGAAACACATTCCTAAAGTGTTGACTTCACAATTGAACTCGTGTTTGACATGGGTTACAATTGTTGTGACCATGTTTTGAAAAATGACAACTCTTGAAATTAAATTGGTTTAAATAAGATCAACAATGATGACAATAGTTAGAATACAAACACCATTTGAAAAAAGAAAAAAAGAAAAAAACATAATATCAACTTGTCAACACAAAAAAATCGAGAGAAAAGCAATAGCAAAACATGATTGGTGATATGAAACATAAAACCCAACATCTTTGACAATGAAAACAAAGGCGTTAGAGAGATACAACAAAGGCATTAGAGAGATACTTCAATTAGTGTAAAAGATTCAAAAGGGTACCCAATGACGTCCTTTGTATTAGGAAATGGGTGGAAGACAGCCTATTCTGCCAAGTAAGCACAAGCATTTCCGTCAAAGTGCACACCTGGCAAAATCTGCCTTCTATGGCTATCATTAAATAGCAAGTAGGTTGCTGACGAGAAAAGGTCGGTAGCAAATTCGGCCTTAGGGGGCCATCTCCTTCCCAATATGACCATTGGACAAGTCCCTAAGTGCACTCTCTAGTGAAGGTGGAGCACACTCCTGGCAAAATCGGCCTTAATAGGGGGCACTTAATTGATATCTTGAAGTAGGTAGCTACTTGGAACCGGGTAGGTTGCTAAGGCGCGGGGGGGTGTATAGGTGGCAAAATCAACCTCAAGGGCCGGGCCTTACGGCCTCCAATATGGCCGTTGGGGACCAGCGGACGGTGGCCCCCGGGGGGTAAATCTGTTGGCCCTGGCTAATTAAAGAGATAGAGAGAAAGGGCGTATGTGTGTGGACTTTTGGGGTGCTATTTATTTTTGGAATGCCAGCCCACCCATCCAAACACTAATATCAAGCTTATTTAGGGTGCTTAACTTCATAAAAATAAAACGTGTTCCCATCCCAGGGAGGCGGCACCTACTTCCTCCTGCACACAAAAGTCAGATTCTTCATCCAAAGTCAGGTTCTTCATCCCTTCGGACCACCGGGTGGGGTTACTTTTTAAACATGCAGGAAAATGACATGATTATTATCAATTTTCTTTCCACAGCAAACGGACGGATGTGGTTATACAAAATGTGGATGAAGATTGGCCCGGGGTGTAGGCGCGGGGGAGAGGCTCCAGCGAGCTTTGCAAACGCTCTCTCCCCATTGTGCCGTGTTTTTTGGCGAGGTGTTTTTGTTCCGTGACGGGGGAGGCGAAGGGGACGAGACGGGACGGGACGGGAAGAGTGTTATTCGTTGTCTTAGCCATAGCCGTCGTTGGATCGATCGTTTGCGTTGTGGAGTCTCTCTTTCTTTTGTGTGTACACTAGAACTTGCGCATTCGAGGTCCAGGGATATTCCTGTGCGATCGGATCGGTTTTGTGGAGGGAAGGGAGGGGGACGGGGGGGTTAGCGGGAAGGTGGTAAGGCGACGGAAGTGAAGTGCCGTGGCGATTTACGACAAGCGCATTAGAAAGGACCAGGTTCGTAGTTCTGAACCGATCTTTTGCCTGCTGCCTTTTCTTTTGTTGAAGAATGTGTTTAGTGCATTGCATTTTTAGTTTTTTTATTTTTTCCTTTTTTTGGTTTGGTTTGGTATATTATCGGCGGTATCATCTGCGATTGCCGTTTTCTTAGCGGTTTGATGTGTGTTTCATTTTCCGAGAGAGATCGTTCCCATTCTGACTGTGCTTTCACGTGCAGGAGTTTTTCTTTGCACGGCTGCACATCTAATAAGGTAGCAGGAAGATATTGAAGCTGTTGTTGTGCTTGGGAAGTGGCAGAAAGTGCACCAATAAATTTGACGTCAAGAGAGCGCAAGCCATGGCAGCAGGAGCAGTCAGAGCCCGGGCTGATTATGATTATCTCATCAAGTTGCTTTTGATTGGAGACAGCGGTAAGAAGCCATGGCTTGTCTATGTGTTGCGCTATCCATGGTTCGCGGACTCTTTGTGCTGACCTAAAGAGTCACCCGCTACGAGGATTTGAAGGGGAGGTTCATATTCCCTCATGATGAAAGGGCCAAACATTTGGCAGATCCATATTTTTTCACCCCGTGTCTCTTGGCCATCCAGCAGTGGAGACTGAAAAGTGTTTAGCGTTTGCTTCATTGCAAGTCGTTGGTTAGTTGTGGTCAGAGAATGATCCGGATTGTAAGAGTAAGATGCATACCCTGCATGGTACATAGCAAGAACGAAATTGCACTCGGGGATTCTCCATGTCTTTTAACCTTGGCAACTTTCATGTTAAGCTTGATTCTTCAACAAAACAATATAAAGTGTCAGTAAAGGTTAAGGGTTTTTTGTACACAGTTACAGTGGCCTAAAGAGTTTTGTTGCTGTATGTTCACATCACTAGGCTTTTTCTGGCCTTGACATGTATTTCAGCAATTTGACAGTATTCGAAATCCTATGCGAGTTTGATAGTTTCCTGAGTGTCAGCTAGGTCAGAACTCTAGGTTTTCTTCCTCTGTTCATTAGGGTTTTCTGAGTGCATTTGGAGACTAGTCAGGTTAACTGTGTGTGACATGTGGCAGGTGTTGGGAAGAGTTGTCTTCTGCTACGGTTTTCTGATGATTCTTTCACAACAAGCTTCATCACAACCATAGGGCAAGCCCTCATATCTTGCTAATGCATTTGATGCTAAAACTGAAGAACTTACAACCCTGTTGACACATGAAGAAATTTGCATGACCTTTAATTTGGCTTCATCTTATACTGAATCCCAGAAAGAAAAGACTTGAGGGTCAAGTGCCATCCAGTATGATCAGCAGACTTTGAGAGTTATCACAACTTCATCTTTGTTTCTTTGCAGGATTGATTTCAAAATCAGAACCATTGAGCTTGATAACAAGCGCATAAAGCTTCAGATATGGGATACTGCTGGTCAAGAGCGTTTTCGCACAATCACAACAGGTTGCTCAACTTTCTGTAGCTTCATGATTTGGAGTCTATTGTACAGTTTGTGTCTCACTGTTCCAGTATGTTGACATTACCTGGAAGCTGCTTATCCTGTCCATATGATGTTTCAAATAGTGTTTGGAGGAGGGTTTGTGCAGAGCACAGTTGTTACCTTATATTGTCTCTCTAGGCTCGTTGCAGACCTACTTGTACTCTCTGGGTGCTGGCAATAATTTATACTGGATATGCATCCCAGCAAGTAGTGTGTCATGTTAAAGTGATTTGATGGTCGCTTGATGAGGATTTGAAACAAACATTGACAATTCATCTTGAAGATGCAACACAAAAGTGCACAATAATGGTTCAGTTCTACATGCATTTGTTCTGATGACTTAGATGTGGTGCAGCTTACTATCGTGGTGCAATGGGCATCCTGCTTGTCTATGATGTTACAGATGAATCCTCTTTCAACAGTATCCATCTCCAGACTGGTTTTATTTGCTGCCACAGTCATGCTTGTCTAGCAGTTTTGATTTGCTCCATGGCTCAGTTTATTGCATCATAGAAACCTTTCACAGTATCAATTTCCACTGTGGTAGGGAATTGGCAACACTGGACCTTGACAAGGGTTCCTCTTGCAAATATTACTCTTGTGCTCTGTGATTCTAGTGAGTATTTCCCCTTGACCTGGTTGCTATCAGATATCCGCAATTGGATCAGAAACATTGAGCAACATGCCTCTGACAATGTGAACAAAATTCTTGTTGGCAACAAAGCGGACATGGATGAGAGCAAAAGGGTAGGTACTCTGGTTTTAGTCATGTGTGTTTGTGATTGTTCCAATGCGAGGTTGAGTTTTACATGAATGAGGTTCAGTTGTTGGGGTTAACTCTGGCAAATACTGTTACTTGATGTTCCACGTATCTATGTCAAGATATTAGATAGGATTTTGGATGGTTTAAAAGGTCTTTGAAACTGAGTTGCTTCTACTGAGAGCAGTTTTGCATTTGCAGGCTGTGCCAACTGCAAAGGGTCAAGCTCTTGCAGATGAGTTTGGCATCAAATTTTTTGAGACTGTAAGTGACTCCTCAAGTTTCATGTTGGCTGATACCTTGCATTGCATAAAGTTAGGTGTATATTCTCAGAAGACCAAGTCTGTTCTTGCCAAATGACATGTCAACTTAAAATGAGAACTTGCCAACTTTTGCATCTGGTCAGATGTCTGTTTCTTGAACAACCACGCGAAACAGTATGTCCTGTTATTATTTGGGGCACTTGTAGGGTTATCTGAATTTGATTGCAGTTGTGCCAGGAAGCCTGTAATTGAGAGTATGGTGCATGCCAACTTTTCGAGGTTGCCCTCATGTATCTTCCAAGATAAGTCTGTGTAAAGTCTGCCTGATCTGACAGCAAGCATTGATCTGAGAGTTGTCGAAAGTCATTTGTCCAACTTTTGCTTTGGTTGATCTGACCATGAATGCAGAGTGCCAAAACAAACATGAATGTGGAGGATGTTTTCTTCACTATTGCAAGGGACATAAAGCAACGATTGGATGAGACTGACTCAAAGCCAGAGGTAGAACCTAGTCCCTTGAATATGGTCTCAGATGTCTGACTTTCACATGCTGTCTGGTTTAGGATCCTTTCAGTTCTTGAACCACAGAGGATCTTTTTCTGGTATGATTTCTGCTTTCTGCATCTTACTGATTCTGGCTGCCATTGGAGTAGATTCAAGCTACTTTGCTAACATTGTGGATCACCTGGTCCATTGCAGCCATCAAACACCAAGAAACCAGATGTGGTACTTGGGCAGAACCAGGTGAAGCCAAAAGCTGTATCTAGTTCATGCTGCACCTAGTTGGGCGCCTTGCAAAGTCTGGACCTGGAGGTTGGAGAATTGAAGTCGAAGGGAAGGATTCTGAAGTGCTTGCATGTGGGTTTTCTCCATTATAATTTGCAGCAACTTAGTAGTTCAAGGATTTTTATGATGTTATTGCTTTCAGGAGACAGTTGCTTAGTATTGCTTTTGGACTGATCTCAAATTTGTAAGGGATATAAGCTTGAAGCTCTTACAAATTGTGAAGTTTAGAGAGTGAGTAGAACCTAGACAAGGGTTTTCATGAGTTTCCTCGATTGGTCTTTTCCTCATAACCCCCTATTTCTTTTATTTTGCTGATTCTTTTGCTTTGGCTCATTTAAGTAGAACAAAGGAAAGAGCGTGTCCCTGTCTTTTAGCTTGATGTGTGGACATCTCCTTGGTTGTGAGTGTCGTAAGTTGAGCAAGCTCAATTCAAGGGCAAAGGATGTAATTACTCACAGATGCAAAAGGTATAAAGACATTCAATTGGTCAGATTTGTGGCTCAGGTACACAAGACAATATATAAATCATAGTACTATGATCTGTTTCTATAAACTTTGTAGTGGTTGTGATTGTGCACAAGACATAATAGGTACAAGCCCTTGAGTCCTACCAATGAGATCAAAGTATCATGCGCATATTTAAGGTGATTTTTTGGGGTTTGGCGTGTAGATATTTGAGGTGCTATTTGTGTGGCTTGGCAAGTCAAGATTGTAATGAGTTTTAATACCTAATTTAAGATTTGTGTAGGAGCTCAGGGACCAGGGTGCAGTAGGTTGTATGAAATTTATGTGGACCTTATGATTGGCAGGAAAATAACTTACAACTTCTGCATATGAAATTGCAGGTTTGAAGGTATGTAAGCAACTCCGTTTTGATCTAAGGTTTCTCTAACTGCTTGCCTTTTGAAAAGAAAGGGAAAATAAATAAGTAGAATGCTCATGATTTTCAGTAGAATTTCATTTAATGCATCTTCAACATGATCTCATAGTTTCGGATCAAAATTTGTTTTTCTGACTGATTTTCAAAAAAACATTTAAAGTATCTTTGATCGAATATATCATTTTTACACTTCACTTCATATATATATAACATGATTAGAATGAAATAATTATGTGCATCTCTTACATATGTATATCCCTATGTATGTGTAGTTTTTTTTTATTGTGATATACTTTCTAGAAATGGTTGAGATAAATTCATTACCTTAAAACTACCTCATTTAAATCATATTATTTATTTTCAAATTTAAAGATAAGTACTTAAAATAGTTTAAGAATAAAAATGTATCAAATCATAAACATATTTTAATGAGTTTGGCTTGAGGTGCACATCAATTAAATTCCCAAATTTCTGGACTAGGTATGAACCTAATTTCTCATATATTTTACCTTGCTTTTCACACATACTTCTGCAATATGGTGAATGTTTTTAATGTATGATCTATGTGATCCAATTTAATATATAAGTTAATGTGAGCAATGGAAATTAATGAACAATTGTCAAATTCAAGTTGTGACATGGCATATAAATTTATTAATTCAATATGCCTCAACTTACCTTTAAACATATTTGCACTAATTGTAATAGTTTTTGCATCTACATTTATCTTTTAAATGTGTATTCCAAGGTTGAAGGTAGTAGTAAGGAGTGAATGAATGCATGTTGCCAAGAATAGTTTTTCAAACTTTTAGAAACGAGTGTTCTCCTCTCCTATGACCCCGAAACCCTTTGATTAATGACACATTTGTAAATGTGTGCATTAAGCTAACACCTAACATCCATTTGAGGAAGTTTGAATCAGAAAAACAATAACAAAAAAATTTGGATGGAAATTTACATTTAAGCAATAGACAATTTTTGTTTGATTGAAATCAATAATTTTCACATGGTTTCATTAGAGGCACCTTGTATTGGAATATTACAAATGTATTCTTTGAATTACAATATTCACAATCTTCCCTTGCAAATTATAACATTGATGGAAGCTAGAACTTAATGTTTTTCAAATAACTAGGTGGATCATTATTGTCACTATCTCTCATGTGTTTTGTGAGTGTTGATTGCTTGAAACCATAAAATACAAAGTTCCATGTTGCTTTCAAACTTAAATTTTTTACTTGACTCTTCAATAGTAGAACATTGTAGGTCTTCAAAAGCAGAATTTTGGTATTTTTTTCTTGAAAATAGTCCACTCCAAAATGCTTTGGTCATCCAAACAATCAATAGCAAGGATGCCATGAGGGGCAAATTAACAAGGATGATGTCAACTACATGGTGCCTCTTCCCATCAACAAGATTTGAATGCCAATCAAAGGTGAACATGTAAACAAATCAAGAAGTAATATCATGATCGAGCTACATGTAGCATTGATTGAAGGGTTATTGCTGAAATCAATCCTTACATACTCATGGAATCAAAACCTCAAGCAAAAAATAACATCAATCTCTGTGAGGGGATGTCAGAATTCCTTTATCCCAATTCATATATCAAGCATTTGGATGCAATAAATTCGTAAACGCTTCATTTTCAAGTTCTGAATTTACATTTAAATTGTCACAAGATTGGAATAACTTCATAAGGGTGATGTTGTGCTTACTAGTGGCCAGAGATTATAGTGGCTTCAAGATTTCTGGTTGTGATCTTGAACTGCATTTATAAAGCTGACTCTCAGGGATGACTTTCAAGGATGCCAAGTTACTACTGATTTGTGGCAGTACTACTGCTCCTCTGCCCATGGTTGGAGATGGGTTTTTCTTTGGAGGTCAACATAGATCATGATAGACAGTTTTAAATATCACAGGGAAAATATCTGGGAGAACAAGCTTTGTGGTTTCAGATTCTTGCCAGTAAAGTGGTACACAATCACATGCAGATCCTGAGCTCCCAAGAAGGGAGAGAGCAGGGTTTAAAGGGCAGGAGCCTGTTTATCAGTCAAGCTCCAAGAGTTCTACTTATAGAGATGGAGGAGTCTAAGTCATTCAAATAACACAAACAAGACCCATCTGCCCATCAGGACATGGGAGGTGAAGTTTCTCAGCATGTGAGTCAACAGGGCTCATCAAGTTTCTATATAACAATCACCTCTGGAGCTCTAAACCCTAAACCCTACACACTCTATTCCAGAAAAAACAATGGTGTCAAAGCAAGTCAAGTGTTGCAGGTTTCAACTGGATTGTCTTCAGGAGGAGGCACCTAACCAGCAAACTATGGCAGTCTAATGACATTGCAGACTGCAAAAGAGTGAGTGGGCACAAAGTAACTCTGCATGAGGACCCAGGTCTATGCAAACTGGAGTCCAAACAAGTGCCAGCACAAATTATTGAACCAAGTAGGTACTAGTGGTAATTTTCAAACAGGAGACCAACCCTGTTTACAGAGTGAAACGATTAAGGTAGTCTGGATCTCGCTTAGCCTTATCCTGAAACTTCTTGAACCACCGATTCAAGATATCCATGGGAATGAGAAGTTTATCACCCTCAACAGTACAAAATGACTGCATAAAATTGAAAAGGTTTTCACCCACCTTCAATGCCAGCTCCTCAATACGTTTCTGTTGTCCAACATTCAACATGGGAAGAGTCAACAGATCTTCAATTGAGACTCCTATTTGTGCTGAGAGTGGTGGTGTCCCAACACCAGTCAGAAGCATTTGACCATTATTTGCCACAGTAGTAGGCCACAGTAGCGGAAATACAGCTGATGGGCATGCACTGTGGACTGCACCTCGGTACTCATATTGAGATCCAGGGGATTGGACATACACAGCCAGGGCCTTACCAGCTGGTAATGCCAGTTCATTTAGCAAAAATATGCACATTTCCTTCACTTGGTCATATGCCTCACCTGGCTCCCATCCAATCATTTGCAACACAAGTATAAAGATTTGCAACAAATACAAAAGCAAATTTTTTTTGAGGTCTATGGACAGCACATCATCATACATCATGGGCTACATATGTAGAACATGCAATTTCTCAAGCAGCTAGGATACAACCTTCTTTTCAGCTCGACATCCACTATTTTAGTACAATGGAAGGAAGAGACAACGGCTGCATTACTTCTCTTCACTGTTCCGACAAATGTCTCTCATACATTGCCAACCCAAATCATAAATATGTCAGCACTCCATGTAATCTAACTTGATAACATCAATTTTACAATAACCTTGCAACAGCTGTAGGCAAATTTTGTTCCAAGTTCATCACAGTTCTGCTTCTCACCAATATTTTGTTGTTGCAATTAGGGTTTAACTACAAAGCCATGTCCTTCCATTACATAGTTGTTTTGGTAGTATGAGAACCTTATCCCAAGAGTACAGCTACCCTTTTCACAAATCTTTTGTTTTTGGCAATTAGGTTTTAACTACCAACCCATTCCTTCTATTACACAGCTCCTGCAGTGGTAGAATAAGAGTCTTGTTCCAACAGCACAGCTCCCCCTATCACCAAACTTTTGTTTTTGCAATTAGGGTTGAACTACTAACCCATGTCCTTGCATGACACAATTGTTGCTTTGGTAGTACCTATGAGAGTTTACACAATTGATAGATAATAAAAAGTTGGCATGCAAGAAACAAAATTCCCGTATATATATCTCAGTCCCTTTGTTTTTCGGTTTTGGGGTGGGGGGGGTTGATTCATCAAATGCTAATCTTAAGAGCTGGAATTTGGAGGCTTACCTACAAAGTAGTTCATGTCAAGTACCCAACGATGATCATCAACTTGTGTAAAAGTTGATATGTCCAGTGGGAAGCTCCGATTTGGAAATAAAACTCCAAACATCCTGAGAAGATTGCTCCAGTGCAAGAAAAATTTTACAATAAGGAAGCAAATCAACAAGAAGCATCTGCAAAGGCAGGCTCTTTCTCTTCTTCTTCAATCTGTACACACAAGACTTATACAACTTCCTGTTGAGAAATACATTACATCTGCAAAAATCAAATTCAGGACCATTTCTCGCATTTCAGCTGCAATCAGATGATCCCAACAATAATCCCAAAAATAGTACTGGTTGTGCAGGATCTACTAACCCTAAAACTAAGCTCATTTCTTTTTTTCCTTTAAATTTTTGTTTTAAAAAATATATCGTGGCAGGGCTCTTTGCCAACAACTAGATTTTTCCAAAAAAAATTCTACAAAAAACATCACCCCACTCTAGGACTTAGAGTAGGGTGATGCACTGGCAGCAGCAGGGCATTATACGATGTACACTGGGTGCAGCTTCCGAGGTTCGGGCTGCACCCGAGGTTCAGGTTGTAATGCCCTAGCTGTCTGGCATAATGAACAAAGTGCACCAGTATGGTCAGTCCTCCTGCCTGCTTGTTTCCTTGGCCTGCATCCAGTAGGCCAAACAAACCTTGAAGGCATGGGGGACATAGTACATTTCTTTAGGTCAAGCCATGGTGGAAAAGTACTTTCAACACCAGGCCCGTTCCACATAGGAATGTGATGAGCAATTGTTGTTCTGCTAGGTGACAATGACAAAGAAAAACCCCCTAAATAAAAATCAAGGATGGGAACCCTTCCGGCAAAAGTACAAGGCAATGAGAACACAAGTAGACACAACCTAAAGAGAAAACAAAAGCAAACAATCAATAGAAATGAGGTAAAGACCCTATGCAAAGAGAACTCATGATTATGAAATGATAATCAACGATAACAAAAAAAGACCTAAGATGAAAGAGCTATCTTTTGCCACAAATTGGCTAGTGACAAAGGTGCATTCAGTATGATGTGTGAAAGAGATGAGGAACTTCGACCAAGTGCAACAACCCATTGAATAATCATTATGGCTTGTGCATGTTGCAAGGTTATGGACACGCATTATTTATAGTAAGAAACAAACATCAAGGGGATTAAAAAAGACAATTAATGACATGCGATAGTGGTTTGTGCACAAGTAGTCAATAATGAATGAAAACACCCAAACATCTCAATAGCAAGGGGAATGAAGTCATTGTTTGGTGCTCATTTAATGTATGATCATGTCTTTTCATGAGCAACCATCCTCATTGCATGTGTTATTATCGTTAATGTTCATTGCACCATATTTGTGCGAATCAATTCAACAATGATAATGTCCATAAAGGTCCAAAAACCATCTCTAGTGATAAAAATATCCACTGATCATTGGGTGTGGTGAGGAAAAAAGTGTGAAACCTCCCTCTTAACATGTGTTCCATTTTCTAAAGCAATAGATGTTACAATATTCCGAAGTGTATCATGGGTTGTTGTATGTTCATTCCCATAAAGACATCGAAGCAAATGGGTACCTAAATCGTCAATGATATGACCACATTAACACCATGAAAGATGGACCACCATAAGATGTGGCAAGCCAAGACAAGTAAGTAGTGTTGTAAGGAAGTGGGATGGGGATAGACGAAAGGTACGTGTCATAGGAAAAACTAATAACCAAGTGCCAACCCAAGGATGCTAATCTACAAGCTTGCAAACATGAACATGAATAGGTGAACATGAGCATGACTAAACCTTATTTACAATATTTTGTTCATGTCAACAAAATATTAGGAAAATATTCTTTGACATTAAGGAAAGAAATTTTTGTTGATGTGGATGAATCTTTTGCCACGTGTCCATGGATGAATGATCTTTATGGATGAAATTACAGATGAAACATGGATAAACTTTATTATGAATGTTGCCAACAAACGTTATTTTTGTGAAAAATTAAACAAAAGAAACAAGGTTGAAACAATTTATGTTGGTTTCTTTCAAAACAATTTGACACATGAAATGTTTAAATCACACTCCAAAGTCATAATTCATATTTCCTTAATATGAAATATATTCAAGTTTTACATCATTTATACCATACATAATGTTAGATTAAATCCCATAGACCCACCAAAAGGTATGTGCCAATCCAAACATTATGTGTTCACCACTAAGAGGCATGTGCTTATTAGAAACAAAGATAATATGAAACAACCCACGACACTTCACATTGCCTACGCTAGTTCAAGTTATTTTATATTTTTGTTTACTCTCTCAACCTCTTGCATCTAACACCATTCTTGCTACTTGCAGAATCAAATTGCATTTTTCTTCTTTTATTACTAATTTGCCCGATCTATATAACAAACTTTCATTTTATAATGGCAAGAGGAAAATTGCCACCAATTTTCACACTAAACACATTGGAATCAATGATTGAATATACATTAATCTTAAGCATAATGGATAGAATATGTGAGATAACAACAAAACCTTAGCAATATCCAAAAAATGACACTTGGTTGTTCCCCCTTCAACATTTGCTAGAAATCAAAACATGGGGAATATAATGGAAAAGAACAATTGACAAAACAAATGAATGGGCAGTGTGGCGATGGGGGAATGGGCAGCGTGGTGATGGGCAAATGTGAAGATAGATAAAGGAAGTTTTACATTACTAAAATAAATTGCAAACATTCCGAAGGAAGATATGGAAGACTACCATTGGGCAATATTTACACATGCCATGGAATTTTTTAAAGAATGCACAAGTTTGAATAAACCAATTCTAGAACATTTTTTCACAAGTTCATTCAACAATTTGTTGGCAAAGGATTTAGTAACCCTTGTGAATTTGCTATCAATAGAATTTTTGAAACCCCGAAAACAACTTTATGCAACTCCAAACAAGCGAACTTGGTTACCACAGGATTTAAAAAACAAAGTTTTAAAACAATCAGTGAATTGTCGAATGACAGGGCTAGCCTCAAAACCATGAAATGTGTATGATAGTCGAAAAAAATGATGGATCAACAACTAAAGGAGAAAAAATAATAACATTGTTTGCAATAAATTGTGGAATAATACAAGTGTTAAAATGAATAGTGGTTGAAGTTGAACACCAAAATTGTTTATTGAAAAAATTGAATGTTAATGTTGAGACTAAGAGTCTTAAAAAAATGACAAACAACCACCAAAAACACTCACGAACACCGCCATATTTGGATATGTTCTTGATGGTAAAAATAAAAGATTTTAAAATTGTAGATGTAAAGATGCAAGCAGTCATTGAGTAATGGGGCATAGTGATGACATTCTTGGTGCGAGAATGTTATGGAAGCCCAAAGAAGCAAGAATTTTAAAGAATTTTATAGATCAACCAGTGTAATTTGGTAAACATTCGCAAGTGAAGAATGTTATGACAAGGTGCTAACTGAAGAATTTTAAAGAATTTTAATGTGCAAAATGAAGAATGTCATCACTAGGTAATGGGGATCTAATTGTTTGCAAGATTATAAGATATATGAGATGATGATGAAAATGTTTATTACAAAGTTTTTAAGTAATTAGCCATGAAAACAATTTATAAATATGAAGGATGTTCACATGGAAATGGACCAAGCCATCAACCCAGCCATGTGGATTTCACAAGGTGAAAAATGCACTAAATTAAATACCTCCAATATGTGTAATCTCTAGTTCCAAGATTTATAATACACATCAACTAAAATATATACATGTTTAGATTGTTCACATGATTGTTTAATTACTTTCACTGCATAGTTAAAGACCTCTTGTACATCCAAATATCAATCGAAGCTTGGAAAATGTTTTGAGTGTTCCACACTTGATATGAAGGTCTATGCAAAAATGTAATGAAGTATAGGAATAATAGTTGCTAGAGGACATGAATTGGACACATGGCATGTAAACAAGAATGCAAACAAAACATGGCATGAAGCCACATCATGCCCAAGGGGCAGTGAAGTGATCACAATTACTTATTACACACACCACACATGACACCAATAGGAAACATAGTTGTTCTACCAATTATAAATGTTTTAGTGTAGTCAATCCCATTTAAATGGTCCAAAGAAAGTTAGACAATTTTCAAGAGGCCATTGAATACAATAATTGAAAAGAAACCTTATAAAATCCTAAACTTTGGGAGATGTTTACAACTTTGTAACTTTCATGAATAAATTTTAGTATCTTTCGGTGAGTTTCCAAGTAATAATCAAAGAAAAAAGTTATAAGTTGAATTACTCATTTGCACAATGTCACAATATCCATATCCTAGGCATTCTTGTTGAACACCGCAGGATTTGAAGGTTGAACATTTTTACCCATTAGTAGAAAGAAAGAGAGTTGAAGATTATAGATGCAAAGTTCCAAGCAAAGGTTGGGTATTGGGCATCTTCTAACCACTTGTAGGATTACAAGAGATATGGGATAATGATAAAAATGTTTTGCCCAAAGTTTCTGAACAACTTGTGACAACATCTTAGAGACAATCCATGGCCAACACACTCAACAAATCAAAATTATAGAATGCAGTTTCACAGGCAATGTGACTACTTGTTCAGATTTCAAGCTAAGAGAATAAGCAAATCAATCTTGCTAAGAAGGTGGTCGAGGAATAATTTTGACATTGAAGACGATGCATACGAAACACTAGTACTCGCTTACAACAGAAAGTTGGATCTTCCAATATTGACTAGTAGTATTACTAGAAGCAATGTGGAACAGGAAAGCTCCCCACCGTACCTAAAAGATGTAGTGACATATTCAAAAGAGGAGATAACAAATTTGAAGGACATTAATTTAACGGCTACACCATAGTCCGTAATGGGTTCCAATGAACTGAACGACCCACCAATGGCACCCAACTTGGCTTAATATGTCTGGAACAAAGTTTGGCAACGCCTTTAAAATTGGTAACAATTACAAAGACTAGTAAGAAAACAATTTTGAAAAATTGTGTGTAATAGTTAATAAGTCTTTGTAGACAAGGAACAAGTTATATTTTGTATGAAATGCTTTTGGAATTGATATGCATTTTTTAATTAATAGAGTAATATGTTTATTATCTTTGAATAAGACATTTGTGGGAAAAAAAATTGTAAAAAATGCATAGGTTAATTAAAGTAGATAATATTATGGTTTCAAAATGGGTGTCACATTTTGAAATATTTGACAAAAGTGATATCCCAAATTTTTCATTTCATTTCCTCTATAATAAAAAATGATTTGAAATAATTGAATGTCATGTATAAGGAACAATAAGGCATTGCATGAATAATAACAGAAAATAAATAAAAAGCCTAAGAGGATGAGCCAACTTTTTAAATGACAAAAAATGTAAACAAAATATATAATGATAGACATGCATCCAAACTTCACAAAAATGTTAAAATAATTATGAAGAATCCTTAAAAATTACTGCATTGAATCTTTAACATTTGACCTCAAGCTACCCTTTGTAATCAATTATCATAGAAGACAATCAAATTGAATGGGAAAACCACTTTAAACCAAGATAAAACTCCATTGGAAAAGAACTAATAATGGGAGGAAATCAAATATGCATTTGTAACAACTTTGACCATTGAAAAGATGGAAGAACATTGCTAAAAGAGTTAAAAAACATTCCACAAGTTTAATCAAGATAACTATGAAAACAATTGGCTGAGATGTTGCAGTCCTATTATGAATGCCTTTAAACAATAAATCTAAAAAGTTAAAATAAAAAGGATGAAATAATAAAACCCACGCAACACTCTCAAGATGTGTATCAAGTAATGAAGTATTGTATAAAAAGAAATAAACTTGTTTTTATCAGCTAAAACCAGGTTGAATGTCTAGGTGAAATCATTAATTTATTAAAAATTCTACATTTGGGATTTTAAATGCAAGTAAAGGTAGCCATTGTATATAAATACCATCATTGAAAAACACTCTCTTCATTTTTTAACAAATGATCTATATTTCAATATTAATTATGTAACAATTGACATCCATATTTGAATATTTGTGTAGAAATTGAAAATGAGTTCAAGGAACATATCAAAGAATTCAATAATTTGGATAATTAGAATGCCTCCTGCTAATAGAATGACCTTGTTGTTTCAAGCACTAAACGAGGAGGAATTAAAAGAGTATTTCATTTTGCTTCAGAGCTTAGATTGTAATGAAAATGCTGGATTATAAAGTAATAAGGAGGATCAATATTCACATATGAAGATTTTGCAAAATGGGAAATCAAATATCATAGAGGACTTAGAGGAACAATTTAATGAAACCATTTATTTAATCCTAATAAAAAGTGCATAAGAGAAATTGTTATAACATGGGATAGAAAATAGAGTTGATGAATTCCTTGAAGTTGACTAGGAATCACATGCTCTACTTGATAACATTTTGCTCAAGGGATGAAATGCTAATCATTACAAAGAGTGATATATAGAATTAAGGACAAACTAACAATGTATTGAAATTGTGTGGTGGAATATAAATAAAAATATGAAATGCACTCAACATTAAACTCTTTTTGTATTAGACTCTTTTGGTACTCCATTAACAACTATGGAATACTTATCCATTATTAGAGTTAATTTTATAGTACTTCTGAACTTGTTGCAAAAGAAAGTTATATTTGAAACTATTTTAAGTTTTCATTGTCGTGAGCAGAACTTTTCAAATTGCTTGAAACATAGTTTTCCTCACATCTTGTTGATTTATCTCCAAATTTTATAACTTGCAAATGTATACTAATAAAATAGTTGTTTGATCAAAAAAATCAAAACCTATCAAAATCCTTTAAAACATATTTACAAGAATATAGTTATGAAAGAGAGAGGCTAGATGCATAAGATGCACAAAAGAAGAGTTCTTGAAAATTTCCTAAGTGAAATGACTCAAAACATTGCCACTCTAAAAAGAAAAAAAGAATGAAAACTAGTTACTCCATTTAGTACAAGTGCAATATAATCAAAGGCATAAGGAATCCAAAAACGTTTTAGACATTAGTTTCTCTCACTTCGTCATCAATGAATATCTCAACACCAACATGGTAACAAGTCCTAGGCTCTGAAGATGGGGGGATGGAGCATAGGTATACCAATGCAAGGTGTAGATGCCTTGGCATAAGAAGGCAAGATAAAGTTTTGATGAGAACTATGAAGAAAATAAAGATGAACAAAGAATGGCACATTGCATCTTTTCGATCAAATGACCTTTTTGTAGATAAAAACCAAAACATTAGAAAGAGGTAAAAACATTAACATAATTAAGATGCATAAGTAAAAGGATGTGGCTATACTTAAACACAATCAAGGTTAATTCTGGTTTTTTTCGTGATGGGGAAATTGTCATCAAGGTTGAAGACATGCCAAACAATAGTTTCACCTAAGTTTACATTCAAAAGTGGCTTTAGAACTTCATCAAATATTTATGAATAAGCCTCAAGTGCAAAGATGGGCCTCCCCAACGCCTGACAAGCACAAATATTATTCCATGTAAAAACCATCGAATATAGAAGTTAAATATAGATTAGATTGTAAAATTAACTTGGAATTGGAGATAATTAGAAAGGGATGAATGCAAATACATGTCCCATAATTAAAGTCCATAATTGCAAAGTTTGGTGGCAAGCAAACATTGATGAAAGCCTACAATGTGATTACATGGAACTCCTTTTCCACCTTGAAAGCTTGTCCAATTTGGGATCGTGTCATTGAAGTCACATTGATGTAGTTGTAAAGGACATCCTTAGCCTCAAGATTAATACCCCTCTCAACCAATTCGATAAAAGGGGCGGAGAATTGAAACCTCGAGGAAAACATGACACATGTAACTGGATCTTTCACAAAAAGGTGACACAGCTTACAAGAGTCTACAAGAAAAAGGCAGAATTCATGTTAATTTTAAATTTTAAAAAAATGTAGAATGCAAAAACATATGGATAAAGTAAGTTTTGTGGTACTTGAGAAGATGGATCCTTGCTACTCATTTGGGGGCTTGAATTCACAACAATCCACTTCATGCAAACCTTCGACTAGTAGCTTTCAAAGAAGGAACAAATCTCCTTCAACATGCGCGAATCATCTACATGCATGATAATGATGACCCCTCTATCAAATAAAAATCTATTAACAAAAACCACAACGGATTCAATGAAATTATCCACGTGTTTGTTCCATTAAGGAATGAAGGAGAACAACTTAGAGACGTGTGGAATTAAGAGATTAGATGGTACATATGCTAGAACAAGGTCGACCTTGTTCTTAGAAGACACTTGAATAATACAAGCATTTACAAGAAGATTAGACCAAATGAATGAAAAAATCATTTATGATTAATCCAATTAACATAAAAAGAGAAATAAAAAAGGATGAATATGAAAAAGTTGTACATAAAGTTGAACTAAATTTTTGGCATTCAACTTTTGATGGTGAAAGTTGAAGATTCAGAACATTGGGCTCTTGGTCCTCAACTTTCAACACGAAAAGTTGGAGACTAAGGTGTGAGTGTTCTTGGATTTCAACTTTCAATGCCAAAAGTTGAAGACCAAAAGTCAAGTGCTCTTGGTCTTCAACTTTCGGTGTAGAAAATTAAAGCCCAAGAGCTTTTTGTAGTGACATCCATTCTTGGAAAAAATAATTTGGTTTGAACACAAGTTGCCTGAAAAACCTAAATCCAAAATCATAACATCAAACTATGTTAGGAAATACCTCCTTCATGAAGTTTGTAATGCTTAAATGCTCAGGTGGCCATACCTGAGTTTGGATTTGGGATGTAAGAATAGATGCCCAAGACACATTCATCATTTTTACAATTGGAAGGTAATCCACATAACTAGAAATCAATAAAGGAATGAGCAATGGAATTCTCTTCCTGATACTTGATGTTCTTGCACCAAGGGTAGTCTATTCCTATCGTCTTCTCCAACATTCTTGTCGTGGAGAACAAAACTTCTAGACATATGGAGTTGCATCATCTACCTTAGTTGGGATTGTCTGAATGGAACTCACTAAAACTTCCTGGAAAGATGCAACGACCAAGCCAAATTTTATTTCTCTCTGGGATTGAGTGGGAACATCTTCCTTGTCTTGCATCTTTGATCCGGATTCTTGAACCTGTTTCTTTCCCCTTCTTTTGCCCCCCTCCAATCTCTTCTTGATTGGTGTCTCTTTCTTTAAGGCTCCAAGTCCACGAAGAAATCCAAGTTCATGTTTTTTTCGAATTTCAAACACTAATCTAGGAGTGTTTTTTTTAAGTAGTCAAGATACTAAGCACAATCCAAGAGATGTGCAAATGTCCAATCTCTCAACATGTCCTTCCTATACATTGTGCTATATGTTTTTGGATCTCTCCATATCTCAAGGAAACTTAAAATCTCATATGGCCCCCCTCTAGAAAAGGACAAAATGGAAACACCTATAGTGTTTAGAAAATAATACAAATGTTAGTGGCAATGAAAATCAAGATGACATTGGAAGATTAATTTGCACTTGACAATGGATAATATGAATGTGGAATGGTTGGATTATAAATCACCTATAAACAACCCATTTAAGGACTTTGGTCCCACCAATCTACCACTTTCACAACTTACTTCTCGACATCCCATCTTTGGACTTGAACTCCTAGAAGAAATAGGTTTCCTAGAGGGAAATTCTCCATTCCTAAATGTAGTCTGATAATGAAAGCAGATCTTCATACTCTAGAAACTAAATGGAAAGATCAATGTTAGTGGCAGGATATAGTTTTTGGGCCTCCACCTCCAAATATAATGTTAGTTTCCAATCAATTTAAGGAAAATCGATTTAGAACCTTGAATGGGTAAACATTTACTTAAAACCAAAAAGTTGCCTTATGAAGCCACTTATCAAAAGTTCCATCCGAGAATCCATCTTTTGGAATTTTTTTTGCTTCCTTCAACATGCTAAATTGGTTTCAAAGTTTCAAACAAGATACCTTCTACTCATTCATGACTTGTGTGAAAGCTAACATCTATAGCTTTTTGGTAAGCATTAATGAATATGAGTTCATATCGTAGTGGACCTAAATTTGTTTTAAGAACTTGGGACCAAGAGCTAGGTCACAAATTGGCAAATGTTTTGTGAAGGCAAAGCTATGATCCTTCTAGACCTAATCCATCTCCTTGTGCTTGAGTGCCTATAGTCTAGATGTTGACTTGAATTTATCATCCAAATTTTCCTCATAATAAAACTTTACAACAATGTTACTTGTAACCAAAAACCCATGTTACATTAAAAAGAAATAATGTTTGTAACTCACATGCAATAAAAAAAATTGATAGATTCAAGTGGAAAGACAAGGTAAGAATCAAACCTTGCATCACAACCTTCGTGGGTCACAATTTGGTAATAATAATTGTGCAAAATTTGCTTTTCATAGGTTCGTATGACATAGAAACGAATGTTGTTCATCTATTTGTATTGTTTGAACATTGGTGTTGTGTGCATTGTTTAGACATGAATGTCATATGCTTGTTCGTATTTTTTAAACACAAATGTTATATGTCTATTTGTGTTGTATAAACACAAAAGTCGTGCACACAACTTCCGTGTTTGAATAATGCATGACATTTGTGTTTAAATGATAGGAACCCATGAAATAACATATTTCACACAAATTTGGAATGAACCCATCAAGCTTATAAATTTGTGATGTGTACATATAGTAAATAAAACTCTATTGTGTTAGAGAGTACCAAGTCTTCCTTAACTTGTTCTCACATCTCTTGTAGACATTGGGATTGATGACATCCTTGAATTAGACCAATGGAATCATGCCGATGTTATGGATGCAAAAGAAGTCATGCACCAGACTTGGTTTGACGAATCAAATTTGACAGACCTAGGGGGGTGAAACAAAATTGAAAAATAACTTCGACTTTAATGCACAAAGTAAGAAACTGAAAGGAAAAATATTAAAAGCAAAAAAGAACTTGAACTTTGAAATCCATAATGTTTAGTATGAATCTCACTTGTTCATGTCTATTAGAGGTGGACGAGGCCCTCTCTCGTATTTAGCATGATGGAATCCATTGCAATGTGCCAAGAAAGGTCATCAAGGTGAACTCTTGAGATATAAAGCATCTAGGCTTGTAGCTGATGGTTGTCATCCCACACAAAAAAACATTTTCCTAATGAACCTCTGCAAATTTTCATCCATGTTTAACACTTCTTCAAATTATGCATTCACAGCCTTCCAATGAACGTCCCACTTATGGATGTGATTTGTAACAAATTCCTCTTCCCCCTTCTAGTTCATGGGAGAGACATAGAACACTTTGTCACCTCTTGATAGCCCATTTGAAACGGATGTTCCATCTCGAGCACATCAATATTAAGGGCAACTTTACAATTGGCATGTTTATCATGTGGCATAATGGTATGTTCATTCGAGCCTTGGCTTTGGGATGAATCTTGTGCCTCTCCAGCATTTCAACTATCTTGACCTTATGTTCTATCTGGACCTGGAGGACACCCGTGTCTCCAATTATATTGACTGCCTTCAATTGCATAGGAGGCCCAAAAGTCAAGTTAGCCTCTTGAGTAGACAAGATCATGATGGAGTTAGGTTAAATTGGAAACAATTCGCAAGAATAAACAAGAAAGGACCAAGATGTAAATATTCTTTCAAAAGAAAAATTGGATAGAAAATACTTGTGTAGAGGTGGTTTTCAACACAAATTGAGATTCATGTACATACATCTCTTTGCCTTGTTGTGAGTAAAAGCTTTGCACCTACAAATAAGTGGGGACAAAATCAACTTGAAGAATATAGAAATTTTGAAAAACATCAATATGATGAAAAATTGTGAATAATGAAAATACATCCTCAAAATTATCTTCTAGCAACCTTTATTCAATCAACTCATCACCTTCCACAAATGGAGCAACCTACAAGAGATAATTAAATGAACGCAAAAACAAGATGCATAATTTGAGAACAAAATGTGAAAAAAAGTCAAAAATACCTCTATGGATGGACTCTCTATTTCGATAAAACTTTGCAAAGTAAAGAAATGATGCAAAGAAGGTTAAATAAAAATCAAGAATTGCATTGAGGAAATTTATTTGAGGAAAATTTTGGACCTTTGAAAGCTCTAAGCTTGGCTAGGGCTTTCATTTTTAGTCGGGCTTAAGGCAAAAAAATTTGTTCAGCCTCCAACTTTTTGCGTTGAAAGTTGGAGGCCGAACATAAATTATTTTATGATTGGCATGTTTAGCTGCTCTTGAGGAACGACTAAACACACTTTTTTTTGTGCTTGGCCTTTCATAAGTCCCCCAAGCATGAATTTTGTGAACTCCATGATAGGCTAAACACAAATTGTTTTGCTTGGCCTCCAACTTTTGGCACTAAAAGTTGGAGGCTGAGCAAAACAATTTGCATTCAGCCTTTCATGGAGCTTTTGTGCTTCATGCTTAGGGGCACCATGAGAGGCCGAGCAAAAAATTTCTTTGCTTGGCCTCTAACTTTCGGTGTTAAAGTTAGAGGTTGAGCAAAAAAAATTGGCTTGGCATTTCATGGAGTTTTTGAGCTTCATTCTCAAGGGCTCCATGAACGCTCCCTCTTGGAGCTTTTGAGCTCCAAGGGAGGTTGAGGCAAATTTGTTTGCGCTTGGCCTCCAACTTTCAACGTTGAAATTTGGAGGCCAAGTGCAAAATGTTTTTCCTCAGCCTCTCTTTAAACTCCCAAACATGGAACTTGAGAGCATCAAGAGAGGCTAAGGAAAAAAAAAATTGCCTTAGCTGAACTTTTACTAAGACTTTTTTCCAACACGAAGTAAAAGAAATGGAGATTGATTAGACACTTGTTTGAATAATAGTTCAAAATCTCCACATTGTTGGATGGACTATCATTGAAGAAGAACAATTGACCAAGATCAAACTAGATTTTGAAGAAAACATGCAACAAGGTAAAAATAGTGTTGATCTAGAATTTGTTGTCAATTATCAACTAATTGAATTGCTAAAGGAGTTCAAAGACATCTTTATGTGGACTTATAAAACTTTGAAGAGCTTACCACTTTAAATAGTTCAACATCAAATTGAGTTGGACACATTGATACCACTTGCTCATCAAGCAAGTTTTTCAAATGCTTCATTAAAAATTGAACCTCTATTATGGCATCGACCACCAAGTTATTTAGAAAAATTAAAGTGTTTGAATGGACTGTTGAATGTCAAACTACTTGGGAAGACATAAAAAATTGATACATTCAAGCTCCTATACTTATCAATCCTAACCGAGAACAAAAATTTCACATTCATACTTATGCATCTTGGTAGTAGGGGCAACATTGGCCTAGAACTCAATAGGTAAAATAGATCAACTTGTTATGTATTCATCAAGACTATTTAATTTTGTTGAAATAAATTACACTATTACATAGAGAGATGCTTTAGTTATGGTTTATGCTTTACACAAATTTAAATATTATTTGTTAAGCAACAAATTCACATTTTTTGTAGACCATATGGCTTTAGTGTATTTATTTAACAAGCCATAGGTTTTTGGTAGGTTAGTTAAATGACTATTACTATTTCTGGAATATGATTTCAAGATTATATATAAACTTGGTAAATCCCATCTAATGGCAAATGCATTGAGTAGATTACTTAATCAAACTAAATATGTTGGAATACCTTATCAACCCTATGATGTTCACTTGTTCACCTTACAACCTGAGTGGTTATAGAATGTTTATGAATATCTATTAGAGGGAGTGATGCTAAAAAGATTTACTACATCCCAAAGATACTATTCAGCCCATAGAATTAAACCATTTATGCTTCAAGAAGGAATACTATACATATTTAGACAAGACAATAGGTTTTGTCGAGTTTTGTAATAATTACATGGTAGAGTTGCACAAGGGCATTTTTCTTTTGATAACACAATGAAAAAGATCTTGGATGTTGGTTATAGGTGGCCAACAATGAATTGAGATGTTCATGAATACTATCGAACTTGTGATCAATGCCAAAGAATAGGTAACCTATTGACACATAATCTAACCAATCTAATTACTAATTCACTTAAAAAACCATTTCAAAAATGGGGATTGGATTTTATTAAACTTTCTAAACTTGCAAACAGAATG
>Ga0209611_10004361_pt1 | contig 24233 bp, 15 predicted proteins | sample S1TSphgellanicum_3_FD_187693 | JGI IMG/M metagenome (GOLD analysis project Ga0209611, IMG submission 187693) | Host-associated microbial communities from peat moss isolated from Minnesota, USA - S1T2_Fc - Sphagnum magellanicum MG (SPAdes) (version 2) | ecosystem: Host-associated > Plants > Peat...
GGGGGGGGGGGGGGGGGGGGGGGGGGGGAATGGTGATGTTATAACAAATTGACTTGTACATCATTGGTAATTGTGGGATTAAGAATTCCAAAATGGAGTTTTGGGTGTTGGATAGGAGGTTTGTGATGCGGGGGTGCCAAGTCAAGGCTTTATTACTTTGCCCAAACAAGGCATTATTTAAGTATAGGGTTTATGTTTTTTTGTGAAGAGGATGAGATTCTAAATGTGATTCAAATTTAGGGTTGTAATTTTAAAGTGTTAATACTATTCAATTTTTTTATATATCTAATTTTCTTATTCAACACATAATATGTCCACAAATACCAAAAATGAAATAAAATGTGAAAAACATATTTTTGAAACAAATCACATGTTTGTTATGTCACATTTTGCTATAATGTACAATGAGTTGAAGCATGTTGCAATTTGTAACCAACAAAAGGTATGAAAAACTACAATATTTAATCTTAAAGTTTGTTTTGCATCACCATTATAATTTCTAATCTTGAAATTTGATTTGCATCACCTTTGCAAATGTAAATGAATTGTTGGATTCATAATCAAATTTGCAACACCTCAAGTAAAAAAGGTTTTTGGGCATAACAAAATTTGAAAATTAGAGGAGTTGAAACTAAATACTTAGGATTGCATGATTGAAATGAACAATTAGATATGGCAAACCTAATGCCCTCAAATTGAACACCCTTGACCTTGAAATTGGGCATGATGGACTTGAAAATTTTAAATTGGACATCCCAAACTATGAAATTTGACATGGAAGACTTAGAATCCCACAAATTGGACACCCCAAACCCTGAAATTGGACATGACAAATTTGAAACCTTTGAATTGGATACCGTATGCCCTAAAATTGGACATGAAAAACTTGAAACCTTCAAATTGGATATCCCAAACCTTGAAATTAGACATGGCATATTTGAAACCTTCAAATTGGACATCCAAGACCTTGAAATTAAACACCCAAGACCTTGAAATTGGACAAGGAAAACCTAGAACCTTGAAATTGGACATGGCAAACTTGGAATCCTTCAAATTAGATACCCAATACTAAAAAATTGGACATTGTAAGCTTGAAACTTTTAAATTATATACCCTAAATCATGAAATTGGACACCCCATGTACTTTAAAATTAGACATGGAAAACTTAAAACATTTATATTAGACACCTTAAACCTTAAAATTGGACATGGAAAACTTAAAATATGTCAAATTGAACACCTTAGACCCTCAAATTGGACATGAAAAGCACAAAATTCCACAAATTGGACACTTCAGACCTATAAATTAGACATTGTAAACATAAAACCTTCAAATTGAACTCATAAACCTTGGATTTGGACATAGTAGACTTGAAACATTTAATTTGGAAACCCTACTAAACCTTGAAATTAGACATGGCAAATTTAGAGTCATTTAATTAGACATCATAGATCCTAAAATTGGACATGACAAACCAAAGTCATTCAAATTAAACACCCTAGACCCTTAGATTAGACATGAACTATAATCAATTTTTAAAGAGAAAAAATATTTACCCAAAATAAACAATAAATGGATAGACTACTCATGCTTAAAGACCATCAAGGTTTTTCATAAACATGCCCATTTCATCATTGGAATTTTGCAAAAAGAAAAAATACATGGAGAAATTTCCAAACCTTCATATGCCCCTTTGCCTTATTACACACCCACAAACAACAATCAACTCAAAAAAACATTGCAAAATAACAACCAATAAAACAACACAAAGTCAAAACAAAAAAGACCAACAAACCTTCAAAATAAATCAAAGTTCTTTTCAAAAAAATGTTTGTCTTCCATGAGCTTGTTTTTGTCTTCAATCATGATATCATTAGATGCTAAAATGTCAATCATGTTTTTAGGGTTCAAGGCACACCCAACACAAGCATCGACAAGCCAATTTTTATGCAATGAATATCAAGTGATCCAAATTTTCAATCTCCAACTTAGATTGTTGTAGATTTGTAATAAGACCAACCACTTTGAAAATGCTTTTCAATATCGCTTTGTGAGCCAACAATGCCAAGTATTTGGTGACCCAAAAAAAAACACATGTGAAAATTGCATCACTTGCTATGACCACCATACTAGAGGGTTTTTAATTTTTGTTGCCCGAATAGAAAGTTGATGGAACATCTATAACTCATTCCTCATGGTAGACATAATTGCATCATCATAAGACATAAACAACATATCATCAACTATTATCTTAACATGGTTTTAATGCAAGTAGACTTGCAACAAAATAGGGCATACCATTTTAACATCATATTCAACAACAATTGCACTAACTTGAGCATTGCCCACAAATTCCCAAATAATTTTCATGTTTTTGAAATGGGGGTCCAAAATGACCACCAACAATTTTTCTACCTTGGTTTCATGGTAAGCCATAGAAAATGCTAGGAATGGTGCAAAAATTTAGACAACTTTTGCCATCATTTGAAGTTTGAATTCTTGTAATTCTAAATCAAATCATTAAGAATTACTAGTTGATTCAAAGCCTAAATCCTAGCCACATTAGCATTCATGATAATATATAACGTGAAAACAAAAAAAATGCATTTGATAATAACCAATAACTGTAACTTTGATTTAAAACACATAGCTTTACAATATGGAATCATATGTCAACAATGGCTTGAACAACAACCCAAGTTTGGTACTCTAGCATTCTAGAAAATAAATGCAAAGCTAGTTAACATCCATAACATATGTAAATTGCATTTTGATATTCAAGAATTTTTTGAAACAAGATAATGTGTGAAACAAATTGTGTTTTCATGCAAGTTATGAACATTTTAGTTGGTAATCTTGCAATATCACAAGAGTATTTTCATGAGCTTGCCTTCCCTTCCTAGATTTTTTGTTATATTTTTTTGTAATGGACTTTGAGCATTTTTCAAGCTCACCTCCACAAAACCATGATAACCATTGGCATCGTCATTGGCATATCAACATAACTTTGACATAACACATGTGACCACAACAAGACCCAACAAAGAGGCATCACAATTGAAGTGGTGAAACGAAAAACAACAATTGTTAATATAGTAGTCAACTTAGACAAATTAAAACCTTTGTTTTTCACATATTCTACTACTTTGTGAAGCAAACCAAATGAATCAAACAAAACTTTTACCTAATTTGCCATGGTTACCTGATTATGGTAGTTCTTGACATGGTGTCTTCATAATACTAATCATGTGAAAAGGTTTTAATATGAAGTCCTTCCAAGTCTCCATTTGGTTGAAATTAAGTTTGCATTTTGTGTGTATTTGTATCTATTGGCTACAAATTTATCTACTTTTAGACATTGCTAAAAGGAACAACTTTAGTCATAATGATTACTTAATTTTTTTTTCATTGTGCTAAGTGGTAAATCAAGTTTCAATGTTGAAAATTTTGAATGAATTTGAACAATAATATGTATCCTTAATCTATTATGAAATTATTTGAAAAAGTTTGAAATGAATAGATAGTGACACTTTTCATGTAATGTAACAAATGTTTTTGCATTACTTAAAAAGTTCTTAAAATATTTTGAAATGATTTGAATATGACATGTATTTACAGAATTTAAAAAAAAATAAAATCTTGACATAATAATATAATAATCCAATATTTTTTTTGAGTCATAATAATAATTTAAAAAGATATATGTTGATGTGTAAATTGTCGTTTAAAAAATATTCTCCTTGAATGACCAAATGTCACTTTGATTAGAGTATCCATTGCTTATAAAGATTCACTTGGAATGGGCATTTAGGGCTCATTTTAGCAAAAAAAAAAACATTTTTTAACAAGTTCCACCACTTTTGGATTAAAAGCAGCTTGATGTGCAAACATCTTATTTTAGACTCACCATGATTCATAATGCTAAAGGCATGATGTGGGAACAATGGATAATTATTTTTTCAAATTTCTTCTATTAATTTAAAAAGATACTTGTAAATACATGAAGGTTATTTGAAATAGCCAATTGTGTAAGTGTTAGGTGAATTGGAGGAGGATGAAATTTTTTCCAAGAATTTAAACTTTCATGAAGAGTACAAGTCCCATAATCAATTTGACCACACACACATTTAGATTTGCGTGTTCACATGTTCACCTTAAAACGTTTACACACACTCATTAAATTTTCAATATGATTCATGAAGCCATTGTAGCATGGAAGGAGGTTTTCAGGTAGATCTCGTTTACATTCTAGATCGTAGGTAGATGAAATTACATTTGTTAATTAATATCACACATTTGTTTGCAAGTTTGGTGCACTTGTTTGAATCTTGTGAAGAAGGCGGATTCAATTCTTTTGAGGCAAATTGTGCTTATATATAAAATTTCTGTACATGTCGCAATGTTTGGATGTAGGGTAAGTTTGTAGGAAAGAATTATGTTCAAATGGTAGTACATTGTCTAAGTCTACAAGTTGCTAAAATTCATGCAAAAAAGAAAAAAAATTTTACATTGATCGGTGGATCACTATCCAAGTGCTTTAAAGCCATGCCGATTGCAGTAAGAAGTAGTGACTAGATTAATTTGCCGGTCAATCAGCTGCTCTCCACCTGCATTCTTCGACGTCTTCGGATCCGCACTTGCTGCTAATTATATTGTGGATTTATGGCACACGCGGCTGGCGGCCACTGATCGTCACGGGGTGCCATCATCCGCTTGTTTGCTGTCACACTGGGCTACACCATCACCACCACCACCACCACCACCTCCTTCCTCGACTCCGTTGCCGCCGGCACTACGCCAATTGGAAGCACCAGATGCAAAACGATTTATTTATACCGCTTCTCATTAACTTATATTTCATCATTCCGTGATCTGTTGCCCCCATCAGTCCATCTAGCCATTACTTTTTTGGGTTTCAAATCTTGGGTGGGTGTTCATGATTCTTGATCTCTAGCTAGCCGTGTAAGTGTGTGTTGTCATTTTGGACTTCTCTCTTTTTTTTTGGTGGGTAAAACTATACTCTCGTCAACTTAGTTCGTGTTGAGTAGATCGTGGCAACAGACTACTAGTATTACAACCGATGGCGTTCGGAAATGGAAGGGGCTTGGGTTCTCCACTGCTTACTATCAACTTCATTCTGTATGTGATCGCCGCTTGTCTGGCAGGTTGGGCTTTGAATAGGAACATCGACGCCAGCCTAGGCAACGGAGCAGAGAGCGCTGTTGGTATAATCGATACTTTCTACACCCCAGCTATCTACTTTCCCCCAACCCACACCCCGTGTACTTTATATGATCCATACATGTGCATCATTATTTTGTGTGTGCTGGGTGGAGATCATGACCAGCTAGTTTCAGAATGGTTTCTAGCTGCGTCCTCGTCCATGCAGAAGGGCATCTTTCCATTGAGTAGCTGCACCAGCTTCAACTTTGGAAGGTCCAGTTTGCAAGTTCCATTGGCATGGAATTCCCAAGTTGAAGAAGGTGCGGCTAGGGGTGCAGCAGCTTGCCGGCCAAGATTGCAAAACTGAAATGCAAATCTGGAACATAATCAGACGTCAACCCGCTGGATGTCAAACTTCCAAAGCTGAAGGTGCAGCCTTTCAATGGAAAGATGATGCCCTTGTGTTTGATTCTACTAGCTAGGCGTACGTGCACTGCACTGGCTCCATGAGGAAGCAGCTCCTTGAATAAGGCTGCACACGACCGTGCAAGTAGTTTTGACAATAATGTGTGGAAGTTCTGTATGCGCTGTTCCTGCAGGTAACTCCGCCGTGACAATTTACTTCCTACCAATTGCACTCATAGCCAGCGTTGTGGGTATAGCTTCAACGTTTGCAGGAAGCCACCATGTACGCGTATGGCGTACTGACACACTCTCAGCTGCAGCTTCTGCTTCCCTCATCGCTTGGCTACTAACTATTCTTGCCATGGGGTACGTACGTATAAAGCTTCTCCTCCTCATCGCTGATTGAATCCCTGTTGATCAACCTGCAATAAGGTTATAAAGTCATTTAGTATCTTCTCTAGTCCTGATCTTTTTTGCTGTCCTCGAATCATGATGCTCAGCTAATTCTGTTGATGATTTATACGCAGGCTTGCATGCAAGGAAATTCACGTCGGCGGTGGCTTCCGTCCAAAGAGACTGGTACGTCTAAAGCTTTCCGAATTACGATCTGTTATAGATCCTTTCAGTTGTACTAACGCCTCAAGAATTACTCTATGATCTAGATCTCGAGTCTAATTGAACTAAGCAGTTTTTATAACTGATCTGATCATCGTTGCTGCTTGCAGAAAGCACTGGAGGCTATTATCATCATTCTGGCATTTTTGGAGTTACTGTACCACTTAACATTGCATGCGGGTGTGTTGGGTGCGAATTATGGCCCTACTTACGCCTAATTAAAACAGGCAATCATTGATAAACTGCAAGATAATTTCTTTTGAATCTCATTTGGGTAGTTTAGTTAGTTTGAATGCAATAATAAAAGCCACAGAAAGGACCCTAGTGTAGCAGTTTGTAATCTAGATTTTGATCAGAGGTTTTCAATGGCAGTTTCATTCACCAATTTATTTGACAACGTTGGATTTGCTCACTACATTATACAGTGATGATAATAGATCTGTGAATTAGTTGCTAGTTTGTACAGATCAACTGTGTGACATTTGTTTTGCAATCCATGGCTGCTTCAAAGTTCACCGGTTTGTGTTGTAACTTGTCATGTGTTCTTTACATTAAAAAATGATCTAGATCTTCCTACTCATGAGATGTTTGCACATCCTTTGGTTTCTGATGGGTATCCTAAAAAGTTCAATTCCTGCATCGATCAGTTTGGAAAAACTCATTTTTCGTTCCTCTGACTTGATGTTTTCGTGTTCTTGTTATATAGGCTGGTAGCAAGTTCAGCACTAAATAATTATGAGGGGAAAAAAAAACACTCAAGAGTTTTGAGAAATAATCAAGGAACTAGGAATATACCTCAATAAATTTTTAAAAAAAATGATTATGCCAGAATCTTAAGAAAAAATTACATGCCACATCAAAGTGCTGAACCTATTAGGCTAGTACTATGGTATATTAGTCAATAGAAAGTAGTGATTTTTTTTAATCCACAAAAAGAATTGGGAAAGTTTTGGAGAAACTTGTTTTCCTACTGTAAATTCAACTACTTTTGCTAAAGCTTTGGCACATTTTGAATACATCACAATTTTAAAAAATAGAGCTCCGGGCTGCTGCTACTGCTGGTGGCTACCAGTGACAATCAATTAGTTTTAAAAATTTTATGTTTTCATATGATTTTCAATAATTCATCATTATTTATGTCAATGTCAAATTTAATTTAAATTAATATACATTTCATGGACATGAAAAGACACATGTTAATTTTTTTAATTATATATCCATGTTGGTGGATAGGGAAAAAGAGTGAGGTAGTTATAAAATGAAGGTATTTATTAAGAAAGGTGGGAGATAGTTATAAATAAAGTTCATAGGAAAAGAAAGCAGTTATTAAAAAATAAATGAAATAGTTAGGCTTGAAAATGAGGTAGTTATTTTTGAAATTGTCTTTGAAATGGTCCATGGATAACCATACAAAGGATTCCCAAAAAATCCCTCTTATACCAGTTTCGATTACTCGTCACTACAATAAACAAAAAAACCTGAATTGGAAGTGGTTTGGTTCCTTTGCTGTTCCCTCATGGTTCCCCAGAAACATTTCTACTTTTCTGTCACCTGGGGAGCTCCTCGGAGGCTCCATGACTGAGAAGAGTTTCAATTTAATCCAGCAAATATATACTGTGCAGAAGCTGCTTGCTCTTGAACATTGGAAGATGTGAAACAGGTCAAAAGAAATTAACATCTTCCACTAGACTTGTTGCCGACGCCTGTGATCAATATATTATTGCTACCTACAACTAATTGATTAATATTGGCAACGTTTTTGTTTCATTTTCACTCATTTGGCTTCAGCTGAGTTATTGCCAAACTGATAAATCAAGGCCAAGAATCACAAAGAAATATTGAAGCCGTGCTGGAACATGTTCTAAGCAATCTAGGCGACCAATGTACCTGTCACCTGTATGCTTTATGTGAAATAATTATGAAGACGCCAAGTTCCACTCCAACCCTGGAGTGTATCCTAGCAAGGGATACACTTATCATCACAGAATGACTCTACCCTTTTAGGAAGGTTCAAATTCAAACTAAAAACCTTACATTACTAGATTAAAAACTTCTCATCTAGATGCATGCACTTATCTCCAGAACATGCTTAGATCCATCATATGCACATATTGCGTTACAAATGTTACTAACACATTGGGTCGAGTTCAAGCCAAAATTTTATGCTCAATTTTTATATCAATGCTTACTATTTTCCCTAGGGTAGAGCCAACAAAGATACCATCCAATTCCAGCATAGTGAATATTGTTGAATCAAGAAATCAAGCAAATAAGGTAGATAAGCTGGTGGGTGAACACTTAGGGGTTGGAAGAGATCACATGTATTCTCTTGTTACTTTTAGGATTGTAGTTCCAAACATTCTAGGTAACCCTCCACCTAATGCCTCTATAGCCATTTACAAAACGACATTTGATTTTGAAATGAAATATGTTGCCCCAAAGTAACAAGGTTTTAAAAAAATACATTATTTTCTTGTAAACACTTCCTCCTTTGTGAAATTAACATGCATAAGAAGGAATCAATTTTGCAAAGGACTATGAAAAGGATTCATATAATAAAACAACATTGATGGGAAAAAATTAAGAAGATAAATACTTATTGGCTACATTCAAAAAACACTCATACCTTAAAATATGTGAAAATTTAAAACTTAAAAAATTCAAAGGACTTTTCAAAATTGATTCAAAATTTTAGAACTTTAAAAATCTTTTACCAAATATAAATGAGGTATAATGTACATGATTTGTTAAAAAAAATTGTAGTTTATTATACAAGAAAAAATAAAATTTTGGTTATGATTTGAAATTGTTATCATTTTGAAAAATGAACATTGAATTGACAAGGAATCAACACATTTTCAAAAAATCATATCTATTCAAAAATTATATTAAAAAAATGTCATGTACTTGGACAATTTATAAGCATTTATTATAACAATTAACAAAAAAAAATTGTTTAAAAATTCATTTGTATGAAAAAGTTATTTTTGGGCAAAAGGACACGTGGTCTCTTATAAAGTAATGTCATTGGCTCATTTTATTTTATTTGCACCCATATTCACATTTTGTTTCATTTTTTACACCCCACAACTATGACCAAGTTGTTTGGGGGACAAATGTGGATATATAGCCTTTTTTGAAAGTTTGTTGAAAAAAAATCTTCTTCAAACAAACAAAGGTGCCTTCACCCCTTATCACATTTTTCTAGTTTTATAAACCCATGCCCACCACCAATCATGGATGGAGATGTTTCAAACATGCATTAAAAATGCCAAAAAAATTGCACCTTTCTACAAGGAAGGGTGAACCTCCATCCCTACTTTGTGAAGTAAAAAAGGACATCCATTAATGTTTTGAATTGGGCATTTGGATTTAAGGATTGTGATTTTGAATGGTTACCTACTTGACAACAATTCATCATAGGGTGATTTTAAAGAAGGTCTTAATGTTTGCCATCAATTACTAGTTGACGATGGGTGATTCTATCCCAGTGGTTATAAGTTCAATTTAATGTTGGATGAAAATATTACATAGTTTTCAACTTGATTTTCAAGTCAATTCTCACATAAAAAATTGGAGGTTTTCGCTTTAGGTGATTATTTTTTCCTTGAAAACTAGTAAGATATCACATGGGTTTCAATTTATACCCGGGAGGTTTTCAACCTTGTAGAAAGATTTTAAAAAAGCCTAGAAATAAACGGTTATTGAAACTTGAAGTCAAAACCTTTTTGGTTTGAAAGAATGTTTTTATTTTGTACCACTAAGCAAGAACCTTTCATTTACAAAATGTTGTTAGAAAGTACACATGTTAGTGGTTTTAGCTTTAAAGTCATTGGGATAAATGTGATTTAAATTTTAAAAATTATCTTTATTATTACAAGAGACATTAGTGTCCTAATGGGAGGTCTTGGGTTCAAATTTCAATAAGTTTGATCCTTGGTGGTTCCTTCCTGAAGGATAGTTTGAAAATTGGGGTAGGTATCAAATTTTAAGAAAAATAATCGTTGTAGAACGAAATTAGTTCTTCAAAACTATTACAAGAATTGAAATTGGCATTAGTTTAATCTTGTAAATAAAATTACTAAAGTAAAAAGTCTTAAGATTTTTTTTTAAAAAGACCAATTTGGGACCAATGTTGGGCAATTATTTGGTTTTTTAAATAACTTCCAATTTCAAATATTTTAAATTTAAAAATAAAAAAGCTTTTACCAATTCAAGTTTCCAAAATCAATGCACTAGTTAGTTTCTTGTTTTTTCAAATCCTTGAACCAATAAGCAAATATTAAAGTTTTCCTTGAAATGGTGCCTTATTGGGCCCCACTTTCAAGTCCCATTTGGTATTTTATCCCTTCCTAGCTATTTTCTACAAAGTCTTGTAATAAAAGATTATAGCTTGGGGGGTCCAAAACTATGAGGGTTAATTTTTGATTAATCCTTTCTAGCACATAAGTAGACTATCAAACATACTTCAACACAACACTTGTAATATTCGTCATTCGCATGATTCTCAACATGAGACTTACATTCTTTTGGGATAGGATCACCCACAGACCTAAAGTCGAATCTTTATGTGAGAATAACACCCCAAGGGAGTTCATCACATGTGCCTAAAGATTTTTTTTTATGGGGATCATTCATCAAAGATTATAAAGTGTCCACAATGGTGTTCACAATAATCTCCACATTTTATTTCTTCAAGGCTTCTCATTCACATATGATATTTTTACAAGTCTTGATAGCAATTAACAACATGAAATTATTGAATGCAAATTATGAGCTAAAAGCTCCAAGCTCTACCCGTTATATACTTGAAGCAAAGAAGTGGATGAATAGTCAACCACATTCATCTACATCTATTCCTTATGTATCAAACCAATCATCACATGCCATTTATAACTTTTCACCTTTTTATGGATAGGTTTTACATTATTTGGAGTCTAGGATTTGGTCAAGTCTACATACTTGACCTCCCATTATTACTAACCCAAAATAGTTATCTAAATTATTCATAATCATCCTTTATGCCCCTAGTCAAAATATTTTCATTGTAAGGCCCATGAGGCTCATTATTTTATTCCCCATTTTTATCCATACTATTACCCCAAGCCATAGTACTATTATTTGCAATTACAACTCTTAGTAATTATTTTGTTGCTATAGGACCAAATTTTGGAAACCCAACATTGATTCCTTTTTAACAATGTTGTTTTCAACCCATGGGCTGCCCACCTATAATCTATGGTATAAATGTCATATAAGGGTTGAAAAAGGCATAAAGGGGCTATGGGTTATAAACTAAGGTCTAGTGGGCTATGGTTGTATTAGGCTATTAGGTTATATGAATTATATTGGTTATATGACCTATGGCTTTTATGGCTATTTGGCCTATGGGTGATATGGCTTATGGCCTTTGGGTTATATGACCTTGTGTTATGGGCTATATGGCATCATGGCCTATGGGATATATGGTTATGGGCTATAGACTATTGGTGTAGGGTTTTAAGTTCTTAGTTTTATAGGTTAATTTAAAGTTTGTGTTTAGTCTCTTTAGGGTTTAAGTTTTAGGTTTAATTTTTGGGGTTTAAAACTTATTTTTAAGGGCTTATTTTTAAGGTTTGTGTTTAAGGTCTAAAGTTATGGTTTAAAATCTAAATTAAGGTAAGGGTTAAAGAAAAAGTTTTAAGGTCTAAAATTAGGGTTAAAGTTTAAAGATTGAATTTTAGGGTTTATAGATGAAATTCAAGGTCTAAATTTTAGGGATTTTAGTATGAATTTAAAGGTTCCAATTTTGTGGATTGCACAAAACTAATGTTTTCTCATCAAACTATTGGCTACAATTTTATAATTGCTCTAACCTTTGTTTTAAACTTCTCTAAAATCATTCCTAAATTTGTAGCCATCTTTTACTTTGTTTTTTCTCTCACAATTGATATCCATTTTGCTTAGCAAGAAAAAAATTTGTCACATTTGTTTTCCTATCCATGTACAAATGAAGAAACACAAAAAATGTGAGAGGAGATACCATGTTCCTCCTCTTGTCATCATCATCTACATGAAATGACCAAAAAAAAACCAAAAAACACTACTACATATTGTGCCTTTGTGCGAAGGGCCAAACAAAAAACCTGAAGGGTTTGCGAAGCAAAAATAACCTGCCATATTTGTAATGCGACACGCATCGCACCTTGTGGTGCACCACCCATCGCTAATTTATAATGTACATTACAATCATTGCAGCACTTTTGCGACATATACCACAAAGAAAACTTTGCGACCCGCTTAGTCTTCGTCCACCCTAGCGATATTCCACACTTCGCAACGTTTAATCATACTCAAAACATCGCACATTTTATAATACAAAAAGTATCGCTAAAAACTTTGAGAGTCACAAGAAATCGCAAGCTTGCGTTATTTGGCGCCTTGCATTTTGTGTTTGAATATGTATCGCAAACCTCATCACAAATTTTTACAAAAATTTCCGGTGGTGGACGTATCGCAAGTTGCAATGTGCGGTAGCTCGCAAATTAGTGAAAGGGTTACTGGAGAAGGCATTTTCGCAAATGTCATCTTATTTATCACGGCCTTTTTTAAGTCGCAAAAAATTTCGGTGACATTGAAGTAGTACATGCGGTAGTGCAAAGGACGATAGTACAAAGTTCCCATAGGGCCTACTTGCAGAACTATAAAGGCTGAAATTGTTATGAACAGTTCCATTGTGTCAGGATCCCTTTAACATTCGTGATTTCTTCGGGAGAGAGCTCAAGAAGAACAAGAGGGTTGGCAGAGACGTGAAGGAGGTCTAGGAATTCAGTTAGGGTTAACAATAGTTCACAAGATTTTTGGGTTTAGGGTTTTGAAACTTTTTTGCGTTCAGAGATTTCAGCTATGGCCGAAGATTTGGAGGCCATACCTTCATCCTTGTCAGTGCAGTATCTGACTACTAGGGAACTACAGAGCAGATTGAGAGAGATTTTGAGAAGGATGAGACTAGAGCATCTGTATTTGATTCCTTGGGACATACAGGATGGCACTTACCTTGATTTCTATAACGGGAGAGTAGATCCAAGATTTTCTACAACAGTGAGAGGTAAACCAGCTGAATGGGACTTGGAATTTGTAGGAGATTCATTTCAATTACCTTTGGAGGGGCATGGATTTTTGTCACAGAAGGATCCTTTATCTGAGAGGTATTTTGCACAGGATAGAGTAGTCTCACATGGTTACAAGATCTCACGGTGCAAGGATCCCGAGCTGATGATGCTCTTTCATTTTTTGATACCAATTCTCCATCCCAGAAAACCTAGTTATATACCAGTAAAGTGGGCCAATATTGTCATAGCTTCGTGGTCAGGAGAGAGGGAGATCAATTGGGCTTTCATCATGCACAAAGTGATACAGGATGAGGTTAGAGCATTGGGGCCTAAAAAGTTGTGTTATTTACCCAGTTATCTAGCTCAACTCTATGCTTATGGGGACTGCCAGCTAGTAATAGAAAGGCATCACAGAGTTCTGGTTAGAAGAGTAATTAAGGAAGTATATGGTACTTCAGAGGATGAGCTCACTGATGAGGAAGAGGCAACTTATGAGGAGACAGAGGAGGAAAGCACTGAGGTACCATTGGAGGATTGTGGTGAGACTGAAGGAGGAGACCAGAGTTTTTACATGAGTTCAGATCAACCACAGAGTACAGATATGATGGAACCTTTGATGGCAACAACAGTAGTGGACTCACAGGTTTCTAAACCTCAGCAGAGTGGGACAGACACTAGAGGACTGGTTAGTGCTTTGCTGAATCTAGGAGAAAGACAGGAAGAGGGACAAGGACAGCATAGACCAGATTCTAGGGTCGAATTAGTTATAAGGACAAGGGATATGGAGACTCAAACAGACCAAGGGAGTGAAATCCAGGGGAGTGAAATCCAAGGAGGAATGGGGACAACTTAGATTCCCATAGACTATATGGATACAAGAATGGAGCAACTGTATCCAAGTCCAGAGTTGGGTGATGAGGAGGAGGAAAGGCTAGCTGCAGCAGAAGTTAAAGAAGAGGAAGGGGATTATGTCCAGCAGCTTCAACCAGAGCCAGATCCAAAGCCATTAATGGAGGAGGAACCAGTGGAGGTAATGGCCAGAGAATTTTTACCACCAAAGCCTACTCCTGAATAGAGGTATGAGGCATACTTAAGGAACAGGAATGCCAACATTATACAAAAGGTGGCTGAAATGTTAGAACTAGACGATCCAGAAGATATACCAAGGGCAGTAGCTCAATTGTAATACTATATACATGGACATTATACGTGGTCATCATCCACCTCAGAGGTTGTAAACACAACCTCTGGTTTCTCACCTAGAATAGAACGGGACCGTGGCACATATGTGACAACAAGTGACCACTCCTCTGGGTTTGGGGGATAAGGAAGATAAAAGCATTGCTCTACATGACTGGGAAAAGTAAATGGCTTTGAAGTTTGCCAATGAGATGGCTGATAACTGGTGGCAGATGTCTTTAACCGTGTGTGTCCGCACTCATCCTGAACTACAGTGCGATTTGCACCAGCAAGGTTCACTTTAAACCACTTGCACTTAAACACATACTCTTCAAACTTTGAATGTGCATCATAAGATACCACCAAGATCTCTTCCAGCTTTCCATAATGTGGCACAATATCTCGAACAATATTCATGTCATGCCGACTGCTTCTAAAGTCCTGAATGAATTGCCCTTGAACTCCACAGTCAAAGGTGCGGCCCCTTTTTTTCAATTCTCCAATTCAATGTCTCAAGCAAGATACCATGACAGGATGAAGATTCATGCTCACCTGAGAGACCTGAATGTGTATAGGAACTTGGAGAGGCCGCTTCAGTTCTCATAAGACATTTGGAATCCCTTCTACCAGTCTGAGGTGCAGCTGAAAGTAGTAAGGCAGCTGAAGGAGATCACAGAATAGCTAGCCAAGGCCAAGAAGGCAAGAGAGTTTGGGAGGTCTGACCGTGACTTGAAGGCACTGGAGCTGAAGCTTGCTGAATGCCAATCAGTGGTGGACAAGGTTGGTGGTCCACCATTGAAGTTCTTCAAGGCAACAGAACGAGTGAAACTAGTTCCAAACACCACCCACAAGCTAGGCCAAGGTGGCATTCCTGGCATTAAAGCAGCATTTATAAGTACCCTCCCTCTCCTCCATTTCTTTCCTGCAAAGATTCAAATAAAGTTACTGTTGAGTTTCTGTCGAGTCAAATAGGATTGTTTGCGATACCTTTGCGATGTGTATTGCATCACAAAGATAGGTCAAATGGCGTTTTGGCGTTTTGAGTTGCGATAGTTTCAGCTTCGCAAAGATTTAAATGGCGCTTTGGTGCTTTTAGATACGATGGGATTTGTTTCACAAACTACTTCGCAAGTTTCAGTATGCGAAGGTCCGTGCTTCACAAAAGTGGTCGGAGACTTGAATAGATTCTTTATGCGTTTTTATTGACCTATTGTATTATGGGGACAATACAAGAGGTACAAAAGGAAGATCACAGCTACAGAAATGAAAATGGGTCAGGAGCATGGCAAGGAGCATCTTTTTGAACATGTTGATGCACTATTGGCGAGTGGGTTTGGTTGGGATTCTATTTCTATTTGTGTTGAGATTGTTTTCATTTGAATCAAGATTTTCATTTATGGTGTTGACTAAGCTTTGCATGTTGAAATGCAAGCATCTGAGGGTGAGAGTGAGAGCTCCCAGGGCAGCAGTGATGAGGAGGAGAGAGCTAGCACTGCTCCCAGTGCTACCACTAGTAGTGGACCCAGTTCATTTACTAGCCGAAATGTAGAGTCTGCAGGGGGCAGAGATAAAGAGGCTAAAGACGAGGACGAGGACAAGGGGCAGGGGGACGATGAAGAGAAGGAGGAGGATGAGCGGCCTCCCCCTCCACCAGAGAACACTAGGAAGAAAGATTCAAGGAAGAAATCCAAGAGGGGAAGGAAGTCTCCCTTCTAGATAGATAGCTAGTGTGTTAGATACCCAAGGGTTGCAAACCCTTTTACATTGTAAATATTGAAATTTTGATATAGATATTTTTTTTTACTCCAAATGAATATAAACCTTGCTTCCAAAATAAGAATACAGTGCCATGTTCTTGCGATACACAGTGGATCTCAAAACCATTTGCGAGTCATAATTCTTTGCAACACTGCAAAAGCCAAAAGACCAAATATACCATGTCACAGACATCGCTACACTCTTACGAGTAAAATCATTCCAGAACAAGTTTGCAAAATCTAAGATTTCGCAAACTTTTAGCGACATTTTGAGAATCCCAAAAAGTTTGCGTTAGATCTTATATCGGAAACCGATAGACTTTTGAATCGATTTGCTAAGTCGTTGCGGTGATGGGTTTGTTGCAAATAGTTTCCGATGAAATGTTAATCGCAACAAATTTATAAAAGCAATTACAATCGGAAAAGTTTTGCGATTGTATCAAGTTCGAGAGTTGCGAAGGACTTGCGATTGTACGGGTGCAAATGTTATGGTATCGCAAAAGCTTATGAGTTTGCGAGGAATTATGGTTCGCAACAGCAGGTTTTCGGAAACTTCGTTCTTTGTTGTTTGCGATGATATTTGGATCGCAAAATAGCCCCCTGTTGTTGTAGTGAAATCAACTTGAACATTCTCCTTTTGTTGTCATCATCTATAATAATGAAATGACAAAAAATGTCCAAAGGAGGGGCACTCCTCCTTGTGTCATTATTATCCTCTATGAAAAAGCCACCAAAAATAAGGTGAGAAAGAAGGGTTGCGAGTTGTGCACTACCACCTCCTCCTTTTCTTTTCACAATTTGCAATGGTGTAACCAAAAAGACACACTACTCAAGCCTTTTCTATGAGCTCTTGATCAAGTTATGTGAGGAGGCAAAAACATCACCACTTTTCTTGCAACAAAAAAATAAAGAAAACAAAGACATACGTATTCAAAGTTGTAATCGTGAGTGGAGTAGCAAAGAGGAAGATAAAAAAAATGTATTTTTCACATTGCTCCAAATTGCAACTTAGCTCCATCCCCCTTGTGGTTTGCAACTCCAAAAGTTCATGAAAAATGTGTGTGAGAAATAAGTAAAAGATTGACATGAAACTCAATTCATGCCAAATTTTCTTGAAATTTTGAGTTTGAAGCACCATTCATGTGCTTTGTAGAAACTTCAAGCTTTGTTTGGGTTTATGATTCATGTTTGAGTGAAACAAAGGCTCTCAACTTTGTATTTTTCTGACTTCATAGAAATTTTTATTAATCAATAGTTTTATTGAAAGGTCTTTCATGAGTCCTTTGATTTTTTAAACTAAGATTATGGTTCAAAATCCATTCTTTCATGTTAGAATGTAGGACATTAAATCAACAATGGGTGCTTATTGCAAGTACTTTGCTTCTTTTTTTCTCAATTACCTAATTGCTTAACCAAGATGTGTCTAGCAATGACTAAACACATATCGATGCTACCTAGACACAAATTTTGTGTCTTATTATACACACCTTAATGTAATGAACAATATGGTGCATAATGTCCTCATATCAAAACCAATTGTTTGAATTTTGAAAACTATGGTTATATATCAATTATCCTAATGACTTTGGGGGTGTGGTGTCATTACTAAACACGACAAGTTGTCGATTGTTGTATATACCCTCCCAATTATCATTTTTGGGTTATTTTCATCTTCCACTCCATTGCATTTTAGGATATTCAATAAAATCTAATAACCTAATGTATCTTGGATATCAATTAGAACACTTTTTCCCTTTCTATTGTTAGACCTGTTTTGTATGTGAGATCTTCGGATGCTTGATCACAATAAAATGAGCTAAAAAGAACAGTGAATGATTCAGTTTTGCACAACAAGAGAGGATTAGCTTTTTGGTGGAAAGGCTGAAGCAATACATATTACAAATTCTTTTTTGCAAAACAGAATTGTGATTTCAAGAAAAAAAATTTGTGGAGACGCAAGTAATGTTGGATGATCTTGCATGCAAAAGAATGGGGTGACAAAATGAAATGTTCAAAGATAATCAGTTGGTGGGTCATTAATTCTGCTGTGATTGTGGTTTAAAATCAATAACAGCCAGTTTATTTAATTGAAGTCAGCCTGACATTCTTGAGAAAGAAATTACTCCTAGCACAGACTCTGGAGTGAGCATTGACATATTAGATTGTCTGCAATAATTTTGAATGCAAGCATGGTAAACATGTATGGTAATGTTATGAGTTATGACCTTTGTGAACATTGGAATTGATTTTATTTTTTTCAATTTTGTTTTGTTGTGACACTAGCCATCATCCACACGGAGATTTAGTCACATTTGGCTATAGACCTGGTATGAAAAGTAGAAATTTATTAAATCCTTTGATATACTAGCTACTTGCTTCAACAATTGTGCAGAAACATGGCAAATTTTTATAATTCAAAATGTTTTTTTGGGCAAAATAACATTTGGAAATTTGCATTAGCAGGTGAGAATTGGCCAGTTCCAAATTTACATATAGAGTTGGAGAGATACAACTGGTGTTGGTCTGATATTGACTTTTCAACATACCGACCTTGTCGTGGTATCAAGTAATTTTTAAGAAATCATCCCAGCTCGGGCTTGGTGTTGGGTCTGCTTTCTATCTATCAAATTGGTCTTGGTACAGGTTCAAAACTGATTTTTGGCTGGTATGAGACAAGTATGTACCCAGGATTGAAAATGGTATAAAGCAGGTATACAATTGGTAATATCTCAAAGCCTAATGCAGGTACTAAGGCTGGTATTGCCTTAGAGCATCTCCACCCCCTCAACGGCAAACACTCCTTTCCATCAAATCTTGCAGCAGGATAGTGCAAATCGTGCTGCTCTCAGGTATTGATGGTCCACTTTGCAGTAGTCATTTCAACCCTTTTTAAGTGCTTTTTTCTACTATGGATTTGAACAGTGACTATTACTCGTCCAGATGTAAAGACATAAATGGTCTTTGAGTGTTTAAAGGTACTCTTATGACGTTTGTGAGTGGGGACAGTGATCATTAAATGATATTCTATTGTAAAATAAAGAAGTTATTTAGAGTTTTGGGGGTGGAGCTGCTCTTAGAGGTTATATATATATACCAGGTAGGGTCCTTGATAACCATTGTTGGATACCTGGCACAACATTGCACTGTTAAAAGTTTCCATGACCATGTCAACATTGACCTTTCCCAACTTCACTTTTTTGTTGGAAAAGTCCAATGCCATAGTGGAAATTGATAGTTCAATGTGGAGAAATATAAGGTGCGCAAAGTAATTTCAGTTGTTGCAGCAACACCTGTAAATAACATCAAACATGCTGAAACAACAGCCACAATATAGTCTTGTGTTATTCAAGTCAAAACATTTTTACTCGGTTGCAGCTATCTCTGATAAGATCTAACCCTGGGCAGATAACACTTACTCTGATAACACAGAGATAACAGAGCATAGAGTGTTATTAGCAGAAATTGGGTTCGATCTTATCAACAGACAATTACAAAAGAACAACAAATCAGTCAGTAAGAAATAATTTTTAAAATTGTTCTTTGCAGGTTCGAAAACTCTATTGCAGTTTTGTCATCATAATGTTTGTGAGTTTTTAACATGCATGTATACTATCATGTAAGCTACAAATCATACACATAACCATTGGAACACCTATAACTCAATTCTTCAATGTTGGCATGATGCCGTCAAAAGATTTTAACAAATTTCAGTGTTTTATTTTTTGGGCAAAACTTCACACCATGGACATAAAAAAGAAAATCCAGTTTGCACAGAAAGTGGAGAAAGGATTTATTTGGAAAAATTGTGCCAAAGTCACCATATTTTGATGGAAAAAGATCTGAAATTATCATTGCAGACCCCCAAACAAGAGGGGTGACATTATAGATTATATATATATATATATATATACCTTCCCTGGTCACATTTTGTCATACACTAGCTAACCCAAGACAGTTTTGAGTTCTCCACTCAACCTATACATTACAGAAGAAAAATATTCTTCACCAGATCATCAGATCATGAACCTCATTAGATACAAATGACATAACAATTTATGTACACATAGGTAACTAGTCCGGATGTTTGGATCATCAAACCAGTTCAGATGTGGATCAAACCAGTTCAGATGTTGATGGAACCAATTCTCTGTTCACACAGCAGAGGCAGCAGGAGTACCATAGTTAGCAGCTTTGGGCCCACCTAGACCAGTGCCAGCAGCATTATTACCATAGCCAGAACCGTAGGTTGGACCATACTTTGGACCAAAAATTCCAGCGTGAAGAGACAACAAGTAGAGCAGCTCCAAGAGTGACAAGATGATCATAAATGCTTCCAAAACTTTCTGCAAAAGAAAAATTCCCCACCCACCCACCCACACACCCACACACATGCATTCAGTCAGTTTTTGTCCTTTTGAAGCATAAGAGCAAATTCCACCCCAAAACTGTAAACAACTCCTTTATTTAAAAATAGAATAGTGTTTAATGATCACTGTCCCCACCCACAAACGTCAGAAAAGTTCCTTTAAACACTCAAAGACCATTTATGTCTTTACATCTGGACGAGTAATAGTCACTGTCCAGATCCATAGTAGAAATAAGATTTTAAAGAGATTAAAATGACCACTGCAAAATGGACATCAATACAGGATCGCAGCAGGATTTACGCTATCCTGCTGCAAGATTCAATGAACAGGGGTGTTTGCAGGTGTGGGGTGGAGATACAAAATCAGAAATTCTCAAGCAGCTAGCTTCTTATTTTCGGAGCTCACCAGTCTTTTGGTTCGGGGTCCACCCAGGTGAATTTCTTTGGCTGCAAGCCTGCAGAAACAAAACAGCGTAATATTTGCATTTAGCATTGGCTTGCTGCAAGCTGGACTTGAGATTCAGAGATCAAGTCTTGAAAATAATTTCTTATGTTTAGTTTTTTACAACTAGAGAATTCAGAAATTAATCGATGATATAATATAAACTTTTTACAAGGCAGTGAGAATTTAATGAAGTGATTTTAACAAAAACTTATAAGAGCTCTAGAATTAGTGCTGCATTGAAAGCTAGCTCAAGAGATTTTGATTTCAAATTTGTGAACTACTTACCCCATGGCGAGAAGGGTGAGGAGCCAGGCGATCAGGGCCGCAGCATGAGCAGCTGAAAGACTGTCAGTGCGAAACACGCGGAGATGATGCGTGCCAGCCAAAATAGAAGCAAGTCCAACCAATGAAGCGATTAAAGCGATTGGTACAAAGAAACGAGTCGCAGCATTACCTGCAAAAAATCAACCACAATATGTCATCATCTACAATTATTTCGTAGTCTTCGGACATCTTTCCATTAGGCTGCTGTGATCACAGCTCGCTGTGAAATTTCCACACACACATGTGTCTCCTCCGCGACACCAATTTCATGACTAGGGAGTCTCTCAGGCTGCAGACACATACATATATCCATGGTCTAAAGCCTTGCAGACCAACCTCCTCAACATTCATCGGCTGCAAAGTACTTATAATCACAGGATGTGTGATCACTAGTGTAACAGCCTAAGCAATTTTTCTAAGCTCTAAAAGTTTCACATGTCGCAATAGGGTGTTGATCAAAAGACCATACCAACGCCCGAGCCGTCAATCAGTCTGTTCAATGCCCATCCTGCTAAGCAAGCTGAGATGAAGTACAAGATGAAGTTGATGACCATCAGCGGCGTAGACAAACACCTTCCCACACCGAATGCCATGATGATGATGCAGCTAGCTCTGTCTGATCTGGTTCTGATCAAATGCAAGTCGTGAGCAGAGTATTCAGCAGCTCCTTCTGAATAATTTGTTAAAGAGCAAGCAGGCAACAGAAGGTAGAAAATTATGCACACAGAATGCACTAAGATGGGAAAAACAATCGACACTGCTGAAAATTGCAAGACTTGCAGGCAAGCTGCTACAACCGATTCTAGCGATACACAACAGAACGCAAGTGAGATGGAGAAGCGATCTCTGGGCTGCACTATAAACAATACCGCAAACTAGCAATGGCCCACCATCAATCGATCAGCGCGATTTAAGGTCCGCTTGCCACAAAGCCTTCTGCCAGCCAGCTGCCATGCTCACTAATTTTTGCTAGCTCAAAAGGATTTCACACTATTGTGAACTTGAATTCTACTTTCCACCAAAAAAATTCCACCATTTTTCAGAGAGCAATTTTCGACTTTTTTTAGTAGAGAGTGTCTTGACTCTTGACCAACTCGCAAGAGAGAAATCGAAGAACAGCCACCTGAGAACCTGCCAACACACCATACAAGATTGATGTTGTGTGAACAGAAAAAACACTTTTTCATTGTATTACTGTCCAATTGCTAACTAGGGTGGTTGGCTTAGTTAGGTATATGTCTAACCATCCACATACATCTTCTACTTTACTTGGTACCCACCAAGTGCCTTACCAACTTACCTTATTACATACCCTACCTATGACAGATTTTTGGCACAAAAAAAATCATTCACAAATTGTTTTAGCCAAAAAAAAATTTAAAATTCTATTGACATTTGTTGAAATTAATTCTTGAAAATCAGACTCCTTTGGGTTACTATTACAAATACACAAATACAAGATGTGTTTTGCATGCTTATTCTTCAAATTTTGAAAATTTGGAAAATTAAATTTGAAACTATCAAACCTCTACTTTTTTTTTTCTTTTTTTTAAAAAATAAATATTTGACAAAGATGTGCCAATTATCAATCAGAGACATTAGTAAGAACCAATTAAGTTCCTTTACTCACTTACCTATGTCCTCACAATTCATGCCCCTTGCCCTTAGCCTAGGCCAAAATAGGTGACAAACAACATAGTCGAAAATATAAAAATTCTGCTCAGCCAATGAGGAATTGCAACGTGCACCAAATAGACCCCATTAAATTTTTTTTCCTTTGCCTAATGTTGTGCTCATGGATGGAGCCTATATAGGTGAACAAACATTTGGACCTTGGACTTATATGTTTTTATGTCCGGAATGAATACTTAAGTATTGGGGGTGAGAGAGTCTTCAAAGTTTCCAGAACTTTCTTGTGATTGGCCAATCAAAGAGGCTTATTGCCAAAATAAATAAATAAATAAATAAAGAAATAGAACTTGGAAAGCAGCCAAAAAGTGAGGTGCTATGGAGAATATGTTGGGGAACACATTGGGAACTTGAAAGGAACATAGTGAGAACACATTGGGAACCAGGGAAAAATGACAAAAAAAATCCTATGACCTGTTGTGGTTCATCCAAAACTGAGTGATGAAGGTTCTTTAAGCTCCATCCACCATCCACCGCCCCAAGTCCTGGGTGGGAAGAGGGCAGGTACTTCGGCCCACCAATTAGTAGCGCCCACTTGTCAAAGTCATGAACCAGGTGTCAAAATTTGGGCATGTTTTGGTAAGTGTGTGAAAAGAGTTTGCCAAATGTCATTTGTGGGATGAGTTGCTCTGAGTTACTCTGTAAATGAGTTAACTTAACTATAGTTATATAAACAATTTTGGTGGGCAATCTTGCAGATGACACGTCCCTAGATCTTACCTTCCCTGGGTTCAACCTAGGGTGAAACTAGGGCTCATCCTGTCTTGAAGAAGATAAGGGCGGGCTTACCTTGCTGAGTTGAGCCCCCCAAAGGACCCATTAAATGGGTTCAAATAAGTAGATTGTGAAAACTACTAGACCTAGAACTAAGTGTAGGTTTAGGTCTATAGGTTTTAGGTTAGGGTTTTTGATTAGGGTTAGTGTTTGTGGTACCACCTAATGGGTTATCTAAATTGATTTTTTTACATCTATTACAACTCCTAGATATTCAATTTTGGTTTTTTTTTTGGTGTTTTATTCTTCCTTATGCTTTGACCCTTTTGCTAATAATTCCCCCTTATTTGCTTCTTTACAAGTTTAAGGCAATTAAGAAGGTCTATGTCTAGTGTTTGATTCACTCTTCATTTTTCAATAAATCATTCCTATGTTTCCTTCTTTGTTTTCATATTTGCATTATTTTTTTGTTTTTGTTTTTGTT
>Ga0209611_10004362_pt1 | contig 24231 bp, 14 predicted proteins | sample S1TSphgellanicum_3_FD_187693 | JGI IMG/M metagenome (GOLD analysis project Ga0209611, IMG submission 187693) | Host-associated microbial communities from peat moss isolated from Minnesota, USA - S1T2_Fc - Sphagnum magellanicum MG (SPAdes) (version 2) | ecosystem: Host-associated > Plants > Peat...
CTCCCTTCCCCCACCCCCCAAAACACTCCACAGGGAACGAGAGCCAATGGGATTACGCCAGAGAGGTAATGAAAGTGAAATGACGTCAGAGAAAAAGAAATAAGTAAAAGATAAGTAAAAGACAGGCAGACAAATAGACACCACTGTTGCTTTAATATATAAGATTTAAATTAATAGATAATTTAAAATTAGTAGCTAACCTAGGCTAAGGTACTTATAGGCAAATTAATGTAGCCTATTAGCCATAAATATATTACCATAATTAATAATATGATTAAAATTAAAATTATAGTTATTGAATAATAATATTATTATTATGAACAACTAAGGACAATAATAATAAAAAAATTTAAAAATTATATTAATTTAAATCACTATTAATAAATATTTAATAATACTATAATATTATTACATAACCTAGGCTAAGAATTTGTAAGTTAACATGTGTAACCTATTACACATATGTATAATTAATAATAATATAATAATATAAAATAATAATAATTGAATAATAAAATGATATTTAGCCAAAATTAATTTAATCTCATAATTAATTTAGCCAAAATTAGTTTAACCTTGATTAATGTGAGTTTAGCCTAAATTTAACTAATGTTTTGCCTTGGGTAGCACTAATTAATATGAGTTTAACCTTAGTATTACAATTATAAGATTACTATACATAACCCAAGTAGACATATTCAATATATTAATGTATGTATGTATTAGCTTAAGTCATGATTTTTATGACATGTGTCCATTTTTTTGTACATTACTAGTTGCATGCAATTGCATAATGATTGGTTACAAATGACAAGATTTCTATTAGTGTTATGTGTTTTGATTCAAGTGTGGGACCCAATGAAACTTAATCGTCCAAAGCTTTACATGGACATGCACAACATACTTTCAATCCATGATGTAATTCAAATGTGTGAAAAGTGAACATGCATCCATGTAATGCATCCATAGCAAAAAGGTTTTAAATTATGCCATACTTGAAAGGGGGACCCTTTACTTACCAAATTGGTAATAAGAAGCCCAAAAGTATCTTGTCCAAGCAACATTAGGTTGTAAGTTATCAAAACTTTCCACCACCATCTCCCTCCCATGTGCCTTGACATCATCAATGGTTTCATCTAGGTCGATGGACATGAACATCACCATGCTTTCAACAGATGCCATGCACAAAGAAAAATTGGGACATGATCTTGACCCCACAAAATCTTGCCATGGCACACCCAACATTAATGTGCTTACCATGGCCTTTACCGTGAACAATAAATATGTTATGGAATCCCCATGTTAATGTAACACCAAAACATAAAACAATGTAACAAGAAATAAGAAATAAATGTACATCTTACCACAATGTTCGGAGTTTTTATGGGGCATCATCCACAATGAAACATGATGGTCTCCAATTTGGCATATGCAAGACAAGCTTTGCCCATGAGGCACTCAATCACTCCACCAAGTCTTCACATGTTTGCTGACTCATGATAATCCAAGCAACTGGCACCCATGTGCAATGAAAATCAAACACCATCAATGTGAATGAATGGTTTTTCACATCATTGGTGCCAAATGTGGCATCCATAAAAATAAGCTGGTTGTGACCGAATTTAAGCATGACTTGAAGTTGCATAGGTGTTTGGATTCCTATGGTGAAAGGGACATGAATCCCATTCACCTCACTTGCATCTTGGAAATAAAAAAACATCATCAAAATGAGCACAAACCCATGATTGAGTGGAAAGTGCCAAGTGCCCTTCTTATGCTTTTGGTTCAAGTAGGCAATATCTTGGAATTGTAGGAAATCATCTCGGGTCATCCATTCACCTGCATTCACCCATGCCCACCAAATTTTTTTGTGCTTGTCATAAATGTTTTTCATGGTGTACCTTAACCCTAATTGGGTCCATATAAACTCCAACTTATGAAATATATGTGGAGCATATGCCAACATTTGTGATGTGGACCTTGGGTCACATGCATCATGAACAAGATCTCCATTGGTTCGATTATGAATCCAATGGTAAAAAGTGATTTCCACATGTGGCCGTGTGTAAAGCCTGTTGATGAAAAAATGGGCCAAACAACCATGCTTGATTGACCTCATGTGGTTGGGGTCTTTGCGATGCTCTTTTGGCCCATAACCACATTCATACTTATAAAACAATGTTTCCACTCAATCAAATAAAAAAACACACTAGTGACTAACTTTAAAACTTGCAAAAATGACCAATGGAAAAGGTTAATAGGTTTTGAAACCATACCAAATATGTCCAAGGTGATTTTTTATCATTAGTTTATTTATATCTTATTGAGGGGACAAATTTTTGGACATGTTCCATTTGATCATAGTTTGCATATTCTCTCATTCACCCTATAATAACTTAGAGACACGAACCTGGGGGGTGTATGCGATTTCAATTGCCACCTTGTTTTGGCCTCCATGCCTAAACCCATCTTTTCACACTAAGTCCTCATTTGAGAAAGGTGACTTTGTCGGATTTTGGATATTGATAGATTGGGACAATGGAGTTTGCCCCATGCTTTGAATTGCTAAAGGAATAACCTTATAGTAGGAGTCCTTAACTTGTGAAAACCCATGGATTACCCTCACAAGTTTACAAATCATAATAACCCTAATCAACAAAGCCATTACACCTTAATCAATAAAACCCTTAAACCTTATGAGTGAACCTTACCACAACCTATAAACAAACAATAACTTACAAATGGGAAAAAAAATCACGTGACTACCTTATGGCTTTCTAAATTGACATAAAAAAAAAAACTCTTTATCCTCTTGGAGACAATCAATTGAATATATGTAGGGCTTTTAATCTAGATGTGCAATACTCACATGCAATTGATACTTCCATGACCATCCATATGCAAGGGGGAACAAAATACCTTAAATAAAAGAATAAATAAATAAATCACTAATTAAAACTTAATTTGAAAAATAAAATTAAAAAAAAAAGAATAGAAATCACGATGTGTTTTTTACCTCTTATTTTGGTCTTTGTTTATGAGCCTTTCTCCACTCTCTTTGGGAGAAAAAAAATAAAATAAAATGTATTGTGGCATACATGTGCAAATGTTAAATCCCCCCCCAAAATCCATATTAGGTCTAATTTTAATTAGGCTTAAAAGGTGCAAAAAGTCGTAAATATTTATTGTTTCCAGAACCCAAAATTCTAAAACCCTAGTGTTAATATAAATAATTACCAAATTTAATCCACATTGTTGAAGTACATCATTAAAACAAGCAAATCAAATTGTTTTATATAAACCCTATTGTTTGATTTAGACCCCCCATGTGTACACATGCATTAAATGTGTTGGCTTTGTAATACCCCCCATCGTGGAAAATGTTCATAGTGTAGAACTTATAGTACTTTAATTGGGGGGTTTCACATACTCTAAATTTTCAAAAGATTATGTAATACCTTTAGAACACATAAAAATTACATGTTTATAACCAATGTTTATTTGCAATACCCTTACTGATGCACCCCCAAGCTCCTTAATGGACTCAAATGTGAGTCGAAACTGAAAACAGTGAAAGAGCAAGGAGTTGGGGCACGTTCCTTGGCTTGCAATAGTTTGAGGGGGGGTAGAGGGGCGTGCTAGAGTTCCAGGATGGGACTAGGAAGAGCGACAATCATCAACTACTCACGCGAACTTGCACAAAACCAACACAAGGTGGTTAGTGCATAGTTGGAGCACTTTTGGTGCTAGGACGAGCCATGGGCAATTCAGACTCACAAGACTCATGACGGCCCGGACTTGGGGGAAGTCACCACCTTCCCCCTTATAGTATACTTCGTGCCTCTCCACGAGACCCACATCCAAATCGCTTTTTGTCCCGGGACTCCCAAGATGGCCAATCAGGTTATATTTGGAACCAGCTTTTCCAGTACTCCTCAACATGGCAGCCAAAGTCTCACCATAAGATTTGAGAAAATAGTTCCAATGTTCTAGAACTGGTGCAAGTAGATACTTTAATTTCTTGGAACTCATAGATATTTTTGGTTTGGGGTGTCTTTATAACAGGACAAGAAGTTCTTCCATTTGCGACGAATGATGAGCATAGTGAAGGATTGCGATAGCGTTCTTGGGTGGCACCTCGATTGCGACTGCGTTCTTGGGTAGCACCTCAATTGCAACTGCGTTCTTGGGTGGCGACTCGATTGCAACTGCGTTATTGGGTGGCGCCTCAGCCTTTAGCAACTCAATTGGGACGTTAAAACAACATGACTTTTAATGCCAATCACATTAACATCTGCATGCCAAATAGTAGAAATGATTCAGGCTATAGGAAGCTTGTGGACATCTTGGAATTTATCATGGATGGGTGATGGAGATGATTGCAAATGAGTTCACTTGGGTGTTTAGTGATGATGACTCTAAGTTGAAATCATTGATTTGCCCCTACTCTTTTTTCTGTGAGTAATCTCATTTTTTGATGGCTCATTTCTTCAGTATATTCAACTCACAAGGATTTTTCTCCTTTGAATCCCAGCACAGTAATTTAAAAATGGTTCCCTGAAGTCAGGTTTCATGACTCCTGTATTGTTTGCATATATCAAAGCCTCTTTCTGATTCTGCGATGCCTTCAATAGAATTGGTGTATGATGGTGGTGTATTATTCTATTAGTGATATGTGTATGCATAGTTGCCCTGCTGCACAAACATTTGTTGGGATTGACTGCACATCCTAGTATATCACGTTTTGTTGGGTTTTAAACCATAAAAGATAATATGTCTGAGATGCCCATGACATATTATTTTGTCTTGCCTAGCAAACCTTACAGACACATACTTTGTGTTTGATAATGATCACATTTGGAAAATTATGATTAGTTGGGTGGTTTCTCCAATGGTTTTCTTGTCTTGGTTAATGAACTTTTGAGTTCCTCTTTGCTGGACTTCAAAAGTTGGACTCGTTACTGTCCTAGAAGCAGTGATTTTTTATTTTGAACAAACTGTCTTTCTTTTCCTGGAGGGAATACCAAATTACAAAACCTTCAATATTTGAAATTTATGTATTGTCGTTTTGTAGGACAGAGTCTAGAAATTTTTGCAATAATGGTTATGTTGATGCATACCAACTATAAGTTCAAATTTTCAAGATCATGTCTTTTAGAATTGTCTCCTCACTTTTATTCCCCTATAAAGAGTGATTTATGATCTCTACTATGATATTGACATTTGAACTGTCCAAAATGTTCCTCATGGAGCTTGGATGGCTTTTATGAAATGAACTTTTTCCTTGTGTTGCTATTTCAGGTGCTGCATATGCCAAGTTTTTATCTCTTAACCTTATACTGTTTGTTGTGTGACTTGTGCTATAGTTGACTGCTAGATATTGTTGAGAAAAACACAGCCAAACAGATTACTTATTCAGATTATCATTGTTTGGGTGGAAGTGTGCTTTTGTGATAATATCATAAACTCTACTTTTGCTTGATTGTTGACAACTTCAGAGGTTTTTATATCGTGTTACTAAATTTCTATCATATCTGCAGCCTATGCTTTTTTTGTGAATGGCTCAAGCACACAGAAGCTATGTTGATTTGTGAAAGTCTTTTTTGATGGGTGTGTGCATATTGCTGATGGAATACTCATGAATCGAAATTTTGATACAAAAGTTTTTACCTGCCACATTGCATTCTTCTCCTTTGGTGCTTGTGAAGATTACTCCAATGCTACATTACTATAACATATTGGTTGTTGTCCAACGATGTTTTGTCAAATGTCAGCCAACATTGCAAATTTGGTATTTGTATTCTGGTATTTGGAGGTATGACAGATGACTCCATTTGCTTAAGAATATATTGGAGATTTGTAGACATGGTGATATGCAGAAAGCTTTTCTGGTTGGTAGATCAAAGTACTTGCCTATGAGTCCATTGGTTGATTCGATTGTCTCATGCAAGAGTAGAGAATTATCGGGTAGTCACTACAACCTAGTGAAGTGTTTTAGCAACAACACATTTGGAAGGTGCATCAGGGTATTCTAACATGAAGCATATTTTGTGTCATGTACTCAGCACTAAGTTGAGGCTGTATGATGTTAAAAATTTGTGTCAGTTGGACACAGCTTTGGAGGCTTTGCGATCAAGAGTCAAGCAGTTAAGGTTCATACGAGAGCCACAGCTCACACTCATTGAGAAACATCAATGAAAACTATGTACTATGAAATTGTTGGAAATTTTTGAAGGCCTTGTGTTTTATGCTATTTTCCAATTTGGTTCAAAATATGTTGAAGATCCTAACTGTTCATTTCCCTATCACTTGTTTGTATCATGAAAAATTTGACTACTTTCAGGCTCATATGGTGCAATTGTCTATTGATTTTTGTCATTGCACTTCATGTTTTTGGTATGACATTCTTTTTTTTGGAAGAGAATTTTAATTAGTATACATCAACTCAGCTCTTCCCAAGCAATATGTTATGGTTTGTGCAGATGGTCCAAGAAGATATGTAACCTGATCACCATTTAAGATCATATGACCAATCAAGCCCTTGTAAATATGCATAAAGCAACAGCTTCATTTTTTTCATTTGCTATGGTTTGACCTATGGACATCTGGGATCTGATCATGTTTGCAGTGCTCCTGTAACTTAACAACATTTTACTCAATTTGTGATAGGGTAGCATAACCATTTTTTTTTTTCAGCTATCCAGCCATGAGGTCTGTTGATTCTTCATGGGAGCCCTCAAGTCATCAGTAGCAACAAACGTCTCACAACATTCCAGACACTGGGAAGTTAAAATTGAGCTGTTGTCTGAAGTACCATGGAGAGCTTGTAGTGTCATATAGTGCATCAATATCTTTTCGGCAAAGGTGGGATGATTGATTTTCTTCTTTTCAAGAACAGGTACATGAGAATTATGCTGGGATGAAGCCAGAAGATTTTACTGCAATGCAAGACTTCATTGCTGGTCACTCCTCCAAGCCAGCAAAGCCTACCTTCACACTCTAAGATTCAGCTAACTGCTATGTTCACTGTCCAGTTCATTGGAAAGAGGAGACTCCCATGTTGTGAACTTGAAGCTTAGTTGTATGATTCAACCCTCATTTGGTGAGCGAATAAATGTCAAAATGTGGGATCTGTTCTACACCTGGAGGCCTAATCTGATTATAAACATACTTACAACTGTGGTGTTTACTAATGATGGTGAAATGGCATTCCTTCATTTGGCTATCTTCTGGGTTTTGTAGGAATTTATAATCCTAATGACATACAGCTATTGTGCTTGTCTGTTTTTAAAGAGGTCTGAAGTAAAAAGACCAACTCACACACTTGAATGAGAAGTTATGGGTGAGTAAGGAATGTGGAACCAGACTGTATCTGTCTCACTAAGGCTCTGTAATGAGTTTTTCATTGAGGTTGGATCTGTTAGCCAAAAGTTTGGTTGCTACCAATTTTTTGTTACATAGTGGCAACAAATGTTTCATACCTGGTGTGGACAGTTTTCAGGCACCTTCAAAAGTTGATGGTTGTCTTGGCCTCACAGAGTAGGTAGAGTGGACCATGTGGTGTTGTGACGGCGTCAGTACTAAGGGGAATCAAATGAACTTCGGCTGCTGTTGCTGCAGTCATCCGTCCATATCCAAACGCACACCACCGCAAGAAGAACAGCCACCAGGCGCACGTCACTGCTAGCAACGGGTTCCACCTACGCCTCCTTGTTGCACCCCCGTCCCCGTTGCGTGTTAGCAGCGGCCTGCTGATGTCGTCGTCCCCACGCAGAAGTGGCCCATAGTGAGGCTGACGAAGAGCTGCCGCCATCGCCATCCTCGTTGTCCTCATTCTCTCCCAAATGCCCCGCTCTCGGACGATGAAGAACCCGACCTCCGGTTCTTAAAATGCCGGCAGTCTTTACCCAGATGAGGGGTTGGTTAATTGGACGAATGAAGAAAAGGTTTATGAAGGGCAATGGATGTCGTCTTAAGCTAATTGCATCCTCGAAGTATTCTTGTCGGATTAATAATTGTACCTTCTACCGAATGTCCTCCATAAATGAAAATATATTTACTATTAGCCCTTTGCACACATTTGATTTGTTGGCTCTGTGCCAATCAGGGTAAAGACATTGTGATGCACCCACAAATCGGGTGAAGTTTTGTATCCTTACATTCTAGGGTCATGTGCAGTAGAGACATTGTGATGTACCCAAAATCGGGCCAAAGTTTAGTTCATTTCCATTGTGGGGTCATGTGGAGTCCACTATAGAAATATTTTCAACATAACTGAAGGATCCACTTGGGTTTCACCATGCTAACCACCAAGTGTTTCCAATTTGGTATGTTGAATATTTATAATCCTTATGCATGTCAATTTAATAATGAAACCCTACAAAAACACAATTTAGATTTGGAAAATGTACAAAGGAATTAAGAAAAGGATAAGGGAGAAGTTATAGGATGTCAAGTTAGCTCAAACTAGATGTCAAATATCTTATGTCAAAAATCGACCACTTGTAGTAGGTTGGCCATAATTATCTATGTCAAAAATCAACCACTTGCAATAGGTCAGCCATGGTGATTGGAGGTGTGTCCTAAAAGGGTGGCTCGGGAAGTAGCCAAGCGAATGATTATTGTTCAACTTAAGATGGAGGATGCTTGCATCTTTTGTAATGTGATTAGAACTTTTTGACAAAGAAAAGTAACCCAGACATAACGATGAAGGCCCTTTAGCCCAGTCAAGCTCCAAATGGCATTGGCACAATCATGTAAAAACACATTAACATGTTTTATAAACATTCAAATACTTCAATTGTTAAAGGGAAAATTTGATTAGTGGAATGTCAATTGCAATAGCTCTTTTTTTAAACTTGAGTGGCATCAAAAGTAGCAAACTTTGAGTTGTTCAATATTAGGGAAGTAAGTTTTCTCACATTGGGTTAAAATGATGACGTTGGCTAAAGTGCGAATGTCATCTTTGATGAGCACAGTATTGATTCATCAACGAAAAAAGTTGAACATCGTTGAAAAAAGCGCATGTAATTGTTTTCATCTCACATCGAAACCAACATCTTGCACAATGGCAACAAAGGTGTTATGAACTACATCATGGGTTCCTATGAATTTGTTACCATGGGTGCAACATAAGAAATGGAAGTGGATACCAATAGAGTCAATGAGATGTGTGCACACACATCGAAAGATACTTGCAATTGAAGAATGGGGTACTCCAAGTCATGTTTGAAACGTTATGGAAAAAACTAGAAAAGATAATTGGAAAATTAGAAAGATTAGTTGAGTTGTAAGCCAAATGTTTGCCCCTAACCAAAACATGATAAAATTTGAACACAATGGACTTCAAATATCCCATCAAAAAACATGTTGAAAATGGTATGATGGTGATAAAAGCAAGTATGATTTCGATGTATCTTTCATTCACATTTCCCAACCATTATTCCATTGTGACAAGGTTGTATTCAACTTGGCATGGTGTGATAAACAACTCCTTTGCTAATATATACTAACCAAGTAAAATATGTAATACCCTCAAAATGGGCTTGAGTGACCCAACACCCACTAGTGCACCATCCAAAAAATCCTATTATGGGATTTCATGGATGCGATGAAACTATCCCCTAGGGGTCAATTTACTTCGTTAGTATATATATTCTTTTCTTCTACTCTTTTTTCTTACCAATTAGATTTATTTCCCTAGTTTAATTTTTTTTTGGGGGAACAATTTTTTTATCAATTTTTTTTGGCCCACCCCTAACCCCAAGTTTTTTTGGGGGAAACTCTTACCTACCCCAACCCACCTACCACCCTTCTTCCTACCAACCCACCTACCTCCTTCATCCTACTAACCCCTCCCCCACCCACCTCCTTTTACGTTCATTTCCATCACCAAAACTTCCGACCTAAAGAGAACTTGAATAGCTCAAAGCTTCAAGAGTGCCAAGTCCACAAGAGCTTCAAAGGATGGGAGCTTCAGGAATGCCCTAAGAAGAGGAACTTCAACACACTGGCAATAGGAGCACGAAAGCAAGAGGAGCTTCAAGGTGGTGGCAAAAATGGGATTTTAAAAGTAAGTTCCCTTCTCCTCCTACTTTCTTATTTTTTACATTCCTCTATTTCTTCTTCTTGTTGCGAAGAAAATGACGACAATGTCATCATTATCTTTTTTTTCTTTTTTTTTCTTTGTTGTGAAGAAGATGACAACAACACCATTGGCATGTCATTATCATCCTCTTCTCTTGATTTGTAGGTGTGAAAAAATGATGATGAGCAGCTATGCTGCTCGTTGTCATTATGTTGTGGTCTTGTTGCAAAGAAATAAACAATGAACATGTCGCCATCATTTTTTTATTTATTTATTTATTTATTTTGCTGCGAAGAAAATGACAATGACACTCATCCTCTTCTTCTATTGATTCATAAGCACAAGAAACTGACAATGAGTAGAGTAACTACTTGTCATCATTATGTTATGGTCTTGTAGGAACAAATGAATGATAATGAATGCTACTCGTCATCATTCTGCTATGTTCTTTTAAATGAAAAAAACAATGACAAGCAAGTCAGCTATTCATCATCGTTCCAATGTGTTCTTGCAAGCATGAACAATGATGACAACCAATCGCACTACTCATCGTCATCCTCTTGTTTTTTTTTTGTTGTTTTTGCAACTGTGAATGAGGACAATGAGCATAGCTTGTCGTCCTCTTCAAGTTTCAAGGTAGGCACCAAATAACAACAATGAACAGCGTTGTTGCTCATCATCATTATAGTTCTTTTCCAAGTAAAAAACAACAACAAACAAGCAATCATGTTATTCGTCATCGTCATTTTTTTTTGGCAATTATGAAGGAGGACAATGAGCACAACTTGTCATCTTCTTCAAAACTGTAGAGTAGGCACCAAATAATGCCAAATAGTTATTTCCCAAGTAAGAAACATGCGCACTCATCGTCATTGCTTGTGCTGAATGACAGCAACATTCATCATCATCAAATTGCTTTCACTTATTACATGTAGAGAGTGGTTACGCTCCTAGTGGTCCTCTATTTTGCATCCACTACACAGTTGGTGGTTATATTTTTCTTTGACCTAGTAATCCTCTCCTTGTTTTTTACTACAAATGAGAGAGTGGAAAATGAACCAAGAACTAAAATAATATTATGTCGTTTGTGTTTTTGTTGGATGTAAACTCAAAAGAAAGCAAAAAATGTTGGAACAACTCAACAAGTTTCAACAGAAGTTGTAGATGGCATGGGAGGTGTCATGAATGAAGGACATTTGGAGGCTAGGGTGATGGGACAACAAGCAAATGTTGACAATGTGGCTCCATTGGTTCCAAGTGAAATTGTTGAAGAAGAGCAAGTGGAAGTGAGTGAAGACGTTGGGGAAACATCTAAAGGAGATGCTAATCAAATTGAAATGGATTTGGAGAGACTATTTTGATGATAAAAGACCAAGAAAATGTAATACCTGCTTTTCCATTAACGAAACAAGAGAATACAAATGAGGATGTTGAACTTCATGCACATATTGATGGAGGTGACATAGCCATTAAATTTCATTTATTATAATTATTACCCCACCCATCCTTTCAAGTGGAGAGTATGAGTGGGGTTTTTTTTGTCAAATTTGTGATTGCAATACCTTCCTTAATTGTGGTCCTTAAACCTTTGCTTATCCCACCTTCCTTCTCCATGTGAAAAGGTGGGTGAGGCTTTTTTTTTTGGTCTAAGTCTATAAGCAATACCTTTAGGCTTTGTAGGTGATATTGTTATTTTTAAGGTTTACTGCATTTTATGCAAATTTCAATACTAGAATTTAATAATACCCTTATTTTGTGTTTTTGTTTTTTTATCTTTCTATGTAATATCTTCATCTTGTGTTTTTGTTCTTTTATTTTTTTTTGCAATACCTCCATCTTATAATTATAATCTTCTATCTATCTATGTAATATATTCATTCTTTAAAGGATAACCTTCATCTAGAATATTAAGTCTCACATTAGGTTTTTAATTTTTGTTTTTTGATTTCAAATGTGGTTGCCCCTCCCTTAGTTGCTATAGAAGGTGTCCATTGGGCAAGGGATGGGCCCGAATTTGCTTGTAAGGTTTATGGGTGCGATGCATCATATACATCCAAATACAACATGGTATGGAATTTGTAGGCACACCATAATGCGATCATGGAACCAAGCAAGCCCGAACGCCCATCTACTTGAGAAAAAAGCCCGAGGCATCAAGATCATGTGGCCATGAATGCATGAATCTTGAACAACCCTTTGGTCTGATTTCGACATAATGAGCAAAAGGCAATTGCTAGGGCTAGGAGGCACATAAATCGAGATTGGGATAAGGTCCAAATTGATTTGTAATACACACCTAAGGTTCCTAAGTTTACACTTGTTAAACTAACCTCTAATCACATTTTTTAGATTCTTAACATGACTACATGGGGTGTGGGGACCATCTCCTTCAATGTGCAGGCCAAGTTAAAACACAATGAGGACCTTGCACTTGCGATTCGAACGACTCGAAGTAGGTATGCAAAGGCACTCAAAGGCTTAAATGGAGTGCAACGAGAAATTTATAACAAATAAGACAATGTGATGTAAGGAAATTGCCATCCTTATGCAATACCATGATTTAGAAATGATTCATGGTTGGTAAGTTTCTAACAATGCCATACTTCATTTTATTTAAATTCCAAGTTTTAGGTTTCATATGTAATATTTATTATATTGTGTTGTTTGTTGTAGGGTTTGAGGCACCACTAAGGAAGTGTCTATGGTTGATGTTATGGATGCAACATTGGCCAATCATGGGGTATTTATGCGATGGCACGCCATGATGCAGAAGTTACATTAGTGTAGTACACGAGGGCCAATGGATCCCATCCCCTTTCGATAGTGACACAAATTAATTTATCCCATAATTTATCCCATTTTTTATTAAGGTGTTGTTTTGGTCTTCATGATTTGGGACAACAATTTATTTTTGAGGTGACCATGTATTTACCATTATGAGATATTCCCCATTTTAGGCTAGGGTTATTTTGGACTTGGGCATTTTTTGCACATTTTTATAACACGTCACCCATGATTTTTTATTTAAAGCATTTTACTTTCATTTTACATCATCTTGTGTTAATGGTTAAAAATACATTTTCACATATTCTTATATGTATGCTTGATAAAATATTCAAAAAAATGATTATAGTCTTACACTCAAACCAAAAAATCTTTTTTTATGCTCAAAAATTAGAAATTCAAACGTAAAAGGAAAGTAATACCCTCAGGAGGGTATTTTATAAATACCATGGATTGAATTATTTTTGTCTAGGTTATTGGAAGGGTATTTCTTGTGCTTATAATTACTCAATGCATGTGCAATACCTTTCTTAAGGTATATAAAAAATATTTTGGGCTCCATCACATATCTATTGAGACCTAAAGGGGTATTGTAGCAATACCAAAACCTACATAGAAAGAAATACCCTTTTTGGGGTAATCTACAAACACCATGGGTTCAATTATTTTAGTTCGAGCTATTGAAAGGGTATTACTCATGCTAAAAACTACTCAATACACTTGTAATACCTTTTACAAGGTATCCTAGAAATACATTGGGCTCCATAACATATCTTTTGAGATTTGGAGGGGTATTACATAGCCTTAGCATAACTTAGAAGGCAAGAAATATCCACATCATTTTGTGATATATGGTAAACCATGAAACAAAAGATTTTTTTTTAAAGTACTTATTCCATGCTCACTATATCATGCCAAACATATTGATTCAAGTAAATGAAGGTATTGCAAAGTTCTTCACATTGATGGTAGAATTCATTTGAACAAAGTTATGGAGTTTAAATGCAATATTTGCATCATTTTGGGATATTTTCATTCACCATGAAACTTGGAGGGGTATTACATAGCCCTACCAAAAACCTAAAAGGAATACAATACTTGCACCATACTATAAAAATATCCTAAATTATGATACAAATAAAGGTATTATTAAGTTAGTCACATTAATGGTAAAAGGTAATGAAATCATCATCAAAATAAAGGTATTGCAGTTAGATTTCAAAAAATTTATTGAAGTAAAACCTTATACCATCAATGTGGCAAATATTGCAATACCTTCATTTACATATACCAACAATTTTGCATTGGTCCATTAAATGATTCTTCCCATTTATGAATTTGAAAATGTTTTTCAACTATATTTAATGTTTACTAATTTTTTTTAACATAAAATAATCATTAAGATATTATATATAAGAATGCAAAAATAATAATAAATCCACACATTAACTAATTAAGTATATCATTATTTGATATATTGTAAAATAGATTTTACATAAAGGTAAGAAACACTAGTAGAAATTGGCAAAAATGTAACCATTCTATTTGTGATTACATTTGGACATTTTTGCAACTATTTTTTGTGTTGGTCATATTTGCGATTACATTACAACTAGTTTGCAACTATTTTGTCGTTCATCCTTCCATGTGAACAACATTTAGTTTAGTTTTCATCTAAGAAAAATAATTTGTGTCCCATTAGTTGCAAATGTAACCAATTTAATTGCAACTTTATGAATATACAAAGGTGTATTTTATGAATTTTAAGGAATATAATTGAGTCTATTTAAATTTATAAACATATATTTTGAATGTATATGAACAACCATATTACATGTGTATTCAAGCATTATTATTAGCATAAATGGTTTCAATATTATGGTTACACTAATTAATGTATATTTTGAGTATATAAAAATTTCATGTAAGATATTTGCTAAATATATTGTGCCCATATTACAAGTTTATCCAAACCATCTTATTATATATTTTAAAATTATTACAACTGACATTTATTATTATTTATATTATATTAATATTAATTACATCTAATAAAAAATTAAATTTCAATATTATCTTTGACTAAAAATTTTAAATAGTAATATTTTATTACATAATGATCATAATGATGATGATATTAGAATGATAGCAAAAATAATTATATAATCACTGAAATAGTTAATAAAAACTTAATATAGTGTTATATTATTATTAAATAATTTTCAAATGACTAATGTACTTATTAGGAATTTTTTGATTTATCAAAAAATAAAAAATTAATTATCATAAAACATAATAGCTTTAACACGTGACCTAATAATATGTAATAATAATTTAAAATAACTAACCTAGGCTAGCTACAAATTGCATTATTATTATTATTACAAGTAATCAATTATGAAGTATTACTATATTATAATAATTACCAAGAAATATTAATATATAGTTTTAAGTTATATATTTATATATATATAATTTTATTTTTAAAGTTTTATTATTTTATAATAATTACTGTAATAGTTAGAATGGAAATCTAATAAATTATTATACAAATGCAGAAATTATTTTCGAAGGAAAAATATACTTATTAAAATATAAAATGTTTATTGTAATAGTTCATGAATAGCTATAATGAGTGAAGTAATAATATGAATAATAAAAATAAAATAGTTAACCTTGGCTACCAACTATTTATGATACTGATTGAATTAATGTTATTTTTATTATTAAATATTTACATTTATATTTATTGTTAAATGAAAAAATGAAAATATAATGGGAATAAATATAATAAAATAGTTAGTCTAGGCTAGGTTTTAATTATATTATTAGATTAAAACACTAGTGTTTAATATTTATAATTAATAGTTAATAATTATTCATTACTGAATATTTCAGTTATTATATTAGTTTATTTGGTTACAAAATAATAATTTATTAGTTATTGATAATTAGCTAATTATTTCAATATTAGCCAATTACTAGTTAATTAAATTGGTTGATAGAACATTATACTTAATATATAATTAAAATTATATATTATTATTTTCTATTTAGCTAATAAATTAAGTAACATTTAATAATAAGTAGTATTATAATTAATTCAATAATCATAAGATATTGATGATTATTACTATAAATAATTAGTTAGTTGGATAGTTTATAAAGTGAATTAGTTAGTTTCTAGTTTAGTTGTTAATTAATTAATTAAAACTTTATTTATTTATTTTTCTATATTTTATTCATTAAATAGTTAGTAATTTTATTAGTTAATTGATTAATTTATTAGTTAGTTAATTAGCTAGTTAGTTGTCACTTATTTAATTATATATTTTCAAAGATGAGAATGAAATCCAAAACATATGGGATAAACTTTTTAGTTGTAAGTTGTTTGCAACTAAAAAGTTTATCCCATATGATTTGGATTTCATTATCATCTTGAAAAATATATAAGCAAGGTGTTTTGTTTTACTTTTTTATATTTAAAAACATGGGCATATGGGATGAATCAATAAAATGACTTAACCCAAAATAAAATATTCATGTACTTACATTTAACTATCTACTTTCCTAACTTACCTACCTACTTTTATACCTACTTAAATAGGTATTTGGCCTAGGTAGGTAAATAGGTCCTATCTAGATAGGTGTTTAGCCTAGATGGGTAGGTAGGTATATAAACAGGTAGGTACCTAATTCAACCTACATACTTAAATATTGACTTAAATTTAATTTGGATAAATTTAATTGATATGTAACATGGCAATTTTTTTATTGCACATGTGTCACAACATAAACCATCCAAACATAGAAATTAAATGTCTTAGATTATTTCAAAATAATAATATAATAATTTTAATTATTAAGAGTTGGGACATGTGGCAACACATAACTTGTTCCCATTGTTCACCAAAAAAGTTGCATCTCAGTTACAACCAACCAACAATATGTATATGACTAGTCAAAAAATGAAGGCGTATTTCATTGACTTTTTCTTTCATCCAAAATTTGTTATTGTTTGCAACTAATGTTAATGCAACTTGTCCAACACAACTATTAAGATTTTAGTTGCAAATGTCAATTGCAACTAAAACTTAATCGTAGGGACCAATTGCAAAATGGCCATTTTCTACTAGTGAAAATATATTGACTAAATGTATATGATATTAGGTACTTATATTTCAAAGTTCAATTAAAACCTCGATTCCTAAACCTTAACCCTAAACCTTGATTGAAGGAAGTCAAGGTTTTTACTCAAGGATTTTTTTTATGTTCCAAAAAAAGAAAAAAAACAAACAAACAAGGAGGAGGATTTTGCTAATGCCAGGGTTGATGAAAAATGCCTATGGCTTACTTGGCAATATTGATCAATGATACAATGAATTGTTATGTTGTAAGAAATTCTAGTTGCATTTTGAAGGCAACATAGCTTAATAATGTATGAGGTTTTAAATTTGCAATGAGGAAACAACGGATGTAGCTGGCAAGTGAGCTTATCCAATACTAGATTCTATGATCATTAGGAAGCATTTGAAATGGACCATTTCATGAAGAAAGGGGAGCATTTGGTGTTTATTTTTATTAAAATGATTGTTTTGGTGTTCATATCTTTGATGAATTTAGTTTGAAAAGGCAATCCCTAGAGGTTTATCAAGCTAGAAACTAAAGCAACAACTTGAATATATTCAATTAGGGCAAGATGATGACATCATTGAATTAGGGGTATCCAAGAAGCAAAAACCACTTGGAATTAGGATGCATAAAAATGGAGCTTGGTCACATTCAACCAATGTCCAAAATGATTTTAGTACTAGTCTTTGATCATCACATACAAGCTTAGTCACATGAAGTAACATATAGATCATACGCATGAAGGACATGATTTCTACTAACCATTTGATCAGCTACCTAATACCCAGGTCTTCTCCTAGAGAATATATTCCATTTTTATATCAAAGCATTGATTTGATGATTGGGGTGGTGAGCATTTTAAGTTGGTTCCATTCACAACAGAATCATTGTTGTGTTCAACAAAAGTTGTAAGATTCAACATCATTATGCATGATGTAGTAGCAATTTAATGCTAGTAACTATAATGTTGTTTAACTCTTTGGTGGATTCAATGTGCACAAGGAATTGCATGGTCGAGTCATGTTTAGCTTCTCAAGGTGTTGATAACATTACATAACAACTTGGCCTTCACAAAGTTTTCAAATCCACACAAACTATGGCATGGCTTCCAAGAGCTTATGAACATTCTCATGCCTAAATATTTTTTTAGTCCAAATCATACCCAAAACAAAATTCAAAGGTTTCTCAAAGGTTTCCAAGAGCAAACCCTCCTTTATGAACAAACAATAACCCAAACACTAATTCCTTGCAATCATCTATCATCTTTAGAACACTATGCATGGAAGTTAATTATATTGTTGTTGTTTCTCTTTGTTGTTGCAATGATAGTGGTGTGGTGGCACATGGAAAGCATACCTCCTCTACCCTATGATTTATTGGAGCTTTCCCATGCTCTTTTAGAACACACTCTAGTTTTCCACCGCAAAAAGAATTTGGGCTTGTTCAAAGTGCAAGCACCTATCCAAGTGCTTGCATATGGAGTGCCTAGAAGAATTATATGAAGTTATCTATATTGTTATCACCAAATCAAACACCTACTTACAACATTATTGCTGCATTTCATCATCATCTAGTTAAAAAAAACTCTACCTCAAATATATTGTTAGTTTGATGGGTAAAGAATTTTCAACAAACTAGAAAGTAGGCAATTTCCTTCTTCTTGTTTGCTTGATAGTTAGAAGAAGCATGATAGTTGTGTGTTTATTGTGCAACTAATGTGGGACATTACCTAATGTGGAGGAGCTAGAGGTTACAATTAGAACAAATTACAAATCTTCATTGCTAGTACTTTGTTATAAAATTCCAAAGCCTCAAATTAGAAGTAACAACTTACATAATTTATATATTGGTTTCATGGTGCACTATTTTTACTTTTCACTTTGAAATTTTACAATTGTACCTAAAGAATTTGACTCACAATTCATTTGGACTACAACCCATTAATTATGACCATTGATGAGCTTATTACCTTAATTTTGTTGTTGCAAAATTTGCAAGGGATATGGTGTGATAATGTCTTGATTTTGAGTCAATTGATTAGGTAAATGATTTTCAAAGGTTTTAAGGGTTGCCTATCATTTCACTCTACATGTTTAAATTTTAGTTTTCATGAGGTCATTGCATATCAATAGGTACTTAAGGAAAACCACAACAGTCAAAGAAGATTACAAAATCTCACCCAAATTTGGGTTTTCAAATTTTCTTAAAATTGGTATTACACATTCAATGTTACACACACAAACCATGGCATTGCCAATACCTTCAATGGGTTGATGATTTCTATAAAAAATTATGTAATGTAACAACCACCTTGATGTAGGGGATGCATGAAAATGGAAACAAAATTATGACCAAGAAATTATTTTAGGTTTAACTTTTTGTAAGTTGATAGTATCTTAGTTTATAATCATCATAAATGTAATGATTTAAACAGTGGATCCTGGGTAAAATCATGTTACATCCATTACAAGATGATTACATACCATAGCCCAACTAACGAATTTAGTTGCTACTTTTAGAACATTTGGAGCACAAATTATAAACAACCACAATTGGAAGAAATTTCAAGGTTTTAGAAGCCTGATGTGAAGAATGCACCTCTAAAAAATACCCCACCTTTGCCCCACCTTCCTCTTGCATCAAATGTTTAATTAAAATTTCTACCAAGTTAAAACACTAGAAGAAATCATGTTCTTTGTAACCAAGAAATCAATAACTATAAGTCATAAATGAGTTTGTAAATGACTGTAGTCATAAACTATAACCTTGAATCCTACGTGGAAAAAGTTGTAGTCATAAATTAGTTATGCATATGACTAATGGATGATAATATGTTATTGTAATGTGGGAGGTCATATTTTTGTTGCTTGTATTTCATCCATACATCATCATTGATGAATGATAGAATGACATGGAAGTCTAGTTGTCATATTTCATTAAAAATAAAGGACAATTACTTTTTATTTATGATTATAAAATGACTATGCAAATAATGTGGAGAATACTCTATAGATGACATGGAAAGTTGTGGGGTTGAGTATTATGTGGTCTAATGCAATTTATTTGGGGTGCATGATGTGTCATTGCATGTACAAAGCAACAAGTCATAAATGACTACAAAATGACAATGTACCACTTCAAAATGACTGTATTTTATTGATGTGGCTCATGTACATGGCACTTCATAGTAACATTAAGTGACTAGAAAATGACAACTTGTAGCTTCACATAACTACATAATGAGTGATGTTTATTGACATGGAGCATGTAGACGTCACTTTATTGGGGCTTGAAATGATTGAAAATGACCAAACCTTACTATAAAATGATTGTTCAAACACTAAGGCAATCCCACTATCAAATGTTGTAACAACCTATTATTTGGGTCTTCCACTTTAAAGTGGTTACCATAGGCCTTCATCTTGGTGTATCACATTGCTACTTGAGAAGGTTTGTTACATAACAACACAACATCCAAAACATCCAAGTTGCCCAAATCCAATTGTTGCCCATGGATAACACCTTTGACCCAATCCACAAATGGAGGTGTGTTTGGGTTGAATTTTTGCTCTAAGTTCCATTTCTTACATAAGCAAGATGCCAAGAGGTTCACAATTAATATTATGACAACTTTTAAACAATTAAAAAAATGAAGATGACATGATAATGATCAACCTATTGATGTAAAAAACATCCACACAATTTATTGAACATATTACATCCATGGTGTCATGATGGAGATGCTGGCCATCACATATTTGTGTGCAACATCACGTAAACTTGGACTCATGAGGAATTTAGTACTAGCACCTTCTAGCACCTCACCTACATTTCCTTCTTCCTCATCAACATCCCATATTCATCGTTTCACTACATCAAACCTTTGTAAGTACTTAGTTATGGATCCCAAACACCCATCTCGTATGTATCCTTCAGCCATCGAGACTTCTGGCCTTGCCATATTATGCACATATAATTTCAAGGTTTTCATGTATCTTTCTACAAGATACATCCACCTAGTAGCTACTGGTCCACACATATCCAACTTGTCCACTAGGTGGTACAACTAATGTGTCATGATGTCAAAAACGGAAGGTGGAAAATGAATTTCCAACAAGGTTAAACAAATTGCCACATCTATGCAAAGTGATTCAATATCCGAAAGGTTCCAAACTTTATTACAAAGCCTCCTAAATACCCTTGAAATCCTCATGATTGCCATTCAAGGTCTCGGAGCCAACAAACCTCTCAATGCCAATGGCATTATCTATTGCATCAATACATGATAGTTGTGGGACTTTAATGTGCCAAAATTATTCTGCCTAATGTACAATCCCATAGCTAAAACATGACCCGATGGTGTTCTTAAATTTTCAGAAGCAAAAATATTGAATTCAATAGTTGTCAAAACATATGGGGCTTCTGGTTTTAACATCTTCCCACCTCTTCTAGGCTTGGCAATTAACCATAGATGTGGTTCAATACCCCTACGTTGTAAATCACGTCATACTTTCATAGTGTCTTTCTCCCTTATGATTATTTTAAAAAAGTTCTTTGCAAAGTTTTGTTCACAATGCATAACATCCAAAGTATTTCATAGCAGCAAGTTCTGTCCAAATCATAACCATAACCAACATTGTTGGATATAATGCACCAACAACCAATTTATTGAGTTTGGAATTACATTCCTAAAGATGAGGGGGGAAAAGCAAACTTGCCATTAAGGAAGATTGTACAACACACTTTTTCATTTCACCCCATGTTCTTTTGAGGGGTTTCCAAAACCACCTTCTCTATTGCCTGAGTTGAGCCATTATTTGTAATGATTTGTTCGATATTTGCTTTTGAGTTGTGATTAGACATGGTCTATTTTGTGTTTCCAACATCCCATCGAAATGGTCTACCATTTTAGCTGACCTGTACCGTGTTTTTCTGGTAGTCAACGTCGTGTTGTAGTGTATGTTTGTTTCCCAAGTTCCACTGAATGTTCACCCTTGAATTATGGTCTACAAATTGGACAAGCAACATACCTTTGGTGTGCCACCCCAGCAACACAACCATAACCAAGGAAATCATGTACAATCTAAAGTAAAACGCCTTTCAATGTGAAGGTCCTAAAGCCCATTGGCTTTAGCACATCATACGTAGGAACTCCCTCCCACAAGTGTTGTAATTCTTCCACTATGTTGTAAATAAACATCAAAATTATCCAATGTAATTGATTCTTTCCTTGGAGTCAACAATGTAAACATCACAAAAAAGTTCTTTGTTGTTAAGCATGGAAGAATATTATAATTGAGCATGTTGAATGGTTCAATTTGTACAAGTTCATAACATCTATTGCAAGATTTAGGTGCACATGCCTAGCATTTAAAACAAGTGTTGGAAACCTTTCATTAATGTGTTTCCATGCTTTTGAGTCACATGGATGTCTAACAAATCCATTTGGAATACATCTTTGTGCATGCTATAACATTAGACTGGAAATGGCAAACATCCTAAACATTTTCTAAAGTTTAGGAATAATGGGAAAATGTCTGAGTACTTTCTGGTCACTCAAGGCAAAACAAGAAAAAACACATACGATCTTTATTACCTAAGCTAGGAGAGTCATTACGAAGAAGCTTGAGGTTGCAAGAAGTTGTAGGTGCCTTGGAAGGGAAGGAGGGTGAGGAGCGCGAAGAATATGATGATTGTAAGAAAATGGAGGATGCATCTATAGAGACAAAGATAGATGATGTAGATTACACACCAGGTGTAATGTTGTTGACATTTTTTTTATAAAATTCTTTAGGTTGTTATGTAATAAAAGACAACTTGCTCTTGTTCTAGTTCTCTACATATGTAATTAGAAAAATTTGTTATCTGATTCTTTAGCTTACTTTGCAATTTAAAATAAAGTTTGCAACATTATTATTTTCTAAAGCTATGTTTTTGTTCTTTAATTCTTTAGTTGATTCCTTTGTTATTAGTAGGTTTGATTTTACCTCCCCAAGGTTTCAAGTTATTGCTTCCTCAACCCATATGTGATATTCTTTTACTTTCGTTTAAAACTTCAACTTTGCATTTTGCTCTACAAATTTGCAATTGTTGAGGCTATGGTTACCTTCAAAATGTTTAGCTCATGCACCTAATCTAGTCAACAAGTTTGTATGCAAATGCAAATTCCAAAAAAACGTAAGTGAAGTAAATGCATTAAACTAAAGCTTTGTTCAAACACATGTGTGAAGCTTGGAAGAGTTTTAAGTCACATCACAATGTTCAAAATGTAAAGCTAGTACATTACATTCATGTGGTAGTCTATGTTGCTAAGGCTAGTTGAAATGCCAACCTTTGCAATGTATAGAATTTGTTACACTTGCATGGTTATATTAACTTTCACACTAATTAATTTTCTTTTGTCACATGGTTTGAATATCATGTAGAACTTGAAGATGAAAGGGAGTAATACATGAGGCCCCTAGAGTTGTGGGAGTAAAAAATGCAACAAAATCAGACAAGAAAAGAAAGTTGTTACAAACAGAATACTTTGCAACTTTTCATGTACCTATTATGTAGTAACATATTATGTAGCAGCTTGTTATGCAGTAATGTGTTGAGGGGCAGTGGCAATGGCAACCACCACTTGGATGGGTGCAATAGCCAATAATGGTAATGGTAAAACCTACTAATATGCCTTCATATCCTAGGCCATGGATGCAAATGCCTACAAGTAATGTTGGCCAATTTGCGGGGGCAACAAGTGAACCATTAATGCAGCAAACACCATCTATGCAAAGAGGAATTACACATCCAATGAAGCTAGAAAATGAAGTTAAAATGGCTCAAAGAACAAGCAAGAAGGAAAATGATGCAAAAATTGAAGCAAAAGGAATCAAATTGACAAAAACCCCATTAAATTCAGATATGGGCAGGGGGTGACATTGATGGAAAATGTGATGGAAAGAACTCATGGGATGAAGTAATGAAAACTTTAATTCTATGGATTTTAAACATCAATGTTCTCACTTGGGAAGGCCATTCCACAAACTCACTACAAAAGTTAAAGGCAACCTTAGATAAGGAATTTGAGTATGTGGACAATGAACTTTCAACAATGGGGTTCAAAATGTGGTGAAGAGGTGGTTCAAAATTTAAAAAAGTAAATTGAAAAGTAGATTATTGGCAGGGAAAACAAAATGCCCAATCAACATTGAGCTTGCATATTGGGAAAAGTTGAAGGTTTATTA
>Ga0209611_10004363_pt1 | contig 24231 bp, 23 predicted proteins | sample S1TSphgellanicum_3_FD_187693 | JGI IMG/M metagenome (GOLD analysis project Ga0209611, IMG submission 187693) | Host-associated microbial communities from peat moss isolated from Minnesota, USA - S1T2_Fc - Sphagnum magellanicum MG (SPAdes) (version 2) | ecosystem: Host-associated > Plants > Peat...
TCAAACTCAAGTCTATTTGCACTTAGTGACAACACTGGAGAATTCAATGCCACTGAGATTTGGAGTAAACCTCTCAACATATATATGCATGCTACAGTCAACTATTTTATGCCATAGTAACCAGACACACAATCTTTAGTGATCAGATTCTACAGTTTTGTGTTCCTAGGTGCTTTCATCTCTATATTCTAGCCTTTCACATCACTTGCACATTCTCATCAGTTGCATTCGCATGCTACACTATTTGGAGAACAAATTCCAACAGATTTGTAACACTGGCTTTTACAACAGATTTCTTTAATCACAATCTTGACATGTTTTCAACAAGTTTGTGACAAGAACTTTATTTTCCATGTTGTGACATTCCACTCTCTTTCTTAAGCTTATTTTTTCTGTCATCTTTCACATAATTTTGTAACAGAATAAATATGACATTCCGATAATTTTTATGCAATACTCTTGTCATACCAATCATACAATTTTGTGACACGAATCATATGACATTCCATGAAGCCCATAACATTGTTTGGAAAATTTATTGGTATGTCAGATGCAAACTTTACAATGTAATTTTCCTTGCATTATTTCCAGATTTATCATATCCATGTTCTGATGGATTTTTGTCAGATTGTAGAATGGTAGTACTTAAGGTTTTTTGACAAATCTGAGACCATGAATCCACAAATTAATAGCACAACTCCATCACGGGTGATCTGTGATGTTGTGATGGTTTTTTTTAGGATTTTCCAAATTTAGCAACCGAACTTGTAATAGATTTCTTGAGGTTATTTTCAGATCACAACCATGTTATGATGATTTTTTTATTTTTTTTCTGATTGTAGGATTGAGTTAGGTAAGGTTATTGACGAATCCAAGAGCATGCAATCTTCAAATTAATATGACAACTCCTTCATTTGTGATGGCTTTTGATAAGGATTTTTCTAGGTTTGCCAACAAAGGTTGTAATGGATTTCTTTTAGGTTCTTGTCAAATCACATTCATGTTATGATGGATTTTTGTTGGATTGTAGAAACATATTATGTGAGGTTGTTAAAAAAAAATTCAAGACCATGCAATCCACAAATTAGTAGTACAACTCCCTCATGTGATGCCAATTGTGAATGCTAACCCATATTGGGCAACAATGGCTTTGAACTAGGCTAGGGTATCATCATGTGCCCTCCTTAGCTTAAAAAATTATTAACTTTGTCAAATAAATATTCATGAGTTGAAAAGTTTGTATTCTTTGGAAAGTCTACCACATGATTTCTTTAGGAGGAAGAAAACAGGATCCAATGTCTCTAGTTGATGGCTCCAAAAGATGTACAATAGCAATGTTTTCAAAAGTATAGAGTCATTCTAATTTAACATTTGACTTGAAATAAGTTGTGTGATGCGCAATTGCAATACCAAGGGGACTTGGTGCTGAACCAAATGTAGCTGAAAAAGTATTTGGATGATGTTAAGAATTTGTGACACCATGATTATAAGTGATATTGATTATTGGGAGGAAAAGATACATGTTAATTTATTTTTTCATATCCGTGTTAGTGGAGAGGGGAAAAGAGCGAGATAGTTATAAAATGGAGATATTTATTACAAAAGGTAAGAATTTTTTATAAAGAAAGTTCATAGGAAAAGGAAGTAGTTATTAAAAAAGAAATGAAGTAGTTAGGCTTAAAAATGAGATAGTTAGTTTTGAAATTGTGTTTGGAATGATCCACGAATGACCATAGGAAGGATTCCAAAAAATCCCCCATATACCAAGTCTGATTACTCGTCACTGGAATTAAGAATTATGGGGGTCCTAATGTAGTCATTTTGATATTTTAAAGAAATTTTGAATGGTTTTTTTGCGACTTGTTATTAAATATGCATAAAGTTACAATAACACATCATATAGTTATGTTTTGACCATTGTTGAATATAAATGAATTTTCAAAAAGTGTGCAAATTTTCATTTTGTTTTGAAAAATGATTATAATTTAAATCGAACCAAAATATATGTTAATTGCTTTAGGATTTTGCTTTTGTATTATAAATTATAATTTTCTTTTATATGTCATGTGTACATTACATCCCATTTACATGTGATAAAAAACTTTTAAAATTTTAAAATTTCACATCTTTTAAATTACGAGTGGCTTTTGAGTGTGTGTAATAAGTTATCATCATCTCAATTTTTTTGCCATATTAAGATAGTTATGGATTAGCCCTTTGTAAAATTGTCCTTATTTAATGTACATGTTCAAGTTCAAAGTCCATTACTAGAATCAAAACTTGAAATTAAATTAAATTATTTTTAAATTTAAATTCTTTAACAATCATATTAATCATTCAGCACAACTTCCCATGATTCACATGGCATTAAAATGACACCATCTAAACATATGTAACAAAGTTTGCAATTTTGACAATCATTTGACATGATTTTTGACTTGTTTGACTATCATTGTACCTAAATGGCCTTGACTTTCATGTTATCGAAGGTATGGAAGGAAATGTCAAATGTAATGGTTTTTGTAAGTGATTTATATATGTACTTTGTGATGGATGACGGTTTGTAGATTTTTGGGCAACAAAACACCCAACAATGAGTAGATGGAAAAAGACTTCAAGAATCATGCTTTGCTCTAACATATTGTAACCAACTTTTCAAAATATGGCCACATTAGATGGAGTGCTAGATTTTGTTTTAATACACCTTCAACTTGTGTCAATAAACATGAATAAGTGGGTTGGAACACTTGTTAAGTGTGTCAATAAAATCATGTCTTAAGAATGTGTTAGTATTATGTTTGCAAATGTGCTAGAAATTAGAAAAAAAATTGGGTTAATTTGGTTGGTAGTATGAAACTATTGACAACCATTCACAAATAACAAATTTTCAAAATTCTTTTGTCAAAGATGGAAGAAAATAACAATAATTTTTGTCAAGCAAACAATGCAAAAGTCATGCATGTAATTGATAATATTTTGATTTTTAAAAATCATGAATTTTTTAATAAATGGAAACATGTTTGTTGCAAAATTGATGATGAATCGTGTTAAACAATCATAAAAATATTGGATACATTTTGTTGGTAATATGCAACTATTGACAAATTGTAATCACAATACATGCACTCATCAAACTAAAAATGCTTTGTCAAATATGGCAAGAAAATAACAATAAGTTATGTCAAAGACGAAATGTAAAAGTCATGTATAATTGATGAAAAAATCATAATCTTTATTAGAAAATGGAAACATGTATGTTGCAAAAATTGATGTTGAATTGCATTAAGCAATCACAAATGATTGGGTTAATTTTGTTGGTAATATGCAACTATTGACAAGTATTCACAATACATGCACGCAATAAAATTAAAAATTCTTTGTCAAATATGGGAAGAAAATAACAATAAATTACGTCAAACAAGAAATCTAGAAGTCATGTATAATTGATGAAAAATATTATGATATTTGTCACAAAATGGAAACATGTATGTTGCAAACTTGATGATGAATTATGTTAAACAATGATAGAATGTGTCAATAAATCAAACAACTTTTGTGAAAATTCTAACACATTTTTTGTTGGAAATGTTGAAGATAACCTCAAGCTAGTGAATTACAAATTTGAATGTAATCAAGGGAAAAGTGCCATAACTTGTGGAATCAAAGATGAAAGAGATGTGTGACTAAACTTATGTCATATACATGACAATTTGTGAATGAAAATTGTTCACAACAAATAACAAGCACTGTACAATCTCAAAAACTTGTGAAACAAACATGCAAGAATATGAGTATGGATGTGCTAAATAGATCTTGAAATTAAGAACATTGTAAGTTTGAAGTTGATGTGAAATAATTCTATTGTTGATATGATGCAATTATGTTGCTATGTTGTTCTTTCAACATGTTTTTCAATAAATTGCTACCCAATGACATTTTTAATGCAACATCACATTAGTTGCATGTTTTTGTTACATCATCATTAATATGGAACCTTGGATTTGTTTTGGATGTGTGCAAAATATGTCTCAAAGACAATACAAACCTATTGAAAAATCACAAATTTGTTGTAGTGGCAAGAGTTTCAAGGTTTGTTGTTGATTCAATTATCCCCCTAAATAGGACACACATAATGATTAAGGGATAGTTTTCAGTGAGCTCATGAACAACTTGCCACTTCGTTCAATTTAGGCAACAAACAATGTATCTATTGAATGGAGGACAAAATTAGGACAAAGAATCACAATATTTCTAGTGACAACATTTTTTCTAGAAATGTCATGGCACATGTAACACATTATAACACCATAAATATATTTAAAGACAAGCTCCCAAAGGTTGTGACAAAGTGTCTAGTACTCATTGACCAAACTTTGTTTTTAGAAAAATTGGTCAAAAACGTGAAAGGAAACCAAACCATGAAGCAATAGGAAGCTCCCTTGTGCCATGTCCTATGCCATCAATCTTTACTATCAATAGGCTTGTTGCCTACCATCCTACACCATTCATAAATTTGATTTCCTTGTCCTCCTCCATCCTTTTCTCCATACTTGTCCAAAATTTAATGCAAACTCATCAAATGCACTACAAAATGTATATATGGCCAATAATTTGTATGTATATAATGGATAGATGAATGTACCATAAGGTTGAATCAAATATGCTTTTCTCTTTTAATTTGGGCAATTTTTATTGCTTGAAAAGGTGAATTTGTAGGAAGCTCTTTATTTTTCATAATTAGTACATTTGGAACTTTGCTTTTTAAGAAATCAATACAGGACTATGTATACTATGAGCTATGTTGATTCGATTTTAGTGCTAAATGTTTGAGTTATTAGAACACTATGAGCTGCAAATCAATTTTTGACTTCTCATCCTATGTGTTCCTTTATGGAGTTGATTGTTAAGTTGAGCAGATGCGCATGTTGATTGAGATTTGGTATTCTATTGCACTGCGTATATTAGTCTAAGTTGTGAATTCTATGTTTCAATGCAAATATAACATGCTGCCACAGAAGATTAGAATGACATGAATAATCATCAGGGTTCCCTAGTTGAAGAGATTCAGACTTGGAGAAATGGGAATTGTGATTAGGTCTTAGGGATTCAGGAGAGTATTTGTGATGTTGGAGTCTTAAGAGTGATGGGAGAAGGCATTGGTGATATTGTTCATGAGAAGAAGAGGAAGCGTGATCTTGTTTTCTGTAAGAGTGTGATTAGTGATTATAGGATTGAGAGACTGGCAAACAAAGGGAAAGTTGTTGATGTGAACTTTGTGACATGAAACGTCTGAGGAGAACTCAAAGAGCAGTCAGTACAAGATGTCTAGGTGAATTAGAAGTCCACGGGAATGCAGGTTTATCTATTGAAATTGAATGTTGAAGTTGTTGTGCTGGAGATTTTGGAGCTGCAAAGAGAGCGTAGTGCATGTGACAATGTATTATTAATGGAGACAGTTTGATTCCAAATCTGAAGGATGACAAGGAAGCATCATCTGGACCATAATGCATGTCTATTGGCAGAGCATTGTGCATTGGTTTATGGAAAGCACATGAATTTGTGATCAATGTATTGAGAATGAATGAGCTCAAAGTTGGCAAATATTACAATAGAGATGAATAAGCCATGATTTTGTGCAATTCAGTGAACTTTGAATTTTGAACTTTCCCTTTGATAAAAAGTTATTCTCTATCTTTTTCAACCATCCTTTGTGAGGACAAAAGCATGTCACCATAACCACTAACCAATCTATGTAGTTTATCAACATTTTAAACAATTTTATAAGATGAAAATGGACAAATTGTGTTCACAACAATCCAACAGAGGGAAGAGTCATGGCCACAATAAAGTAGATAAACCCTAAAACGTAACCTGCCGGATGATAGCATACCAAAGTGGTTCTTTTGCCAGATATTTTGAAGCCAACCCCTATGCACAACATGCGGGCATCATCAAAAAACAACTGAGAAAAGTTAATAAATGGAAAATTTGATAAGATAGGAAAACTGATAATGGGCAGATCTCAATAATAGTCAAAACCCAGTTATTTCATACCCTATGTGGCACAGAAAAACAAATTTCACAAAGATGCTGTGGGCCCTTGGTTACTAAAGAAAAGTAAAAACTGGCCAACACTGATCAATATCTTTGAAAGGAGGAGAATTGACACTGTGGCTGGATTGGTTATTTCTATAACTCATTGCCATTGTTAATAACTCCAAGAATTTCTGTCAGAAATAGAGGGACTAAGTACAGCTGATGTCTGAAATTCTCCAGCTAAACAACTGCTCACTTGCAGAAAGGCATGAGCATCATGACTTCATTCAAGAACATGCAGTAATTGCTTGTAATCTAATGACTTTTACCTCCAGTTGACTCAGGTCTTCATACTACCCAGCAAACATTTTGTGGCAAGGGTGACAGCCATATAAGACCCCCCAATGAGTTCAATGACAGTTGCACAACATGCAAATCACAGTCAGTATCAGAGAGTTGCATTTTACATCAGTGACTTGTTGCTCCAGTTTTCAGGTCAAGCTGAGACTGAATAGATAAACCCATGTACAAAGTCACTGATGGTGGTTATGAGGGTTCATAGCCAGGACTTACTGGAATTCAACCTAATTTGCAGACCTCAAAGTGATTGGTCGTCGTATACCTGGAATCTGGAAACACACATGATGCAAAATGATGAGACACAGTTGTATCTTTGCATAGATAGATCTGCCTGAGACTGACAAGAACTTGGATCTTTCTTTCAACTTCAGAGGTGGAACACAAAAATAGGTTGCAGTAAAGAAAACTTAGAATTGTGAAATGCAACTGGCACTGCACCTCCACACCATGTGACCCAATGCGATTCCGGGAAATGAAGTTGAGCAACACATTAGCAAACTCATCTGGCTCATCCTCCTGCAAGGATCTTTATGTGATTACTTGACCAGCCAGATCCAGATCAGCTTACAACGTTGAAAGAAAAATCCAATTCAGCATCTGATAGTGACCATAAATAAGTCTGGAAACAACAACATTAAACTTAAGAAAGAAATTCTTACCTGAATTGCATGACCTGTATGACGGATGACAATCATTTGGAACTTTCCTTGCATCTGCCCAATTGTAAGGTTTCTGCATTTCAACAATCTCCATGATTCTTCAGATTCAGTGTCCCAAATCCTTTCCAAAAGCAAGCATGCTTTCTTTGACCTTGAGAAACTTCTCGTAGGGTACGGGGGAGCAGTACCTGTCCAGTCTGTCTGTACCAGCTAGAAGAAGCAGCTTAGGAACTGGGCATGACAGAAAGACTTCAGATAGACCTTCATACCTTGGAAAAGCCAAAGAACAAGTATTAGCTCCTAGAACTGATCAGACTTTTCCAGAACTTAACATGAAGAGGCTCTTGAGTACTTTGTCCAAGGAGGCAAAAGAAAGCACAACCCACATGAAAGGAAGAGAGACATCATCTGCAGCAAAAAGGTTCTCAGGTTCACAAAGAAAAACTGCTAGAACAAAAATATTATAGATGACCATTTGCAATTGATATGTACTGTCCATGCACACACTGATGAGATGAATAGAGTTCAAGAATATACCAGCCTCTCCAATGGGTTTCAGAGTCCTCCAAACGTGTCCGCCAGACATAGCTGCAGCATGTGTATGTTATAGCTTAGAAGCTCACAGAGAGAGTTGCAAAAAAAACCAATGAAATAGTCATCACAAAAAACTGTATAAAGAAGGAATGGAGAAATTGACCAGTGTTTATCCTCCTGATATCTCAAAGTGGAAGGTACTGAAACACGGGCTGAATCAACATTCCTAAGTGCACCACCACCTCTTACACTCCATTCAATCTGAGTGCCAGACCCAGAGTTCCAAAATCAACCAAAACCTGAGTTAGTCTAGCATCAAAGCTTGATGTGCCTTGCATACATTAGAACATGGCGTGACGTATGATGACACATGTGATGCTTTTCTTGCTCATTGTTGGAAAGGCAAAGATTGCACAAGATTCTTTCATGATTCTCATGAACTCTCTCTCCTCCCTCCCACCCCCAATGTCTTACTATGTGATTCAGGCAGAGGCATACACAATTTTGAATTAGCGTTTTGAATGGCCTAAGGGATGTGATGTGACCTACAGCTTTCTCAACAGATGGAAAATGGAGTTGTCGATTTGAAAGAATTCGCTGCATATGAACCAGCGATGCCATTGCTGTCCCCTGCAAAACAGAAGGCTTCAGGTGTGTAGATTGCAGAAAAAGAGCAATTTTTTCCTACAGCTCTTTCTACAATGAACTGGTGGCTTTTCACACTACAAATGGTCAACTGTAGAAAAGACATTTCTCTTGAGTAGATACATCTTACCTCAACTACATCAACCACAACAAGCCCTGCTAATGTGGGTAGTGCTCTCTTGGCTGCCACACGCACCGCAATAGCCCCCCCCATACTGCATTCAAGCTCATAAGACCCACTTTCAGTGTCAGACTTTCGAGAATGTCCCTTCTTTCACAAACCCAAAACCAAGTACTGAAAAATGCAGCATTCTTTATATCTCACTTAAGCATGAAAAACAACACTAGGATGAGGACATTAGATCATGTGCCCCTCCTGCAATCAGAGATTAGCAGCTTTGTCGAGTATTCATCTAGTAAACACATGAAAGAGACAAATACTGATTGCTGTGAATAGGGAGGAGGGACAACCTGTGGCCAACAAGAATGATTGCAGGTGTTTCATGCCCATACATTGCTTTTATCACATTCAGAACATCTTGGCATTGCATCTGCAAATTGCAACAGTTTCATTCACAGTCATGACCTTCAAACTAGCAAGAACCTCTTCCAAATCTTGGCCAGCTCAGAAAACTTTCCTGATTGTACAACAAAAGAAAGAGGCAACAGACACCATGCCTCAGCTGATAAGTCAGAGTCATCTTCAGTTGAGGAGAGGCCATGGCCTCTTGCATCCATGGCTACAATTCTGACTTTCTCCTTCATCTTTCCTGCAACAAGTGCAAATGAAAGTCTGCAAGCACATGACAAAATACAATGGGTTGTGAGTTGATCAAACATTCTGAACCATCATCATCCCAGCAACCAAAAGCAAATTGCAAGAGGGTTGTAATTAGGTCAGAAGCTGACCCAGTGTAGCCACCACCATGAAGGCAAAACAACACTGGACCTTGTGTTCCTGCCAAATAAACATGAAAGGTCTGCACATACAAACCATGAAACAAAAATCACAGCTAACCTATTATGTTACCATAAAACTAACCATCTCTGCTCTCTCAAGAATACAAGCTCATAATACATGCAGACTGAGGGACCTTCCACTGACAAAACAGTTGTGGGATTGTAAAACCACCTCAAGAATACAAACTCATACATGTGGATCAAGGGATCTTCCACTGACAAAGCACTTGTGCGATTGTAAACCACCTCAAGAATACAACCTCATACGTGCACAATTGAAAAGCTTCTTCAACTGAGAAACACAGGCTTGCATGATCATAAACCCAATCGATAATCATGCATGTCAGTCAAGCAATCACAGAAACACCTCAAGCCTCTTGAAGGATACAAGCTCAGGTACGGCAACAACAGTTTGAGGAACTCAGAATCAAATGCTTGTGCAATCGTTGTAAAACCACTGTCGGCATCATATAAAACCACTGTTGGTATGATCATATGCAGAAAAGAATCAGAGAACAAATAGCCTTGTTTGCTCAAGGATGATTCAGGGTCATGTCAGGAGTTTTGAGGGTTCTGAAAAAATCACAATCTTGTGGTAATAGTAGAGATGATAAAAGCCATTGGATCATCTTCAAGCAAGGTTGCAGCTATTGGAAAGAAGACTCACATCTGCAGAGTCAGGAATTGTGATTTGCTTCTCCTCGTCAAAGTGTTGTTGCCATGCCAATTCAGAGTATTTGCTGCTGGCAGGTCTGCCATTGACAATTGCAAACCAAAGACAACAACCCTTAGCAGATGATGGAAAGTGATAAATAAGTAGAGAGAGAAAATCTGGAAGATCTAGTTATAAGAGCAAGAGAAACAAACAAACAGAGTGTAATTGCCAGAGAGACACAGAGACAGAGAGAGAGACAGAGAGAGACAGAGAGAGAGAAATTGTGATTTCTAGAGCTTTGCTTGCACCCGAACGTGTTCAAAACACTTGCACTTTGCCTGTGGTCCTTCCCCATTAGATTACTGGACATTTGGACACCAAGATCTCTCTGCAAGGAACTCTTGTTCTCCTCTTCTCCTTTTTCTTCTTCTTTTTCTCCTTGTTCTTGTTCTTGTTGACCTCACAACTATGATCCAGACAAAAAGGAAGGAGAGTCCACAGTTCTACACTAGGGTTGCGGCAGAAACAATAATCAAGCGGAAGAGAAAGACAAAACAAACGAGCTGAAACAAGCTTTATTACTCTCTACTAGGACGAGGAGGAATGTTGGAGAACACTGAAGCTTTGTCCCGCGTGTCCTGGGATACGCTCGCAACCTGAGCAGGAACAATGGGTAGACGACGACGACCAGGCGCAACAGCAGCAGAACCAGCAGCAAGAGACAAAGATGATGTCGGCAACACAGCCGGAGACTGCTCTTCTGCAACCGCTGCATCACCATCACCATCATCGTCATCATCCTCTGCTACTGTCTCTTCAGCCAGGGATGGCAAACACGACAACAACGAGCCTTCGACCGCCCCTGTCGTCGTCGTAGATCGTCCCGCAGCAGCAGCTGCTGGACTCGAAGCTTTCTCTTCTTCTGCAACGCTCTCCATGTGTGCGTATGTAGAAGAAGACTGCGTATGCAAATATGTACGCGCGAGTGACTGTCTGTCTCTTCTCTCTCCTCTCTCCACTCTCTCCGTCCGTCCGTCCGTCCCTCCGTCTGTCTCGTGTCTCTCTCTCTCTCTCCAAATGCTGCTGCTGCTGCTGCTTGTTGGACTTTGACTTGGTACTTTAATGCTGTGTGCAGCAGCATTGGGTTCTCTCCGGCCTTGTGCGTGTCAGGAGGAATCGTAATTGCTGGTCTTTGACAAATATTTTTTTCTTTTTTCCTTTTTTTCCTTTGTGGGTGGCTGTCGGTTCTGGCGATGTTGGGACAAGGTTTTTGCTGCTGCAGCAACAACAATAACAACATCACAAGAAGAAGATTGGGTGTGGAATCCTTCAGTCTTATGACCACCCAACAACAACACGTTTCTTCCTCTATATTTGTTTCTTCCCGCCCTGCACCTCTTGGTGCCTCCTCCTCCTCCTCGCCTTCCATCTCCAAATGCATACGTAAAACTTCCCCAAGCTCTTTGTCTCGTGCAGCAGCAGCAGCAACAGACTTTATCATCTTCTTGCAAGGAGCTCTTCTTCTTCTTCTTCTTCGTCGCTTTGTCCGATCTCGCTTGTACCCATTTGCGATTGATTGGCGCTACCAATTCTCCTTGTTCAGCCTCTTCTCTCCTGATGAGTCCTCCTTCCGAGTCTCCTCCTTGACAAAGCTCTCCTCAAGTGTGATTCACGTTCCGTTCTGGTTTAGGGTTCTCGGATTCATACGCGGTCAAGGTGGAGGATCGAGTTTGCTCTCGATCCTCCGCGCTATTCTCCAGCTGCTACAACAAAGAGTCTTGTCGCTTCTGAAACTTTCTTGTTTCGATTTCTTCTTCTTGTTCTTCTTCGTGTTCTTCTCCCTTCGTGTTCTTCTTTGTAGTTTTCTTCCTTCTTGTTCTTCTTTGTCGTCGTCTTGTTCTTCTTCTCCTCCTCTAGCTTGTTGCAATCGGTTTCTGGACTCAAGCAAGCTGCTTACCCCTCCCATGTGGAACCTGGAAATTCTTCGAGTGAGTTTCTTCACCACTAGTGATCGGAAGAGCAACCGAGAGTTTTGTTTGTTGCGGGGGGGTTGGGGAGGGAGGTGGATTGTTCAAGGACGGTGATGCTCTTGGGTGCAATATGTGAGCTTCTCTTTTGAACTCTCTCTCTCTCTGTGCTGCTGCTGTTAATTCTGGAACTCGTGTCTGTGAATTCCAAGTACAGCAATGGACAACACTACTACCGTCTCCTTCGCTCCAGTTCTTGCTCCACAGGGAGCGCCAAAGCTCTACACTCAGTATCCGAGCTGCTGCTGATCTTGTGATAGGGAAAAGGGGGGTGTGCGAGTGCAGTCCGCTGCAGCTGCCTCGCCATTGGAATGTCTGCAAGCAAGCAAGCAGCATGGCGTGGGGTGAAGATGGAGTCTCTAGTAGTAGTAAGAGTAGTCGACGATACCTGCTGCTCTCTGAGCTCCTCGAGGTAGAAAGAAGGGCTGCTGTTGTGCTTGGTTTGTCGTGGCGGCATTCCTTATTCTTCCCAAGCCAATGTGGGTGTCACTGTGGAGGAGGAGAAAGTGTATGAATAGTATCCATTTTTTGATGAATCTTACTCTTCTTCTTGAGAGCCTGGAGACTCGAGAAGACTTCTTCTTCTTCTTCTTCTTCTTCTTCTCACTCTCGTTTCCATTATTATTGTCTCTCGCGTCGTTTGTCGTCTCTGTTTTGGACCTGTGTAATACGCGTCCTTCGTAGCAGCAGCAGAGAGAGATGGATACCGATGAGCTTTGGACGACCTTGGTGCGACGACTCCGCCAATACCCATTTTGGATTCTGCCTATCCTTTGCTGTTGCAGCAGATAGACAAACAACCCATTTCTTCAAACTCGGGGATCTTGCAACGAGAGAGACAAAGATAGACAGAGAGACAGAGAGACAGAGAAAAACAGCTGCACTGAAAGGTAAGAGGCATAGCAAGCAGAGTTTTACTAGTGAGAGAAGGAAGTAGTATATGGCAGGCAACGAGGAGAACGACTTGTCGGCCAAAGCGCTCAACAAACGCTATGAGGGGCTGATCACAGTGCGGAACAAAGCAATCAAAGGCAAGGGTGCTTGGTATTGGGCACATCTGCTGCCACTCTTAGTGCAACATCCAGACACAGGAGTTCCCAAAGCTGTGAAGCTGCAATGCTCTCTTTGCAATGCAATGTTTTCAGCATCCAATCCCTCTCGAACGGCTTCAGAGCATCTCAAGCGCGGCACATGTCCTAATTTCAATGGGATTGTTCCAAAACCATTTGTGGCAGCAGCATCCCAACCTGGGCCAAAGCCCATAGCATCCCCCTCTGCAATCACCACCACTACCATCACCACCACAACACCCAGGAAACGCAATGCACCTTCACCATCTGGACCTCCTCTTCTTCTTCCTGCTCCTCTTCCTCTTCCTCCTCCATCATCAGTCTCCATTGCTGATCCAACTTGTGAACCTGAGCTTGTTCACACAGTTTCTTCTGCTACCCCTTTGATGCTGTCAGGAGGTAAGGAGGATTTGGGTGCTTTAGCATTGCTAGAGGACAGTGTGAAGAAGCTCAAGAGCCCAGGTGAGAGGCTAGGAGCAAGTTCACATGGGCAAAGTGGACCAAGCAAAGTGCAGATTGAGGCTGCTTTGAACCTTCTGGCTGAATGGTTGTATGAATCCAGTGCAACAATGTCTCTGTCTTGTGTGGAGCATCCCAAGTTCCGGGCATTTCTTGGTCAGCTGGGATTACCACCACTCAGCAGGAGATATCTTGTAGGAGCAAAGTTGGATGCAAGATTTGAGGAGGTGAAGGCAGAATCGGAGGCAAAACTGAGAGATGCCATGTTTTTCCAGCTTGTATCAGATGGGTGGAAGAAGAAGACAAGCAGCATGGGTGAGACTCTGATCAACATCACACTCAACTTGCCGAATGGAAACTCGCTCTTTCACAGTGTGGTCAATGTAAATACTGGTGCTGTTTCTGTGAAGTTTGTTGAAGAAACTCTGTCAGAGGCTGTTTTTATGATTTGTGGGACAAACCTGGAGCGCTGTGTGGGTATAGTTGCTGACACTGACAAGTACAGTTCAAAGGCTTTGCAAGAATTGGAATATCGATACCCCTGGATGGTGAACCTCTCCTGCCAGGCACAAGGGTTCAACAATCTGTTGAAAGACTTTAACAAGCATCTCTCTCTTTTTAGGTCTGTTGGTGCCGATTGCATTAAGCTTGCCACCTTCTTCAACGGACAGCCACAGGCTCGCACATTCTTGCAAAAATACCAGCGTCAGGTAAAGTTTGTCATGGACATATCTGATGAAAGGAAACAATCTGCAACATGTTTTGTTTTTGGATGTAAATGTGAGCTTTTTCATACAGTTAGAATGCAAGCTAGGAAACTTTGAATATCTTGAGCAACTGCATATTGATCCTGTGGTAATGACACCAGGAATATGACATGGAGAAACTTCTACGGACTCCACCAGATCCTCAGTTTGCTGATCCACATTATGCATATGTGCTGGTGATGCTCGACGATGTGGCTTCTTCAGCCAGGGCTCTCCAGCTAACTGTGCTTGATGAGTCCTTCAATCTTCAATTTTCAGATGATCAGCTTGGACGTGATGTAACAGACATGGTGGGTGGTGTGCGATTCTGGTCAGATTTGGAAGCTGTCCAGAACCTGATCAAGATAGTGAAGGTCATGGTGAGTGATGTTGAGGTCGATCGACCACTGGTGAGCCAATGCTTGCCTCTATGGGATGACCTACGAGGCAAAGTGAAGGAGTGGTGTGCACGCTATGATAAAGATGAAACTCCTCTCCAAGGTGTGATTGAGAAGCGTTTCAACAAGAACTACCATCCTGCATGGGCAGCCTCTTTTATCCTTGACCCTCTCTACCTCTTGCGTGACATGAGTGGGAAGTACTTGCCTCCTTTCAAATGCCTGACAATTGAGCAGGAGAAGGATGTGGACAGACTAATCACTCGGTTGGTTGCCAGAGAAGAAGCACATATTGCATTGATGGAGTTAATGAAATGGCGTTCTGATGGTCTTGATCCTCTTTATGCACAAGCCGTACAAGTGAAGGAAAGAGATCCTCTTACAGGCAGAATGAAGTCTGTCAACCCACAAAGCCGGCGGCTGGTATGGGAAACATGCCTGAGTGAGCTTAAGTCATTAGGCAGAGTAGCAGTTCGGCTCATCTTCTTGCATGCCACAAGCTGTGGTCTCAAGTGCAATTGGTCTCTTTGGCGCTGGGCTTATCAAAGTGGCAATCCACAACATGCAATTGAGAAAGCAGAAAAGTTGATATTCATTGCATCACATGCGAAGCTGGAGCGTAGAGAATATACAAATGATGATACAGATCAGCTGCTGTTTATGAATGGTATTGACAGAATTTCAGATGAGGTTTTCCTGACCACAACTTTGTAATTCTGATGCTGCCGCTGCGCTCTTGTTTTTTCCCACGATAATTTTTTAACTGAATATTTTGAGGATGTCTCGCTGGCTGTTCTTTGATTTTTGGAATGTTCTAATTCCTCCCTCAAGAGGGGGCTTTTTCCTTTTTCCTTCACCCTTTGAGACTTTGGTTCCAATGAATTTTATTCTCCTTTTTCAGACCCCTTATGTAGCAATGAAATCTGGACCAGTCACTCAGCATCTCACCTTTCAGAATCATTCAAGGAAAAAAAGAAACAGCTCTTGATGATGAAACCCTATACAAATTCAGGACCTTTGTTGTTTGCCGAATTTACCATAGCAAAGATGACCATGGATTCTTCGAAGATTAGCAAAGAAAGCTTCCACAAAGATCTCTTGATATCTCTCTCCAAGAAGGGGAATTGTGGTTTCCCTGTGAAGCCAGAAGTGAAGGAAACAGCAAGCTATCAAAGCTTCTGAACAAATAATCCACTGCCAAGAGAGAGAAGAGCTTGACAAGGCACATGCATTGTTGATGAGAAAATGGGACCCACTCTTTCCTCCATGCATGACTGTCTGCCTCTGGCTGCACTATGGATTGGACAAAACCTGGACACAACAATACAAACCAATGTGGGGTTGCAGCAGGTTGGGTTAAAGGAACTCTGCACCCAAAACCCATCTTGCATCCATTTCTTGGCACCTGTTTTCTGAGTACTCCCAAGTTTTGGCTAAGAGGGTATTGAAGGACATGAAAGCAGCAAAAGGGATGCAGAATTTCACCAGAGGAGAGAGGAAGAGCAACAAGCTCACAGGTCACAATTCAAAGCTGATTCAGAGAGGAAACGACTCGGTTAGGTAGGAGCTTGATGCACACCACCATTTAGGGGGCCCACTGTGTGTCATCAACCTTGACTTCTTCCTTGCCTCTTTCAGAATTCAAAGGCCATTTTCTCTGTGCATGGGTGCTAAGAATTGGGCTGGTTCTTTAACTCTATTTAGGGTGTGCCATAACTGATATGCCTAGCATAAGATTTTGCAAGTCCTGATGAGCTACAAGACCTTTCTTGGAGTCCCATGAAAGAGGGGCATACAATTGTGTTTGTGTAGAGTGCTTCAAAAAACTTCCCTGGGCTTGAGATCTAATGACAATTCTGTGGTGGCATGAAGGGTGGATAATGTCTGGGGTTGAGGACTTACTTTGTTTGGTCTGTGATGGATGAGTGTGTTCCTGGCCACATTCATTTGGCATTTCCCAATATTCAGTATCTGAGGTTGACCAAATTTCCTGGTTTGATTCTCTCCTGAACTGTGTCCTCCTATTGAGCTAGACCCTGCAGAGGCTGATTTGGAACCAGCTCTCTCAAGTTAAGATGTTTGGAGACACACTTGCTGTAGTAGGTACACCACAAAATTCAGAGTAGTCATCGTCACACAAATCATATAATAGTACATCTCCTCACTTGCATCTAATGATACTCTTCTTTCACAATCACCCATTTACTAACGTGCAATCCATGTTGAGCAGGATAGTGACTAACAACAACAAAAGAACCCCATGCAATGCTGTTGTAAGAATGCAGAGCTTTGCAATTGAGCACCATCACCAACTTCGGAAAAAATAAAATCACAATTACATTGCAACAGGCAGTACCACATACAAGAAGTTGTTGCCAATTTGTTGCTTCAGGTGACTAGCAAATCCAAAACCAAAATGACATAGGTATATGTTCAGCAGCAACTGTCGTGAAATTTTCACAACAGGAACCCTAAACCCCTACATATTCCATACAGTTTTGAGAGGCAAACACACAATGCCAAATAACCCAAGATCGTGTTCTCTCAGTCAAACTGAGTAGTTTCCACAAACCTGTCTCCATAGCATAATAATGCTCTGATGCTTCTTATTAGGATTCATTCACAGCAGTCCAGGAGTCGGATCATCTCTGCAGAGATCCAACCTGGTACTGACTGACTGACTATACAAGCGGATTGCTTCCGCAATTCTCCACAGAAGTGCACTGTTATTCATGGCCAGTCTACCAATACGAACGGCGCCGGGGCGCCTCCTCCTCCTCTGTATACTCGCCTCGCCCACCTCTTCCCCAATAATAACCCTGCTGCTGCTGCTGCTGCTGCTCATCTTCCTCTCCATGGTGCTTATGATGTAGATGACCATGGCCAGATGGGATTCTCTCTTCCTGCTGCTCCCCTCTCCACACTTGCTCTTGTCGACCTCCATAGCCAAAGGGCTCCTGGTCATAACCACCAGCGTATTCCGATCCTTGCTCGGATTGTCCATAAGCCAGCGTCGGTTTCCGATAGCCATGGTGCTGCTGCTGCACCCGCGTGCTGCTATCTTGCCATTCGCCTTCCCCGTCATAAGACGCTTCAAACGGCTCACCCTTGCTTGGCCTTCTTCCGACATAGCGCGCGCCGCCGTGATAGTCAGATTGTGCACTCTCGAAGTGCGGCTCCGAGCGCTGGTGATAAGTGGAATAACCTGAAGATCCAGGACCTCCTGTTGTGTAGGGAGAATCGTGATGGCCATAGCCACCCTCCGCTAGTTCGCCAAAGGCAGGTGGCGCGTACGTCGTCACGTCATCCAGGCGCTTCACCGGTCCATAAACTTCAGCTTGATTGTATCCTCCCTGAACCAAAACTTGTTGATCAGGGATCCTTATATACGCAATTCTTCAAAACCGAGCTCCACGGCAACCCCGCGAAAAAAAACACAAAAAAGAAGATCGAGAAAGAGATCGAGCGACAGACCGAAATAGGAATATGACCGAAACTTGAATCAAAAAAAAAATTCCAAGAGTGACAACCAAAAAAAATCCAGAAAAACCACACGCAGAAGAAGATCTACCTGATAAGGAGTCGGATCGTAATCGTCGGAATTCTCCTCATTCTGATTGTGCCTGCTGTGTGCCATAGCTCCCTCTGCTTTTTTCCCCGCCCAAAAAATTGAAAAAAAACATACATACACACTTCAAAAACCCCGAACAAAAAATCAAAAATCCCCGCTGATGAAATCCAACAAGAATAAAACCAAAAACACACGAGGGAAAATAAGAATAAAAATCCACGAATTCCTTCAAAACCCCGTCTCACTTTCTCGACTGTCTCTCTCGGGGCCCGAGAGGAGCGGGGAGGACGATCGAGAGAGACGGTAACCGGAAGATCCGGTAACCACAGCACACAAAAAACTGACACGTATGCAGTATCCACCGCCCATTGCCAGTGAGCGACAGAGGAGTTCATTTTTGTCACCTCACTTGAGGTCCCTTAAAAGACTGTTTCAAGACCTCGAGGTTGGAGGGGGCGGGGTGGGGGAGAGCATGGGACTGGGTGAAACGGATGAAATATAGCCTGCTCAACAGATGGGATATTCATCTAGAAAGGGATGATGTTCGTCCATGTGTGCAGTTCCCGAAGTCAATAATTAATTAATTATTTTAATTAATTTCCTGGGACCTCTGGTACGGTCGTCTACTCTCATTAGTTTTCCGTTGACTGAATAAGCTCATCATTTACGCACGCGCGTGCGTGAAATCAAATGCAGAGAGTAAGTACGTCGTGTACGAGCTCTCGCATGCGCAGCGATGGCGGAAGGAGAGGAAGAGGGAGGACTTCAGCCTGGACTCTCTTGTGGAGGACTCAGGCAGGAGAAGTAAAAGGAAAGGGTCCAGACTCCAGACTCTAGACTCCTCCGGCTTGTGCAACAGAAAAGGCTTTTTTTAATGAAAAAGCCTCTTTGAAAATTTCCCGCTCTCCAATAACACTCCAAAAAACCAGATTCCTCCTGGTCGCAAAAGCACGGATTTCGCCCGTTGCTTGCTTGCTTGTTTGTTTGTTTATCTAGTAATAATATTATTATTATTAACTAAGGCAGGCAAGCAGGCAGGCAGCAGGGGACCTTTCGTCTGGCAACGAACGACCGACCGTTTCCATACTTAGCCTACTCCCAAAAAGAAAAGAAACGAAAGGTGAAAGAACGAAAAAAAAGGGGGAAAAGAATTCTGCAAGAATGTGGTACTTTTTCTCACGCTTCTGGGCGTGGATTCCGAAACCTTAATAATAAGTAAAAGATGATGATGACGCGCGGGGGAGCAGCCCAGCAGAAGAGGAGGAGGAGGACTGAGGAAAGAGGAGAAGAAGAAGAAGAAGAAGAAGAAGTTCGAGAATCGCACCCAGTGTAAGTAAGTACTTTCTGTTTGTTGACCATTTCACTTCGCACTTCGTGCGCTATGTTTATTGTACATATAATGTGCTTTCTGGCGTTCTGCAGCATTCAACGATTACTACCTCACCTGCGGGGAATTGAACGATGCGCATCGTCTTTCTGACCTAAAAAAACTGTCAGACAGTTCGCTCCTTCCATTTCATTTGCTGAAGCGCTCTCTCTGTCTCTGTCTCTGTCTCTGTCTAGCTCTCTCTCTGACGATTTCTGCTGCTGTTGCTGAGTCTCTTGACATCGAGGTACTTTTCAAGCAGGCAGCCAGCCAGACAGCCGTATGGAAATTATTATTAGCTACTTAACTATTAAGTGTACTGCTGCTGCTGCTGCTAACTAAGGGTTTTTTGTCATTTGTTGTTTTTGTGTTTTGTTTTGTTTGTTGTTTTGTTTGTTGGGCGTTACGTTCGTTGAAAACCAGCGACGACACTCTGCACCACGAGAGATAATACTTTTTACTCTTTCTTTTTTGGCTAAGTACTTACACGCAACAGCAGCGACATAACAGGTCAATGAAGAGCTTTTGCAGATGTGGCGTGTCACACAGGTGATCCATCATCAAGAAGTAGGTCCTACCCGATGATCACATCATGGTGGGACTCCAGGTACTTCCTTCCTTCTTCATTGTCTGTGCTTTTCTCCCTTGCTTAGTTTAAGCTTCCCCCCACACTCACATGCAAGAAATAAAATCAAAACTCACAAACAAACAAACAGACAGACAAGCAAGCAAACAAACAAACAAACAATCAACAGTGCTCAACAAGTCAACAAACAACAAGTGCACAACAAGCATCAAACAAACAACCATGTGCTTTTGGTTTTAATTTTAGTTTAGAACTTTGTTTTGGCATCATCCATATCATAGCCAGCAATCAAGCAAGCACACAAAACTCAGTATTTTATGTATCTTAGGGTTTGGCACTCTCTCTCTTCTGTTTCTCTCGGGTATTCATTATTTTGGGAACTGTGAAAGTGTTGGTAAGGGCAGGAGAACACAAGCTAGTGCATCTCTCATTGCTATAGGATTCCAAGCTCATGCATACCTACTCAAAAATTATCTTCTTGAGCAGAAACAGAGACTTATTGCTCTCAAGTGTGAGAGACACTGCTGAGATTACACCAAGTGTTTTAAGCCAGAATGCATTGTAGTAACCAGTGTTGTAATAGGATATGAACAAGGTTTGATTTTTGTGTTGAACAAAATTTGAAAGCTCAAAAAGAAGAGGGACACAAAGATAGAGAAAGTCTTGTACTTTGTACATGCTTGTGGAGTCGAAAGAACAAAGAACCATAACTGGTAAGCTGCTAGATCCCATTTGTCCTGAGGCTGGGGGCAAGAATCAGCCATCTCTCTTGGACATCAAGATGCATGTTCCTGGCATTTTTCAGCATATTCAAAGGGCAACTATTCAGAACACAGAGAACTGGCATACATTGCAAACAAATTGTGTCCATTGATAGTTAAACTCAGCAACATTGACATCAAAGGGTTACATGAAGGACCAATGGAGATACTTTTCTTGTGGATGCACTGATGTCAATTCTCAGTCTCCACACAAATTCCTCCCCAGAGAAATTGGCAAGTGAAATTTATCACCATGGGCAGCAAAACCCTATGATCAGTCTGTTCAATCCCAACCCTTTCATCATCAGTGCAAAAAGGATACATAATGTTGCAGGCCATGGTGCAGGGATCCACATTTCTGTAAATTGTAGAGGAAACATAATCATCACACAAATAAACCATGGTTTGTAGTGAATTTCTCCACTGTGACAAACCCCACATTTCTGTAAATTGTAGAGGAAAAGAAATCATCACCCAAATAACTATGGTTTTTAGTGGATTTCTCCACTAAGATGAACCCCACCTCCTCTCACACTTCTCTCTGTGCTTCATTACTAGTACATGAGGTACTGTGTCATGATTACACCCTTGGGCTGAATACATCTTAATCCATTCTTTGCCAGCTCCTCAAACCTTTGTTGTAAATTTCTCAAGTTGAAAAGAAACTGACAGTCATGGAATACAGGACACACCTTCTCTTTTTGTATTGACCCTGCATTGATAGGCCTCTGTCTCTGTCTCTTTCTTTGCCCCTCACAATAGCCTAAACCCTTTGTCCAACTCGCAGAATCTCACCTTTGATTTGAGCAGAGAAAAATCAATTAAGTTCTACTTTACCAAGGTGATCCATCCTACAATACTGTGAAAGTTTTCTCTCTGTATCAAAATAACACCATGATACACTACCTAGGATAACGAGCCTGGCCACGTTTCTTGAGGAAGTTTGGGATATCCAAGCTTGAGCTGCCATTAATTGACACTGGAGGTGAAACTACAGATGGCCGTCGACCTGGTGCCAGCTGACCCTCCCATGCTCGATTTGATTGCTGAACATAGTCAATGAGGTGCAGATACCACAATCAGTACTCTACAGTTATGATGAAATTAGTATTTGTTGTCCACTTTAGGACAATGGACAAATGCTAAAGCAAGGAGCTGGCATCAAATACACTCTGAGAACAAAACAAACTATTCAAGTGGGCAGATAGCTTTGCCTGGAGGTTTCGTGCTTCAAACTCCTCCTGGGCCCGAAAACCCGTGGCAATCAGTGTTATGCTCACCTGCACCAGCCATGAAACCGCCCAGTTCATCACATTCTTCAGCAAATAGTACAGCTTTCCTACTTTGTGGCCCCACTGCTTTCAAAGCACACTTGGACCAATCTACTGTGATTAAGCATTTGCAGACATCAACAACCAGCATCTTTAAAGTCAAGGCCAAGGCTCCTGGTGAATTGCAGTTCAGTGAGAAGACCCACTTGACCATGAAGTGCTTCATCCACCACAGCTCCAAATATGAGGTTTGCATTTGGGTCAACAAGATCATAGATGACTTCTGCAGCTGCATTCACCTGGAATGAAATATCATCATAGTCATAAGACTTTCTCCATACTTATGATTTGCATGTGTCTCTATTCATTTCACCAAGATGTAAAAAGCTTCATCAGAAGGAAACAGATAAAACACCTAATTTTCAAAGTTGATTAAAATGAATTATGTAGTTTGCAGCAAAGAAGGAGCGAAATGGACAAGGTATGTAGACTGTGACAAATTAGAGAACAAAATCATGATCCATACCCAAGGGATCAGAACACAGACCTCAAATAGGGTCATATCACTACCACCAGTAATATTCCAAACAATGCCTGTGGCACGTTCTATGCCCACATCTAGTAGTGGCGACTGGATAGCACTCATAGCTGCCTCCTTGGCCCTTGATTTCCCTGTCACCATCATAACCATCTACCAGCTTAATCAGAAATCATTCCCATGTGTGTTTCGTCAGCTTACATATAAATTCTACTCATTGACAGATTGCCAAGTCAGCACACTGCATGTTTTCTTTACAGAAAAACTGTGGGATAGCACCTGTTCTTCAACACTCATTCAGTAAACATAGTCATCATCCTCTTAGGTTCATTGTGCTTTAAAGTTTGTTGCTTACCAGTAGCAGTCCCAATGCCCATTAAGGAAGACCCTGCATTGGCCATGATTGCCCGAACATCAGCAAAATCTACATTCACTAGACCTGGCACCTGTGTCAAACCAACACAGCGTTCACTGCCTCAGTAATCCCAGGTACACTGTAGCCATCAGAAGGTGCTCAAGACATCTCAATAATGTAGAAAGGAGAGAATTCTTCAACTTGCAGTTCTTTCAATCCAGCATTTCCCAAATTACACTCACTGTGATGATGTCTGAGATACCGCGCACTCCTTGCCGAAGAATGTCATCTGCCAGATTGAATGCCTCAGTAACTGGAGTCGACTGGGCAACTGCAGTGAGCAGCTTATCATTAGGGATTGTGATCAGTGTGTCCACATTATTTCGCAGGGCAGCTATAGCTTCTTGTGCTTGCACAGACCTTCGACGCCCTTCGAATGAGAATGGTGTGGTAACTATGCCAACTGTCAAGACTCCAAGCTGCTTGGCCACCCCAGCTATGACTGGTGCAGCACCACTCCCTGTGCCTCCTCCCATACCAGCCTGCATGACCAATTCACACATGCAATCAATCAAGAAACCTTTGTAAGGGGAGTGGCATGATTCTATAACCCTAATAGCTGGAATATCCACTTCAATGGCTGAAATTTGCTGCCTTTCTAGCAATCACAAATCTTTGATTGCAAGAACATCTTGCATTTCACATACTTCCATCCATGTGCTCCTTCCATGATGCTGCAAAAATTACATAGAATCTCCTCCTTAAACCCTAGTCCCTCCTGAAAATCATTGTTTCTCCAACTTGTGTTCTTGCACAGATTTTCCTGGCAAGGAAGAGAGTTTTGTTTGCAGTGGTGTAGTTGCAACAACACAAGCTATTCTTCAAGCACTTTAGGCTTAATCTTAACCTAACTTTGAGCCATCCATCAACGCCCATTTGTAAAGGGGTTTAAAGGTACTTACAGTGACAAAGACCATGTCAGCTCCGCGCACAGCTTCCTCCACCATGGCTTTGCTCTCTTCTGCGGCACTGCAACCAATCTCAGGGTTACCTCCTGCACCAAGGCCTCGAGTGAGTTGCTGGCCAATCTGAAGCCGATTCTCTGGAGGAACTGGAGACATAGCCATGGCTTGTGCATCCGTGTTCACAATCCAAAACTCAACACCGCGCATCTCGCTTTCCAGCATTCGGTTGACGGCATTTGAGCCTCCGCCTCCAACTCCTATCACCTTAA
>Ga0209611_10004364_pt1 | contig 24228 bp, 20 predicted proteins | sample S1TSphgellanicum_3_FD_187693 | JGI IMG/M metagenome (GOLD analysis project Ga0209611, IMG submission 187693) | Host-associated microbial communities from peat moss isolated from Minnesota, USA - S1T2_Fc - Sphagnum magellanicum MG (SPAdes) (version 2) | ecosystem: Host-associated > Plants > Peat...
CTCATAGTGGAAATGCTCTTAAATAATACAATCAAGTGCGAGGAACTTGAAAGAGCATTAGAGAGTGGAATCATATGCAATCAAGTGTGAAATTGCAAACTTTCTCTCTTCTCAGTCTGCTGACCTTCCTCCTGGTGAGAAAACAGAAATATACCTCAAGGAGACTTAATGGTCAAGGTTGTAAAATTTGAGCTTACAGGGTTTGTAACTTGTTTACACCCTTCATTTATCGCATGTTATTATAGCCTAAGTATGCACCAAGCTTGTATCATTCATTTCACCAATGAGAATTTTGAAGGACAATGTCAAGACAAGCAATCTGGCCAAGGATTTTCACAATTTTCAGAAATACAACTACATAGAATGAAAGGGTTATTAATTCAAAATGACATCTAATCTTCAAACAGTTCCAAGTTAATTTTTGATGGTTTAGAAGTTGAATAGAGCCACTTATAAGAGTATTAATAGCCCCTTGCCAGGTTTGAAACTATAGACACAAGACCTTGGAACATGGATTTAAAAAAGTTCTAATATTCTCATATATATTTTTAAAAATTGTTTTATTCCACTACACATTTCTTTCCTTTTTCTACCTTCTTTTTTAGGACATGTATGTATGTCACTTTTCCCTCTAGATTCAGCTGTGATTTTCATCTTGAAAGATGTTACTTTTCATCCCACTCTGAGAGCACTGTGGTTATCTGCTCCACTGCCTACAGCTCAGAGTGTGAAGAGAAGGGGCGATGAAGTATCAGTTTTCCATCCATTGCAATTCATGAGTCTTTAAACCTCATTATTACTGTCTTACAGATACTCTTCACAAACATACAACCTTTTTTCTAATTTAATAAATCTTAATTTATTAATTTATCTTATATATATATATATATTCAAAAAAATATTTTCAACTTGTAAAATGAACAAAACAACAGAGCTGTTGGAAATTGCAATGCAGGAAGCCAGAAAAGGTCAGATCCTAAACAGATGCAACAAGTTCAATGTGGAAGCCAGGGTTTCCATTCATTGACATTAATGCTAACCTCAGGTTCATGGCAGCTCATTTTAGGGGCTCTGGAGTATGTATCATTGTAAGTTTGTAGCAATTTTTATGTAGTAATATGGCGAGGTGGAGAGTTTGGTAGTCATTTGTCAAGTAAGGCAAGATTCTTCACTGTAGTTTTTTCCATATGCATTCTTTTCCAAAGTTCTTTTTGTTCCTGACTACATAGTTCCATACTTTTTGGATGCAAAATATCGATTGCTCTGGCTGGCACTAGTGCTTGCTTACAAGAAAATATCTCACACAATTACATTCTTTTATATCAAACACCCATGGACATCATGAAACTTGAAACCGGTGGTTTTTTATTTGGCAAAACTTCGCAGTTTTTCAACCTGAAAATATGATTTTGACAGATTTGAAGGATTATTTTTTTGAAACAATGACCCTAATTAGCCAGATTTTGAATTTAAAAAAAAAAATCTCCAGCTTTTACAACAGGTTTCAGTAGGTCGCCAAAATATAAAAGGATTCTTAAGCTTTTTTTGGTTTTATATCTGGTCTATAGCCAAATTTGGCTAAATCTTTGAGTTGATGACTGCCAGTTTGGCTACATCACAAAATTGAAAAATAAGGGGTGTGTCACACTCTGGCCTTCCCATTTTAATTAAAATATATATCTTAAGGCAAAAGAAAAATTATGGAAACTCAAATAATTCACCATATAAAAATATAATCTTCAAAAAATCCTCTAAAAGAAACCAAAATCCTTCAAGATATTATAACTCTACAACTAATCTCAAGTTTCAACACAAGACAAAATATCATCTTTCAAAAATCCTCATATAAGAAAAAGACCTATTACCTAGGGGTCAAAATCCTGAAGCTATACTTTACTGTATAATGAATCTAAACACAATGTCCTTGCCTTGGTAGGCAATGCCAACAAAACTCTCCCAAGTCCAAACTGAAAGGGTGAAAAAGTAGAGTAAAGTGTGGACACCAAAAATATCCTCCAAAGATCCTAAAGTGTCACCCATATACATAGAACTCCCCAATTTATCTGAGTAGCATAACCCATTTATCAGTTTTCAAAATAAAAACTAGAAAGGCATATCCTAAAGCACGTGAAAAGTATAAGTCAACAATGGTAGAACACAAGCCAAAATATACCTATTGCAATAAGAATATAACAAGGGGTGTGTCACGCTGGGGCCTTGCCATTTACAGTAAAAAGTATCTTAATGCAAAAGAAGAATGATGGAAATTCCAAAATTTCACCACCATGCAAAAAAAGAAGAAAATCTTCAAAAAATCCCCTAAAAGAAACCGAAATCCTTCAAGCCATTATGATATTATAACTAATCTCAAGTTTCAACACAATCCAAAATATCATCTTTCAATAATAGTCATATAAAAATAGACCTATTATTATAATTACCTAGGGGCCAAAATTCCTTAAGCTACTATACTCTATAATGAATCTAAACACAATATCCTTGCCTCGGTACGCAAGGCCAATAAAGTGACATAAGATAAAATACATGAAAAAGAGCAAAACAGGCATCATCTCACCTAACTAACTTTAACGGAAAAAAGACATCTGATGACAAATACCCACAACTCAAACAAGATAACTCAGGACCACCAAAAGAGTGGAGGAACACACATCACCGAACTCTGAAAGGCTAGATTTAACGATCCAATCAGTGTATTCAAGTATTCATAGAAAAAACATCAACCAAAACCACGACGTAAATGAGAGCCTATTCTCAAGGGTACCTAGTAGCCACAAAAAAGAATAAAATCGGCCCAGAAATGAAATATGAGTTGGAGCCCAGTAATTATTCTGTGGTGATTTTTTTTGAAAAAAAATTGGCAAAAGGTATTTTAAAGTGTAAAACGTGTTTTTTCAGCAAAAATTCTCCACTTTTGCAACACTGACAAACTGGCATGTTTTTTCAAAAATAAGAAAAAATCTCTAATTGGAGCTCTGTTCACAAAGGAGGAAAAAAATCAAGCAAAGCCAACGTGACCATGAGACCAAAGGTACCTAAGCACTTTCCTAACTGACTGCTTGCTTATAAGGTGGGGTGGGGGTCTGTCCAACTAGCCTATAGTAGTAACTAGGTGAATGATCAGAGAAGCAACAAGAGCTAATTGGGAAAAAAACAAAGAAAAGAAAGAAAGGGAAAAAGAAGAGACATAAGAGGTAAAGAGGACTTGGGAAAAATTTATGTTCATGTGATGTGAGAATAGTAACATCAAAAAGTTTTTCAGATTCTGTCACATTCTGAGTTGGTGGGTTGTTGAAACTTACATTGTGGATTTTGATTTGAGATTCGAGAGTTGGTGGATTGTTTGAAGCTCTTTTGTGGATTAATTTTGTTCCATTTCGGAGTTGTTGGATTTTGGAATTTGTTTTGAAGATTCGCTGGCTATCTATATTTGGAGTTGGGATTGGTGCTCGTGTTGGTGTATGCTGAGGTGCAAGAGACTGGAACAGTAATAATAATAATCATAGCAGGAGCAGCTGGTGAGGTGTTGTGGCAGGAGCTCCATTGAACTGAAAGAGATGGTGTCATGTTTGAGGTCAGATCTAGAAGCTTTGTGAGCTTTAATGAGCTTTTTGTGTGTTTAGTTTAAGGATACTGAGTTATGTTGGTCAGCAGTAGAGACTGTGCAGGGGAGCAATGATGCAAGGAGAGAGGAGCTCATGGGAGAAGAAGGGGGAAAGGGATATATTGTATGAGAGGAAGGTGAATTCAACGCGAGATTTGGGGCGCTAAGTTTAGATTCAAGACATGGAAATGTAACATAGGGAGCTTGTATTGTGGTAGAATGAGATCATAGCATGGAGGAGATGGTGGGAGAGTGTACCAGATCTTGATTCGATTCTCTTGTAAATGAATGATGACTCGGGTAGAGCGGTTTTTGTTTATTGAACATTTGGAGAGTTCTTCTGGGCACCAGCTTTGAGTTCTTTGAATCTTTTGGAATTGAACATGAGACCTTGTTGTTTGTCTCCTCGTGTGGCAGATGGAAGAAGAAATGAATTAGCGGGATCTTCTTTGTGTCGTGGATGCAGCGCTGCAGCTGAAGATTCTGAAACACTTTTTAACGTCCAGGTGACCCCAAAGAGTACTCTTCTTTCTCCCCTTAGTGCAGTAAGAAATGGGCAAGTAGAGAGAAGGGAGTTGGAGTACAATAAATTGGGAGGACTCTGCACTGGATGTTTTATGGACCTTGCCTCATGGTTTACAGATCCGTGACCTCTGTCCACAGGCAAAGACTCGCTGCACAGTAAGAGTAAGCAACATGCTCGGTGGTCTCCTGAGATTACATTTAGAAGTATGTAGTAGGTGTGTCAGGTGTGGGCAGCAACCAGAACGCTCTGTGGGTCGACAATTGCAATAAGAAAGTTTGACTCTTTGTTGGCTTGCAAGTGCTTCTCAGATTGAGTTCTCCTTGAAAAGAGAGTCCCTGGAACATTGTTTGTTTTGTCAGATCGCCGACTTCTTACACCTGTGCTGCCCTGCAGAGCTTCGGATGCTGGAATAAGTTGCAGCCCATGTCCACTCCCTATCTAAGAATTGTTGTGTGCATGTCCTTCCAGTGCACATTACCTAGTAGGTCAAAAGTCAAAACCAATTGCAGAGAAATGTTTTGATGTCAGTAAAGGTCAGATTGATTCAGTTCGTTTCATCATTCTAAGTGTGAAATCTTCTTGCACCCATATAGATATGTATGAAGCATTCTCCCTGCATGTTTTGGGTCAAAGATGATATGGAAGTGGACTTGTAATCAAGAGTTTCTTTCTTTTGTTATAGTGGCAAAACTGACTGACCTCGTTGAACTACCCATGGGAGCAGCCTTGCCTACAAAGATTGTCCTTTCCAACTCCAGATATCTAGATAAAGATTTCAATTCGCACTCTCATACACCCTAAATCCTTTTGTGAGCTTCATTGTACTTCTAATGGCTTCCCTTGCAATTTCTTGGATGTAGCAATATCTGAAGATTCCAAAGGTTTTAAGCATTGACATCTTTTACAAGTGTTCTCAGCCAGAATATGCAGGTACTAACTTGATTTGTATGCCTGTCACCTGATGTAGATTACAATCAGAATCTCAGATTCTGCAAATTTGGAGTATTCAAAAGGCAGCTTTGTAGGCTCTCAAGGATGTTCTTTTAGCTCCAAAGAGTCTTTTGTAGCTCAAATGGGAACTTGAAAGTGTAATTGGTCTGCTGATGGAAAAAAGTCTATTCTTCATAGTTTCTTTTAAATTGGAGCACACATTTGCTTAACAAAGAGAGATTTCTGTTCATGTGTTTCTCTCTTCAGAATCTCCAAAATGATCATTTGAAAGGCTTCTTATTATTAAGTGGGAAGCCTCTTCTATGCCCACCTCGTCCTCCACAGATTTTTCTCTAAATATTCTCCATCTTGTTTCTCCTCTTTCCTTCCTCTTTCCTTTGTTTTGGGTTTTCCTTTTCTTGCCTTCTTCTATTTCTCTCTTTCATTTTTGGTGTCCCTCTTCTTCTTGGGGTTTTAAAAGTCTTTTCCTTCTCTTTTAGTTTTGTTCACTTCCCTAGCAGTAGGGTTGAGTTTGACATTATTGCCAGTCATGCAACAGAAACTGAGTATGTTGGTTAATGCTTGTCATTAACCTCCAGCCATTGTCGGCAGTTGATGAAGTCAGTGGGGATGTTATGATTGGTGGTCAGTACCATACATGTTGCTGTTGCAAGTCCCTGAATACCTGCATGACTGTTGCTATGATTCCAACCATTCCTCAGTTTTAAGTTTGGTCTTGTTTTCTTTTTTCTTTAGGTCTGGGCTTCCTCTTTTGCATGCTTGCTGATTGGTTGCTGTTATGTTGTCAGATCTGAAATATCTGTAACCTTTACTACTGGGTCATTTCTCAATGTCTTCCAGGTTGACTTAAATCAGAAGAATGGAGAAATTCTGGGTACTTATGCAGATATAATCTTTCTTGAGTAGGATTATCTTTAGGAGATGTAGGACCCATCAGATCGCTGTTGGGATGCAATGAATTAGGTCAGGTATTTCCAATTATTGCTGAACTTGGATGATCAGACTGTCTTGATGGTCACGCAATTCTCTCCTCTTGATGTCTGCTGAGCAATTTTGTTGTTCAGATGTCCTGAACTAGAACCAAGCATTGTCTTTAGTTTCCTCAGCATTGATCAACAATATTCTGTGGTTCTGCCTCACAGGAGAAAATGGCAGCAAGTCCACTTGCAAATCACACAGCATTAGTCCTTTTACAGCAGGCGATTCCTTCAAGATGCCCTTATCCCCGATCTACTGTTCACAACAGCAATTTGTGCCCACATTTAAGGAGTTCACATATTGCTGAGAGGTATATGAATCAGATATCTAGACATTGTCCAATGCCACATATGTGTCAATGTTGATTGCTTTCTTTGGACATGTGACAAAGAGATCGAAGATTTTCCCTTGCAGGAACTTGCAAATTGAAAAGCACCAAAGGAAACACTTTCAACACAATTCTGGTTCTCCCTTCCTTATTGCTGCTGTGAAAAAGGTTAGGTGCAAAACCCCGTTTCCCCCTCTTGCTCCCATATCACCCCCACAAAACTCAATTCCAAACCTCTTCATTGTCTGTCTCCCATTGTTGCAGTGTGTACTTTTCTCAGGGTGATGTCTACTTGCAGGGAGAGAATGCAGATGTTCTTCATGGAATTGGGAGCCAAGAGGGAACCAGATTTTCTCAGAGGAGTCGCATATCAGATGATGTTGGCGCCAATGCTTGGTTGGGTGAGCTCAATCAATTATCTGTCGCAGGAAAAGGTGCTGATGGTTCACATTTCAAGCTGTCAGAAAGGTTGCAGCTTGCAGTGGATGATGATGCTGCATCTGCTGTCATGGAAGCAAGGTTTGCCATTGACACTGCTCTTACTGCTGCCGATACTGCCAAAGAGCGGGCACGAATTGCAGAAGCAACATTACTTGAACATATTGGGTTACTGCATGAGTTATCTTGTACTGAGAAAAAGGTTCTATCAGTGGAAGAGAGTCTTCTCTCTGCAGTTCATCAGCTGGAGGTGGCCAACACAGCTATTGAACATCTTCAGATAGAGCTTGAGGCTGCCAAAGCTTTGACAAAAGCTGGGGAGGCACGCATCATAGCAGCTGAACCATCAATGCATGAGGTGCAGCTTGCTGCTGATAAGGCTGCAGATGAATCTGAGAACAATTCAAGACATTCAGTTGAAGTCCTCATGAATGCTGCAGCTGTGCGAGAAGAGTCTGCACAGATTACATTCAATGCAAAGTCAGAAGTTCTTCAAGCTATAAAAGTTTCAGATAAAAATTCTAACAAAGTGCAAGCTGAGGCAAACCTGCTCAGATATACAATCCTGGAGAAATCATTAGCAGCAGCTGAAGTTGCAGCTGAAGCCTGGAAGACCCGAGCAACAAATGCTGAGGGTATTCTCAGGCAGGCCAAAGAACTTGGGATTGAAACCCTGAGCAGCAAGAGTACTGTGGAGCAGATAACAGGTGGGGGGCGCATGGAGATGCTTCTGGAGAAAGATTCTAGAAGAAGGGACCTTCTATCAAATGGTCCAAGAAGGGAAATTCCAGAATGGATGAAACGGCGACTTGATGTGGGACAACACGGGCTGCCACCAAGGGAGTCTTTGCCAAGCTCTGCTGATGTCAAGGCCATGCTGCCATTGGAACTTCCATCCCCAGAAGATGTATGGTCCATAGCCCATGCAAAGGTGAAGGCTGACATCTATACTGCACAAGCAACAGACAAGCAGGCCCTTGATCTACAGAGGAAGGTGCTGGAACGAGCTCTTGAAAGAAAGTCTGTCAAGAAGCAGGTGAAAGATCCAGAAGAAGCAGAAGGCAAATTGGGTCTGTCTCTCAAATCTATTCCGGTTTCACATGCATTGAAGCCTGTTATTGTTTCAAAATGCCATCTACTTGATTCTGTAATGAAACCTTCTAAGAAATCCTCTTGTGACTTTCAGTGTGTGGTTCTTCCATTTTCTTGCAGAGCTTGACCTGATATGTGCATGACTTTCTCTTGTTTTGCAGCATCAGGCACTGGAACAGGCCATGAAATTGTGGTAGGTTCTGACTACTCTCCTGCCCAGATTGTTGATTGGAATTGTATACTGAAACAAAACAATTTGCATTCTCATGGAACAATTCTTGAGAGCAGTCCAGAAGGTTGATGTCACTCTCTTGTGTCAATGATTTGTGCTATGTTGATTTGTAGCATGAGTGAGTTGTCAAATTTAGCTGCTAGCATTTTCTTTTCTTTTCATATCCTCAAATGTGAGCAGAAGAGAGTACCAAGACAATGACAACTCACTCTCCCAAGAATCTGAAGTTGATTGTTTGGCTCTATTCCTAGTTCCAAGGCTTCAACTGGGAAAGCTGGAGAAGAGACTGGTGGTTGGAACTTTCACCAAAGGCAGCAGATCTTTCTCAGTGCGGTATTACTACTATATGGTTACCTCCTCCTACACACTCAGTTGCCCCTCAAGGTATACCAACACACTGCTCTACTCTATATTGTGCATGTCGTCATCTGTTTGGAAACTTCCAGCAACTTATAGTGAAGCTGTCATGGCCAATTTCATCAATTACCCTTCCAAGGGGTACTTACTCATTTGAGTTTCATGGTGTCGTTGAAACTGGATAGCACAGACAAACCATGCAATCCAATATCTCAAATTACATGAGGAGGATCCATGCAGGGTACATGCCTGGGGACTTATACAACATGAACTCAGCATATGGCACAGAAGATGAGTTGAAGCAATGTATAGCAGAAATGCACAACCACAATATTCTGGTATGTTCGGCCCATAGTAGATAGTACACATCTCTCTTGGGGTTGTTCAATTTGCTAACATTTCAGTGAGGAAAGTTCAAATGTTTGGATTACACTAGTTTCCCTCTGTTAGGAATACCATTCTCCCAAAAATCATAGCTGCATTGCACCTTGTACAATAGGCTGAGAAGTTATAGGATGGATACCATGCAATAGCAAAAGCTGGAGAGAGGGAGCTTTTATACACCCCAGCCTGATTTTTGAGATGACCAGTTGTGATGGTACAGGTTCTTGGGGATGTGGTTCTGAATCATCGCTGTGCTCAGAAGCAGGTGATGGCTGCTCTTTTGACTGCCTACTGATTTCATATGTACTTTATATGGGATTATCTTATGCTAGTTGTCATGACACTACTCTATGCTGCACTGCTTGAAATAGTTTCTTCAAAGAGTATGATGGGATGAGAGCTTTGTATGGATAAATTTTGATTCACCTCCACCCTGTTGCTGTATTGGTTGGAAATGCATAGAGCTGAATAGTTGAGACTGAATGCTAGAGATCAGTACCTGTGGTGGTGTGTGCTGGATGAAAAATTGTAGGGCCCAAATGGTGTTTGGAATGTGTTTGGAGGTAAACTTGATTGGGGCCCAGAGGCAATTGTGAGAGATGACCCTAACTTCCAAGGTCATGGAAATCCTTCTAGTGGTAATGTTTCCTTTCCTGGTGTAGTAGTACCATGGAAATACTATGTTCCTCGGAGCATTTTGACATGAGTAGTTCGTCAAGTCAGCCATAAAGTTTTTGCAAAGGTTGAGACTCCCCTGGATTTTATGCAGCTTGCTGATTATCTGATGGCAAGTGTGCATAAAAACTGTTAAGGAAGGTCAAAATTCTCAACATGGGCTAGCATGCCTTCAGCATCTGCTGACTGTGAATAGCCTTCACACAAACTAATATATTGTAGAGATCTTGGGGTTTTATGTCTCTTTTGCAGGGGATTTTTTTCATGCAGCACCAAATATTGATCATTCCCAGGCATTTGTGAGGAAGGACATCAAGGAGTGGATGAAATGGTTGCGGCATGATTTTCAGTTTGATGGCTGGCGACTAGACTTTGTCAGGTCTACTGCTAATTTGTCCTAGAAAATGACTGGTGACTATGATGCCACTGTGCGAGTTTTCTCAGGTCAAATTTGAGTTAGGACCATTCTTGCCTCCAGTCTGTCTTGCCTGCGATTCGTTGATGCAATTCAAAATGCTCTGGAACAGGGGATTCTGGGGTGGTTATGTAAAGGAATACATTGAGACCACCAAACCAGCATTTGCAATTGGTGAATACTGGGACAGTCTGGCTTATGAGGGTGGACAAGTATGCTACAATCAAGGTTCATACTTCCATCATATCCTTGAAGAACTGAAGTGAGACTTGGGTACATTTTGAAGTGTTGGATGATTCTAGACTTCTGTTATGTGGCATGTATTAAGCCACAGTGCCCACCCTTGAGGGTTGAATCACTTAGCATGTCTTGCATACAGATTCTCACAGACAGCGCATTATCAACTGGATCAATGCTGCTGGTGGGACATCATCAGCATTTGATGTGACGACCAAGGTAATGAAAAATTACTCATGAGACGCCCTGCTAGGTGGTGGTCTTCTTTTGAAACAATGCTGTCAAAGGGTGTCAATATTGGCACCATATTTCTTATTACATTCCAAAGTAAAAAGCTTGTTGGGATTTGGGGTTCCTTTTTTGCAGGGCATACTACATTCTGCTCTACATGGTGAGTTTTGGAGGCTTATAGACCCTCAAGGCAAACCACCTGGGGTCATGGGATGGTGGCCTTCACGAGCAGTCACCTTTCTTGAGAATCATGATACTGGATCCACACAGGTGCCCTTTGTGGATGGTACTAGCTATGCCAGGTCTTTCTTACAATGGAAGAGATATGTTGGAAAGTAGCCTTCTTGTTTTTGAATGTTTTTGAATGAATGTTTCTCAAATTCATCACAGATATATGAACACATTCTGACTCCAACATAACTTTCAAAGAGACTGTTGCCCCCAAAAGCTGTGGCAAGTGCAGGCTCTCACGTTCAGTGCAATTTCCAAAGGAAAGTCATGGTTCAATGTTGGTCCACAAAATTTGAAGACAGAAAGAAAAATGTAGAAATTAATGTCCTGTAATGACATGCTGAGGATTGATAATAAAACTGGTCATGACACTCTGATTTGACTTGTTGCTATTCCAGGGACATTGGCCCTTCCCCCGTGACAAGATTATGATGGGATACGCATATATCCTTACTCACCCAGGCACGGTAAGTTTCCAGGTTTGGACCTCATGTGATACCCATGTGGTTTTATTGGTGGGTTGGGAGCACAGGTTTCTGGTTTATTTCTTCACAGATGTCTTAACAATGCTCTCATGAGAGAAATCTCTTCTTTCCTGACATTGTTCTTTGCTGCAACAGCCTGTGATTTTCTATGATCATTTCTACGACTTTGGTCTACGGGACCAAATTGCAGAGCTGATTGCAGTGAGAACTCGTACTGGTGTCCACTGCCGGAGCACGGCCAAGATCTTCCAAGCCAATTTTGAAGGCTATGTTGCCCAGGTTGGGGAAGACCTAGTCATGAAAATAGGGCACCTGGATTGGAACCCATCCAAACAAAACAACCTCACAGGTAGCTGGGAGCGATGTGTCGACAGAGATGGCTATCAGTTATGGGAAAGGAAATAAGCAACATATTGCCAGTCTCATACTTGGAATCTGTACAAGAAATCAGCCATATTTACAGCACAAGACTACAACGGAGATATGGCTTTGTGTGATCCATTGAGTTAGAGGTGGATGTTTTGGTGTGTAACTGTGATCTAAATTAGCATCATTGGAACATTTTCAGTGAGTACAAACTGATACTGAATTTAAGGGCAGACTGCTGTGGAGATGGGAAAGTGTTGGCCAGGCAGCTTTGCCATTTGAAGTGGTGATTATCACATTCTGGCTGGGCTTACTGAGTGATAAGATGGCTCCTCCTTTCACTTTCCTCATGTAACATTGATTTTCTGTGCATCAGTTGGCTAATGATATTAAATCCTTGTTGGCATCATTGAAGTCCTTCTGTGCTTTCAGTGTACAGGCAAAAGAGTCAGTCAGCAAGCTGTCAAGTGTGCAGATTTAACACTTACCTTCTTGCAAGTTGACATTGACATGATTTTCCCAACACCCTCAAATGGCCAAAATTCATCAAGGGACCAAGATTCCCCTAATGCTTGTAACAATTGGTCAAAGTTGCTACAAATTGTGCATTCCCCTTGATAAGTTCCACTATTCTGCTGTCCTTTGTACAAGAAATCTTTAACAAAGATCTCCATCCTGTCACTTGGCAAGTCTTTGCTGCCTGTCCATGTGTACATTGTGGTATTCCATGCAAGGAATTGCCCAAAACTGGAAGGACCTGCCAATTCTCAATGCCATCTAGTCATATGGGATTTGGTGTGGAACTGGAATTCATAACCTCAAAGAGCTTATGCGACTGAAGGACAGGGATGCGGCACAACAGAACCTGAAATCACCTACGGAAGTGGTAGGGGTTCTCTGAAGCTATGGTTCCCCAACCTTTTGGGAAGTTTGGTTAATGTAGTTTAAGTCCCAAAAGTGATCATTGATCCTTGTGTCATTAGGCCTAGATATAAATTCACAATTTGTAATTTGGACATTAGTTCTGTTTTGAAACATGGGTTGGGGGATCTGGAGGTGGATGCCCTTGCAAACCAAAATCCCTGTGAGTCTGAGTGTGAAAATAACTCACAACAGGAGAGTATGGCAAGCAGTATATAGGAGCCAGGGAAAAAGATGCAGACTTAGGACATGGCTATGTGTACACAGCATAGGTATGGTACTTTATTTTTTGGGAAGCCAAAATCACAAAAAGCAATATGGAACTTTCAACTGAGCACATTTGTGTATTGACCAAGAGGAACTCCTCAAATTTGTCCACAACTTTGCCATTAGACATCTCTTTGAGGACCAGGGACAGGACTCCCTGTCTAGAAAGTGGTCTTTCTTCTGAATGCTTTATCCTGTCAAAATGTGTTAATCTCAGGTTCTCAAGCTTGTTGGGATGGTTGTGTGTTCTTTCTAGCTTTACAGACATTACACTGGTTTTTCTGCAAGACCAATTGATTGATGGGATTTGACATTTGTGGAGAGCACCAAAGTCATGTTGAACTTGCAAATTGACAGGCCAAAGAGACCTTGCAGCAAAGTTGCCTGGTTTGATGACTTCATAATTACCTTCTTGCAAGTTTATGTACGACTCTGCTTTTTAGAATGCTGAAGGAGACTGCTGCACAAAGAAGCTTCTTCACACTCGGAGTTCTCCTATCTACATTGCAACTACACCTAGCTGTCTCAGATTTGGGCATGGGAATAGGAGCTTATGGGACTGAAGGAAGGAGTATAAGAAATAAACTTGGTTCATTGTGGACCAGCTCATGCATTGCTACAAAGAGACCATGCATGTCTAAGTGAAATAGCAGCAACCATAGGATGGAAAGGATTCCAATTTATCACATACCATTTTCCATTTTTTAAAATACATCTTTTCAGCGTTGTGCTACCAGTTGGAGGAGGAAGACTTGATATTAAGGCTGAATTGGAATCAGATGATCAGGCAAAGCTACCACAAAAGATGGAAAAGAAACATGATACACAAACCACCAAGCAACCCTAAACTCCAGAACCCTTGTGTGAGAAGAGGCCAATAAAGAAAAAGTACTTCATAAACCATCTGGAAACAGGAAGAATTACCATGATCTTTAGGAGCTAACAATCAATGGATGCCCCACAAGTAAAGCATGGTTCTCAAAAGTTTCTGACCATGTGAGATAATTTAAGAAGAATATCCATGTCTGCTTGAAATCTCTGCAACTGCGACTTAGCATTACTGATCTTGTCAAGATGAACTTGTAGCTGAAGATCTTCATATTTTCTTATACATTCTTGGCGATATTTATCAAGTTCTAACCCATACTCATTTGCAAAAATATACATTATGCCGGAAGAAATAACTGAGATATTAGGCCGTTTGTCTGGAGTTGCATCCCAACACCTCTCCAATAACATTTTCAAATCTTTGCTCACGTATGCAGGCAACTCAGGTCTCTGTCCTGAAAGAACCGGTTCATAAACGGACAACGGTTCACCTTCAAAGGGAAAACGTCCAGTGAGTATCTCATAACATACCATTGCAAAGCTGTAAACGTCCCCCTCCCGTGTCCAACCTCGTTTATCTGCTGATCCTGGCAACACTTCTGGTGCCCTCCAAAATCCGGTGCCCATTGCATCCTCTGACCTCTCGTAGTCCCCAATCTTAATGCTGAGATTGCACCATTCAAAAGATGTTACTAGACCTTCCTCTTCAGATTTCATCCAGTCTTTGTTTGGAACAACTAGGATGTTTGCGGCTTTGAGATCTCTGTGCAATATTCCATTGTTGTGTAAGGCCAAAACCCCTAATGAAATTGAATACATTAGAAGCAACGAGCTGCCGTACGGAAATGGTATCTTTGCGTCCGTGATGCGCATCCGATGATCAATGACATTTCGGAGATCACCCGCCATTCGCTCCATGACTATAAAGACACCGTTTTCATCCTCGGAGACACCAAGCACTTTGCAAAGATATTGTGATTCTGCATCAGTCAATCGCAATCTCATCACGTTTAGCAGCTGCCTCTTCAATCGCAAGGCATCGTACGATTTAAACCTCTTAACGATCACTGGAGTAGCATCAGGCTTCTTCCACACAGCCAAAAACACAGACCCCTGGCCCCCTTCTGTAATCATCTCTCCTATTTCAAGCTCAGACGGATCTATTACCCAATCTTTAAGATCCCTGTCCTCCTCAAACGTGTCCTCCACACTTTGTTGCATATCCAACGGAATAACCTCCGCCCAAAACTGCTCGGGTGCCGACCCGTAGTACGTCTGTTCTGGAGTCATGTTCACCGAACTGGTCATTCCTTGAATTTGCACGACTTCTTGGTTTTGCTCCGACATCTGCGCAGTTGAGTTTGGAAGGAGACGGGATGATCAGGGGAAACGTATTACTATCACAGGAAGACTTTCAGCCGCTTTGAGAGACGGTTCGCGGTGCACTTCTAAGTCTTACTAATGGGGAAATCTGAACAGAAGCCTTAGAAAACCATTTAAATCGCGTGAAAGAAAGGAGTACAGAATACGTGTGAAGCAAAGAAAAGACAACAGTTGGAAGCTGAGAAACTGAGAAAGATAACGAAACCTCGAAAGGAGATAAGGTCTACCAGCAGAGAGGGAGCAATTCACCCACTCACGGTAGTCAACGGGGCGTTGATAGAGAAGCTGTCGACGTCCCAGGAGAGGACCGGAGGCGTGAAGGAGACAGCAGTGAAAATCCTAAAAGATGCTTGGAGAAAAGGCAAAGCAAGGGCCTGCGCGCTGCCTTGTTCGTCGCTGGCTAGTCGCGTTAGTGTTGAGAATGATCGCCGAGCAACTGGAGGTGAGGTATTGCTCCTATAACATTTGTTGACAGTTGGAACACTCATTCAATAAAAATAACCAATGCGAAGAGCAGCGACCGTGAAGGAGTAGCCCGCCGAGAAGTGCACGAAAGAACCCCGAAAAGTGACCAATCGCGAGCTCACTTAGTTAGAAGAGTTGAAAACAAGGAACATAAATTAATACGTATTTCATTGTTTCATTTTTAATGAGCAGAAACAAGCTCTAAGGTTATACAATTGTTCAAGTTCTAAGCTTATGCAAATTGGTTATGCAATTAATCAATATGCAGCATTTGCAAGTAGAGAAAGATTTGAATATAACTATAAATTTTAACCACCTTGCAGGGGATTTGAACCCCTGTCAGAAGGACCCTGCCCATTGTAACATAAGGTACCTATAACCAGTGATAAGTTAATATCATAGAAATAGTCTGCAAAATATTAGTTACCAAAATCATATATCAAAATGTAAATATACATGTGATAATAGATACTATGAGAAAAAAGTTACAACTTGTAAGAGCATAGCTAACCATGTTCAAAATACATTGAAAAACTTACATATATCACAACAAAATTGTAAAGCACTTGACACCAACTTGCACATGTCTAAACATATAAATAATTGCAACGAACGAAAAGCAAATTGTAACTATAACCTTCAACACTTATGCATTCATTCCAATTTTGACTTTGTCGTTGTCATTCCAAATTGCAATAGTAGTTTAGAAAGGGAAAGTGTCTTTAATGAAAAAAAATTTGAGCAACATGTGGATAACAATGTTTAGATATTCTACCACCTAATTTACCACCTAATAAACTCCTACTGATTCTTTACAGGATTATACGTAAAGGTTTGCTCATCACCAATGTGCTCTCTAATTTCTGATGTCGGCAACAGTTATACAGGAGCAGTTGGAGGCCTCTGCAAAAGTGGCACAGCTGGGCAGAGCATCTCCACCGATTCACTGGAAAGTGGTCTGCACGCCATGTTTTCACATCCAATTTTTAATCAAAAGTATTTCCCTCCCCACCCATGAACTCCACATACCAAACTTTAAAGACTGAGGAATCATGTAAAGCTCACATGCGGGCCAATTAGTGCGATCAGCCAATCAGTAGCAGGAAGTTTGTGGCCAGTAAATGCAAACACCCAACTAGCAGCAGTCTTTTTTTGTTTCCCATGTCTCTTGAAACCCCAGTGTCCTGCAACAAATTGGTGTACTCACACCCACTTTTACACCACTTTGGTGTATTGCTTCATCGAAAATTTGAGTGCAGGCCATTTTCCAGTGAACCGCTGTTGGTGCTCTAACAGTTCTTAATGTTTCAGCTTACAGTACTTGTATTGTACACCCTAATTTGTCTGGGCAAATAATTGCCAGTTCTGGGTTGAAGGCATCCCAATTCATAGATGTTGGGGGCTCAATGTACTGGCGCTTACCACATTGAATCCTTTGTACTATGGTCTCTGTTGCTTGGACTTGGTATATTTATCAATCTATATTTCGAGGTTATATTTTTTGTTTGGATGTGTAACCTTCCAAACCCTGAGCCCTTGCTTTGCTTTCAGTATCCCCAGAAAGCCTTCAATGAGAGGATGCACAATTTGTAGTTTTTGCACTTATCCAGGAGCAAAAGTTATTGAATTTAAAGTGGTTATTATCTCTAGAAAGTAATTTAATATTTGAACATTGTTATTTCACAATTAATTTAGCAAGATTCCTTATGAACATTGAAGCTAAGCACTTTTGACGTCAATTGTAAGGGGGATGGGTCACCTTACAAGAGGTTTAATGTACTTGGTCCACTAGTCCTAATGGTAATCCCTTCATAAATTTCAGTCTTTTTGTTACCAGCAAAATTTGCCAAAGTAAAAATGAATATTTCACAAATGAAGTTATTTTTAAGGTTTCAATTACTAGTAGTCAGAAAAAAAAAAAGGAAAATTTGCCAGATTGCTAATTTGCTTCCTGTAAGTAGCCAGATATATAGAATGATGATTAAAATTTGTGGTTTGTAGCCAAATTTGACTAAATCTTCCTGGGATGACTGTCATTCTCTTGAAACATGTATGCTATTGGACCTAACAGCAACAAATGAAATATGATCACATCAAAATTCTAGAGCTTTTCTAAGTACATTAATGAAATGTGCCTGTGTATCAGGATTTGAATTAGGGTAGGCAGGCCGGTGTCCGAACACTTAAGGTATGGTTTCATTGCTGTTTTTGCACAGGGGCCCCATTGTTTATGGTATCCAAAGAGTAGATGGAGCCCTCCTTTTGGTGCATCTGTCGCACTAAAAATCAACAAAAAAAAGATTAGAGGTGAGAAAATTATGACCCTCCTAAGTAAGGGGGAAAAACAGACTGGAGGTGAGAAAGTTACTGCCCCGCCTCCCTCCCCCCCCAGTAAGGGGAGTTGTTTTTACAGAAAATTCTCGATCAAACTGCTCATAGCTGATTTCTGAGCCCCTCAAAAAAATCTTAAATATTATTCTGTTGCCTTTAGAGTTACAAAATGATTTGTAAAGGTTAAGATGACGATTTCAAAGAGGTTTAAATTGCTCAATTTGAACCAAAAAAAACAAGAAAGTTATCTTGATATGATGAAGTAGGAGGGGTCAAAATGAAGAAAAATGAAAAAAAAAGCATTTTGCAATTGAAAAAACATATTTTCTTGACTGCTCTTTTTTGGCTGCTCCTTTGGCTTTGCATTTCAAAGATGATTTGTACACCTGGAGAAGGCACTCCTATAACATTTTAAATCACTCAAAATGGAGAAGAATTGAGAAAGATCTGCCAAACTGTTCGGTGATAGGCGTATCTACCCTAGTCAACCTTGTTCATCAAATCTGATGGATTTGTGATTTTGTGGGCACTAGTTTGGTCAACATGCATGCCAGACATGGCAGCATTTGAGGATGTGCAGAAAGTTTCTTACAGCATGGGCACACATGATGGAGTCTCTTGGCCTGCCGTTCATGGGCTTGCTGAGGAAGCTCTTGCACTCATTTTGAACTGCTGATTCAAGAGTGTGTAAGGACTTGTGGAATTGGGCCACCTCTGAGCCATTTGTAACTAAGCTTTTACAGTAACGGTGCACACAAATGCCTGACTACCTTGCTACCGGGACTTTGCAAAGTGTTGTTCAAACGTCAAGGGTCAAAAACTGTGAAATAGCTTCTTGGCATCCTTCAGGTGTGGTTTGTTTGATGTGTTTGGTCTGTATCAGAGTTAAGAATCAAGATAGTCACCTCCTAAACCTTAGATACAAGTAATGCACTAGATGCTTGGCATGCTACAAGGAAAACAACACAGTTGATATTGAGACAACAGACTCACCTACACTTGTTAGTAGGTGCACCTAGGGCTCGGGGGATAAGAGCCACATTGGCAAACAAACAGAAGAATGATGTGAAGTTTTTTACCAGAAATGACAAAACATCTCTTGACCCATATGGCTACTAACTCTATTCAGAAGTGGACACTTTTCACCTATTATAATGGGGGCAACATGGAAAATAACATTTCCAGGAAAGTTCCAGAATCTGTAACAATCATGGAACAGGAACGTCATCTCCATCATATATTGATGAGTAACTTCCTGAATCTCTCTGATATTCTGAGTTTGCATCACTACTTTCCTGACTATCTTTACTTTCTTCCAATGAAACCTGTGAAGGAAGAGGAGGGTTAAATATTCTGAATGTTTCTGTAAAAGTTCCAGATGTGTCTTCCTTTGTAGACTCCCTGACAGATGTGATTGTGTACATCTCTGCTTGACACAAATTCAAAAGTTGATAGTTTACTGCAGAGACTATCTCTGAAAAGTTGGGCCGTTTGTGTGGATCCCCATGCCAACATCTCTGCAGTAGTTCTCTCACATCTTTGCTAACATATGGAGGGAGGTATGGTCGATTCCCTGATAAAACCTGGGGATGACCTTCAAAGGGCGTGTGTCCAGTGAGTATCTCATAACATAGCATTGCAAAGGCATACACATCTAACTTCTGTGTAATGTCTTTTCTGATACTATTTCTAATCCCTTGCAGCACTTCTGGTGCCCTCCAAAACCCAGTGCCAACTAAACCCTTTGAGTCATCACAGTGCACAATTCCGTTCTTCATAAGGCTGGGCAATCCTATGACTATATTCAAGTCTGCAATGTCATGAATTTGCATTGAGTCTTTGCAGAGAACGTTGACGGACTTTAAATCTCCGTGCACCATTCCATGTCTGTGGAGAGCACGAACCCCTAATGCAATGAAGAGCATCAAACCCAGAGTGCATTTGTGGGAAAATGGCATCTGCTCACCACTCAAAGTCCTCATTCGAACATCAATGAGCGTTCGTAGATCACAGCCCAAAGGCTCCAGGATTACATAGCGACGATAGTCTTTTGTGATGCAGAAACCCAACACTCTGCAGACATACGCTAAATCTGGTTCACCAGACAATCCCAATGAGATCATCTTTTGCATCTGCCTCCGCCACATCTGCAAATCAACGATGCTGACAAGAGACACATCAACAACCACTTTCATGCAGTAAGGCTTCCAAACACCCCAATACATATGTGCTTCTCCCCCTACTGCGAATCGCTTTCCAATTTCAATCTCAGATAGGTCTATTGAACTAAGCGTAGATGGATCTATTAGGCTAATAGATCTAGTTACAGATCTAGGTAAATACGCTGTAATAGATGTAGGAAAATACTCTTTCTCCGACCAGAGATGCTCGAGTACTTCCTCATAGAATGTCGACTCTGTATCGGTGTCGTCTGAGCTAAACCATCTGAGCACCAACTTTTGCTCCTGCTCCGATTGTAGGACGACAGTGCAGTGCGCTTGCGCTAGAAGAGGGGATGAAGGATCTAGATGGGAGGAGATGTCTCCTCTGTCTACAGATATGATATCCGTCGACAGCCCGCTACCCATCGCGGCTTGTGCTAGATGATGTAGCTCCTAGAAATGGGTTGGTGGCACACTTTGAAAACCAAGTAAGAAGTCTAATTATAACACTCAAACCGCGACCGCGAGAAAAGAGCGGGGAAGGTACAAAAGAAAGCAATACAAACCACAAAAGAGAAGAAAGATGAATACAGACAGACAGACAGACAAACCCTGAAGTGAGAAAACTTCCACATGCAAAAAAGGGGTTAGCTCTGTAACTTATCAAATCAACAACTTCCTCGCTCAATACACAGCATAACAAACATGAAAAGCAAGATAGATAATGGGCAAAGAGCACCCCTAGGATCTTCAATCTCCCTTGAACTGAAGAAAGGCCGTGAATTGAAGATACCTAGAGCGAGATACTTATACAGCGAAACTGCAGCACAAAATGTGGGCAATCACGCAAGGAGAGAAACAGCGTAGAATGTCGTCTAGTAGGTGAAGAGGGCAAGCGTGCGCGTAGAGCAACAGCGTAGAATGTCGTCTAGTGGGTGAAGACTCAAGAGTACAACGGTCAAAATGGGTAGTTTAAAAAGTGTGTATCTAGACCTTCGTGCATTTCATTTAATTTTGTATGTTCATTTTTTAAGTAGTTAACTTCACATCGTGTAAGCAATCAGTGGTGATGTTCCACATGTAATTTAAAGGGGGAGGTTTCTAACCTTTTCACAATGTAAATTAGAAAACTTGAACAGAATGAGGCGATGTTGTTTGAATGAGGTGATGTCATACAACAGAAGGTGGAACATTCATAAAGTCCACAAAATTATGGTAGGGCAGCTTGGAATAGATGTGTTAGGTTAATTAAACAGACCCCTGTTGTGAGAACAAGAACTTTTTCTTGAGAAGTTCGATACGTGGCTATTTGTAGTCATTACGTTATTTGTGTCGGATTTGACAGATTTGTTTGGTGGTGTTGGGTTTTACAGGGTTTCATCCATTGACTGTTTTGAGCTCATGATGGTGCACCCCCTGCTTTGAGAGTTTACTGTGTTGTGTTTTCTCGTTGCATTGTTCTTTTCATGCCAGGAAAAAAAGGAACAAAACTTGGTGATGTAAAGAAATCAGGCTAGTAAGACATAGGACTGGGTGAGCACTGAGATCCTTTCCATCTCATGTGTTTGATAGCTATGGGCTGAATAACCTTCACTTTTTCTAAGGAGTTTGTTTCCCTGGTTTGCACTGTTGTTGTTGTCACATTTATTGCAATTTGTAAAACAGGTTGTCCACAAAGAAAATGCATTTAGGTCACCATGCAATGCATGTGGACTTTTTTGAAGGACTCACATATATGGGAAGAAGATTTGAAAAAGATAGGCCAGGGCAAAACGGTTGTTGTACATTACTGTTTTTGAGAAGACAGATTGATAAAATTGATATTGGGCATGGGAAATTATGATTTTTCATTTCCATTTCCATTGATAATGTTGTATGATTTCCATGGAATCGCATTCATAGAAACTCGTCTCATTTGGCGAGCTAATGTATCACATATCATCCCTAATTTACTGATGGGATCTATTCCATGAAAATTCATCCCATTACAATCACATTCATTCACTGACTTTCATTAACTTTCATTCATAATATTATAAAAACAAACAATGTTTTTGGAAAATCAGTATATTTAGAATGTTGTTTAGCACAAGATGTCAGCCACCAAATTCATTGTAAATTGTGTGTGTGTGCGCATGTGTGCGTATTTTTTTCCAATTGTGCTTTGTAATGTCAGTGTCATATCATGGATTTCTTTCCATTTGAGGCCCCCTATGTAGGATTACTAGTCATGTTCAATGTAACTCATCATCCAACAACCCCTCTTTTTTTTTAAAAACACATGTGAATCGGGAAATGTAAAACTTGATCATTGACATGAAGTCAACAATGACCCAAAAATAGCCACAACTTGATCTAAACAATACACATTAAGAAATAATTGAATTTATGCATATATATCGTAAAAAGTTCATTTTGCACTTGAGTCATCTAACTAGGTATGTCATTTTTGAGGTCCCATAAAAAATTCAGTTTGCACTAAACTAAATTATGTCAGATGTAGTCTACACCCATTATTTACCTACACATGAAGATATATATTGGGATTTGTTTTTTTCAATTTTGTGATGTATCCAAACTAGTGATCATTCACAAGAAGATTAATTTGGCTATTCATTAGGTTCAAAAGTAGAAAATTTTAAGAATGCTTTTTTTAATTTTTGGCTACCTATTGGAACATGTTGTAGAAATCTGGGAATTGTTTTTTTTTAAATTCAAAAACTAATGAATTATGGCCTTTTTTCACAAAACTCATTGGTATCTAATGCCAAAATCATATTTTTCAGGTCTAAAAAATGAAAAAGTTTGTCACCCAAAAAGAAATACTGACCATATATTTGGTATTAGATTCAAACTGGTGGAATAGGTCTTTTATCTTCTGTATATTCAGATTTGACTTGGGTGGATTTTTTTTTGTGATACATCCTTGTTTGATGGGGGAAAACATTCCAGACTAATTTAACACCTGAGTCAAAGTTTATAGAAAACCCATGTATACCTACTTGATAGGAGTATTCACTAGGAGTCCGCCCCCCCCCAAATTTGTTGGCTTTGAAAGTTTGGCAAAATCTTCCAAATTTTTAGCAAATTTAGTTGCATTTACACTTTTAAAAACTTCTCAAAATTTTTTTTCAAAAAGAAATAAAAATGCTGCGAGTCACCAATCATTTTATTTCTTCAAAATTTTGTGTTGTGAAAATTTTATAATAGAATCACCATTATAAATTGTTGATCTTTGGGGGTTTATGTTTTAGACCTAAATTGAATTTCTTTTGGAAAAAATTCCCATATTTGTTTGATTAGCTAGTCATATATATAGAATGATGCTTGAGTTGTTATGGATGATTGCCTTTTAATCTACATCACAAAATTGAAAAAAGACATTGGTGAACAATAATGTTGTTACTTCAAAAAAGTTCCATTTGGCTAAATCCAGGACATTAGAAATGAAACATCCATTGGGTGAGGCAGTAGCCTAGTCTGTTCCCCATGCATTTTGTGAAGTCACCCACCCTAGAGCTTTATCCATTGTAAAACATGAGGTTAAAATTATCATGAACCTAAACATGCCTAGATTCCTGGGAGAAGTGGGGTTCACACACCAACTCCTTAAGAGTGGGATGGAAATCATACCTATGTAATTTCCCTCCCACTCTTGAAGTGCAAGTGTAAGATCCCTGTTCTTTTCTAGGAGGGGTATTCATGAATGTAAGGTGGTCTCCAAAACTACTAGATAATATCCTTGAGTGCCTTACTTACACTTGAAGGTGCTGGTTTACCCACGCCCTTAGTTCACAATGTAATGTGCATGGATTTTTCTTTTCAGATATTCTTCTATGAACATCTATTGTACTATGGTAATATATAGTGACTTGTATTAAATAGTTGCGAGGACTTCGAAAGTTCAAATTCTTTCCTTTCGTGAAGGGCATCTTTGATTGACCCTCACAAAAAATAAATAAATCAAGCTTTGGAAAATCCCAAAAGCTTTACCTCTCCTTTCTTTAGTTGATATGCTTAATGCAACTAGTGGAGGGTTCGGTTCTTAGTCATTCCCTTTCCCTCTGGTGGCCAGCCTCGTTTGGCTGTTTGCTTGCTTGGACTTGGTCCTTGCCCCTAGTTTCTTTTTCTCTCCCTTTTTTTGGGTGCTTTCTTTTTATAAAGTTTGGCAGGGTTTCATCCAAATAGATATATTATAATCTTCCCTGCTTGCAAGAGGATATGCAATAAAATGAGAAAGTATTGCAATTGCATTGCGCTCTTGAATATGCAAAGAACACTTTTGATGAGAAATGTTGGACATACCAGTAGCTGCTTTAACGT
>Ga0209611_10004365_pt1 | contig 24223 bp, 14 predicted proteins | sample S1TSphgellanicum_3_FD_187693 | JGI IMG/M metagenome (GOLD analysis project Ga0209611, IMG submission 187693) | Host-associated microbial communities from peat moss isolated from Minnesota, USA - S1T2_Fc - Sphagnum magellanicum MG (SPAdes) (version 2) | ecosystem: Host-associated > Plants > Peat...
ATTTAAGGAGGTGGTGTAGATGAAGTCTACACATTTGGACTACCTACCAAATATGGTGGCCAAGTTTGAAAAAAAAGAAAAAGGTCACAAACTTGGAGTGAAAAGAATTTGTAAAATAAAAAAACACCCACCTACAACTAGATTAAGTGTTGATGAAGACATTGAAACCCCATTAAAGTGGAGGAAAATGCCCACAAAATAACAAAATAACCTAATTTTACTAATTTAAGTGGGTTAAGGGTTTTTGTGGGCTTGGTCAGTAGTGAATAGGCTAAGGTTTGTGATAGAGGAAATGGTTGAAAAAGTCAAGGAGGTGGAAACCAATGAAAATGAACTTAGAGTTGAATTCAAATTAATTTTTTTTAAGGCTTGATCAAGTGAAATCAGAATGGTGGTGCATGTAAATAAAATTGCATATCAATAAGTGGAGAAAATAAACTTCCTACACATGAAATCATGAATCATGTCTTGCTTGGGTAAAGGGGATTTGAATCATATATCCCACTTTGACACCATCTATTGGTGCATTTGCAAGTTCGATGTGGTGACCAAAATTGCCTAACCAAACTCAAAACAAATTCCAAGGAAAGAAATTAAAGAAAACCACAAGGTGGAATTTGGAGAAGATGCTAGAAGTGTGCACACTAGGTGAAAACAAAAGACACATTTGATAAGTCTTTCTACATTGAAAATACAAAGACATAATGCAAATGGTTTTGTTTGATTAAGAAGTAGTTAATCCCACCATTATGGATCGAAGGGAAAAAGGTGGCAAAAGTGCCTGAAAGTAGACTACCTTTAAGTAATGTAATGAAGATGTTGACATTTCTAAAGTGGGGGAAAGTGACATGCCTTTTTAAGTGGACCTTCAAGTGAGAGGATTCGCATAGTTAGGGCCCAAGTCCAAACATTCGCAAAGCAACCCTCGTGTCAGACTAGGTTGTGAATTTAAATGTTGGACTAGGTTTGACTCCTAGTTTGATAACATTCATGAACTCCATAATTGTCGGCAAGTGAGGTTCTAAAGAAAGGGGCCCAAGGAGATGTCCTCAACACACTAAATCCTTGAACTAGACACAAGTCTATGATTAGGCCATGAAACAGGACATGGTAATCCCAGGTAATGAAGCCTTGAACCACTTAAGGATCCATAGTGAGTGGAATCCCACCTATCTAAAGGTTAGGTTTAGCCCTAGGTTACAAAAAAAAATTAAATACTAAAATTCACCAAGTCTGTGGCTTGCCATGTCCATCTAGTTTAGGTGTTTAATGAAGAACATGCTTAAAGGCAAGGACATAGAAATGCCAAAACAAATTCAGGTGCAAGATTTTGAAGATTTTTCTTAAAATCAAATTTACCTTTGGGCTATGAGTTGTTCAAACAAAGGATATAAACATTCACCATGTTTATATGTATTGAAATTGAATTACGTTTCATTTGGTATATATGTTTCATACAAAAACAAATATTGATATTAAAAAATTCCTATATATTCAAGACTAATTTTTACACAAAAATGTCAAGACTTATTCAAAGTTTTTAGTTCTCCCATATGATGTGTAAAAATTTGAAGCAACACCATATAAACAATATAAACTCCATTTTTTATATATGGTTTCAATAATTCTATGGATTTGCTTAACCAAAAATTCAATATTGAAAAAAATTTGAGTTTTTCCCCACTAGTATTAACATTATATGAACATGGTAGACAATATACATGGTTAGAAGGTATATCCACAGTAGTAATAACAACTGCAAGTGTATATATTGTTCAATGTTAGGTGTTTTATTGAAATGAAAAATTTAGTTAATGTTGAAATGTTTGATGTGTAGGTAAATAACAATTTGAAAGGAGCTCTATCACATACTAAGGTCTTGAGGGTCCAAATTTTTAAGGTGTACCAAAATCTTTTCACAGCATCATCCTTTTCTATCTTTTTTACCTACTCCTCTTTATCATGTAAAAACTCATTTATGGATGATTATGATGGAATCTAGAATTGTAATGGTTTAAAATATAGTCCTATTGAAAATTTTGACAACATTTGATTCATTATTTTTTATGGGGATCAAAATATAAAATAAAAAAAGATTGTGGTAAGCACTAAGCCCTTTTTGTCCTGTGTGGTACACCTTAAAGGATTTTCACTCTTGAGCATTTTTTAAATTTGAAAAGTGATTGATGGGTTGATGTGTTAAATTGAACTTCATCAACCACTTTCCTTTTCATTGGTTATAATACTTAAAATGTGCTTATAAGCATTAGTACAAATTTCAATGTTTTGTTTTTGGATGATTTTTTTGCATTGTGGGAACAAATGTGTTTAGAAATTTTTGGAAATTTTAATAAATTATAAGTTGAAAAGTAATTGCTAAAAATTTGGAAAAATTCACCAAACTTTCAAAACCACAAAATTGAAAAAAAACACAAATCTTGATTAAAATAATTATAAGGTTTGATTTGGTATTGTATAATTAGTAAAATCATCAAAAATTTATCAAAATGCTACAATGATATATTAGAAACATGTTGTATAAATATATCATATATTTTCACCATTAAATTAATTTATCACTTCAAAATTTGTAAAGTAAGCAATGATTAGATTTGTTGTGATATATTACACGATTCTATTGTTGTGACTCATTGACATTATAATGAACCACATTAATATTTTACATGTTTCCAAATGATGAATTAATTTCATGTTGACAAAAGTGAGATATATTTATTCAACAATGCTTTTACTATATCATTGTAGATTTTTTTTAATGAATCCAATGAATTCATAATATTCAATTTAGTTTTTTTAAGAAAATGTAACCAATGCATATCAAAGGATTGAGTAACCAATCTTGATTTGCCACTTCAAATTGCCAATCCTTTCTTAGAAATAAGGTGTTTTGCATGAAGTGGATTTTACTTGAGAAAATTTAAAAGGTTATGCATACTTTCCTTCTTTTAACCACTAAAGGAAGATACACCCATCCTTGGAAAGGTCCTAGAAAGTCAAAGTCTAAAGATATACCTAATAGATAAAATAAAATTCAAATGTTTGAAACGTATATCTATTCATAAGTTACATGTTTGAATGTGGATGCATCCAACTATATCATTTTCTTTGAAGCTCCTACTACACTACTCACACCTCTTATCAAACTTTTAGGGTAAAAGTTAATTGTTGAATGCTTAAATCCATTTACAACTTTAAAATGATCTAACTTTATTCACAATGTACCAAATGACCAAAAACCATTTTAGGTTGCAATGCTATGGGATTGTGCCGACAATCCCTTGAACCTAAGCGACTTCCCTTAGCACAAAGATGACTTCATCAATAGAAATTGAAGAGAAGAATTGCATTGTGAGAATTTACAAAAAGACATTCCTAAATCCTAAGCAACTAGACATGAGTACTCCAATTTCAAACTATGACACATCAAGTCAAAAAGTTAAATAGCTCTAAAGTAAGTCAAATCGTGTTGACTTGAACCATTTTTGGTTTGGTAACAAAATTCAACCACCCACCACACCATTTAACACCCAATTCTTAACATACCCAGTTGCTAGGAAACATTGCAAATAAATAGGAAACTCCACATATATCCCATGTAGAGCCATGCTCTACATGTGACTACAAACTTGATAAAAGGATGAGAAAAACCCACCAAATCCAAATCATATTGTTGTGTTAATTTTTCATATCATCAAGAAAAGATATGGTTGGGGTGCAATCAGATAGTTGGAGTTATCACTGGGTTCAGATAATTTTACTCCACTCGGTTCTAATTTAGAGAGAGAACAAGGAAGATACAAAGATACCATGTTATACTAATTGTTGTTGTAACTTGTAGCGCAAGCATGAGAGCCACTTCTCAATTAGCAACACTAATTGTTGTTATAACTTGTAGCACAAGCATGTGAGCCACTTCTCGATTAGCAATGAGAATTGAAACACTTTCCTTTGTGGTTCCCAACACACATGGGTGCATGGATTGGCTGGGAACCAACTAACCTCATTGCAAAGTGGGCATGTATGTGGTCCCAAGGGCTAATAATGACTTTCTTGCCAAGAATCAAAGTTTATTTTTATTGTCCTCTAGTGTGGACTTGGCAAAGATGGATGAAAAGATCAGGTAGTTAAGGGGGGCCATCCATTGGCATTGGTATTGAAAAAACCCAGTGTTGGGCGGTTATTAGAACCCGGGTATATACACCCACTCACCTAGCTAAGTTTTTTTTTTTTGGTTAAAAACCAGTTTTTGCTATAAAACCTTAGTTCTCATAAATTTTGAAAATTAAAAAATCACCTTTCTAACCACCAGTTTGAATAATCCACTTATGCAACCTATGCCAACATTAAACCATTGAGTTTTCATCATAGAATTAAGATAATGAGTATAATTTTTTTTGTAACTAATCAATTTTTGTAAACTAGCCAAACCTATAAAAAAAAGGTTGTTGAAACTTCTCTATAAAACTCTCCATTCGTTTTCCTTGTGGTGTTCATTTGATAGCATCACCACAAGTGTAAAAGGGATCAAATAAGACAAAGGGACAAACATCATGTTTTTGCATTTCTTTTCATGGCTTCCATCTTCCGTCCATACAAAGTTTTTAAAGCTCATAAGGTATTCTCAAAGTGGTAAGGTGTTGATTGTGCAACCACAACAAAATTCAAAGCTTGTATGTTCGCCACTTTGTCAAACCTTCACCAACTTTTTGTTGCAAGTTTTGCTCCACATTTGAGCAATCATATTGAAAGTTTAATTTTTTTCATGGATAGATACATTATTAGTGTACTATTCTGTGCATAGCATGTCAAATTTGAATAAATTTCATAATTCCTACTAAGTTTTGGAAAAAAAATTAAAATTTTGTCTCCTGGAAAAAAGAAGTTCAAGAACTCATAAGAAATGTCTAAACAATTTGTTTTGGTCCAAAATCCTTGCTACCAACACCCTAGGTACTAATGCGTGTAAGCATGGTAAAGTATGTCAATTGGTCATCCCTACTAATGATTAAAAGTAGATTTGGTGTCTTTTGCATTTTAGGCATTTTAATCATGCCATAAATTTTGGGAGGTACTTATCATATTAAATAAATCATATATGGTCATTTTTAAGGTATGTCATTACTCTCACTAATTTATTTATTTATTGCAAGTGTATTACTTTAGCTAATATTGCACATTTTCCAAATAACAATTCAAATGATGTGGTAGTAATGTTTGAGCCATTATCCACCTTGATACACAATCTTGGAATTTGAACTTTTGGATTATGATAATGTGAAGCCCTTCAAAAGTAAATTTTCCATAAACTAGAAGTTGGCATTTAAATATCTTTTTGATATGATACTAAAGTGCATTGCATGTGCTTAATTCATTAAATCATGCCCCAAACCCTTTCAAAATGCAACATATGAAAGAAATTTCCAAATTAAATTTTTAAAACCTACTTTCAATCTATTTTCTCACAATGTGACCAATTGAAGAATTTTGCAAAGTAGATTGAAAGTAGGTTTTTAGAATGGTTGATACAACGTTTGAAACTTTTAAAAACTTCAACATATCACATTCAATGCCTTCATGTAGTCCAAAAGGACAATCTCATAAGGCACACCTATTTTCTAATATACTTGTCATAAATTTTATTTTTTTTACATTTGAAGACTACTTTATTGGTATAATTTAGCATGTTTTCACCTTAATGTACATACAATTTATGAGTTGTGACAAAAACCAAATGCCCTATTGGAATGTAAAAAGTTTCAAAAAATGAAATTTTAGGGAATTTTAGGCCATTGATAGAACATGGCCCACATTCAACAAATTTTATTATTCTCATTTTCATAAGTGAAAAATATATATATTCTAAATGCTTATATAAAATTTGGAACAAAATTATTTTACTTGACATGGGAAAAAAAAGGAAATCTAAAATAGGTCATAGGAAAAATGAAAAAAAACAAAGAATTTGAAAGTTGTAGGAATGAATCCTTATTGTTTCCAAGGGGGTACCTCAATCATACTTGGACCCTAATAGTGATCATGAAGGTTTTCAATTGCCACAAGAGAGAAAAAAAAAACCATTTACATTTTATGAAATTGTATACTTGGTTTTCAATTTGTAACAAAAACATTTTAGAAGCATGCATGTGTGTATGGACAACTCCATTGTAGTATAACTCCTTTAAAAAAAAACCCAAAGCCTTAAAATCCCACTCCTAGACTTAAATCATATTAGCAAACCTTACACCACAAACCAAAAAATCATACTAAGCCTTAAACTGTAAATCAAAACCCTAGGCCTTAAACTTTAAACCAAAACCATTGGCCTTAAGCTTTAAACCAAACCCTTATGCCATAATCCCTCCAACCTATAACAAAACCCTATTAAGGCACAAAACTTTCAATGCTAAACCTTATTAAGGCATAAACCTAAATCATTAAATAATATCTAAATATATATTTCCATATATCTACCTAATTTTCTTAGACCAAAATTTTATGTATAAATAACTTATATACCTACTTCATCTTTATGTATATAGACTCTACATATCGATACTTATGTCTTCATTTAAATATGTAAATCTAAATCAATTAAGCTTAAGTATCTATGTAAATATGTTTAAATTCTAAATAGAAGTATGAAATTGAACATCTACATACCCATGTATGTAAGTGCAATTGTTTATTGATCAAGTGGAATGCGGATTTTCAACTCTAGACACTAAAAAAGGATGACAAATAGATCTCAAAAGTAACATCCCACATTTGCACAATCAGTGTTCAGGGGTGAAACACACTATAGTGTAAACAAAAAATTGTCATAGTTTGATAGTTTTTAATACCTACAAAACCTTGATATATCATGGTGGATGTTTGGAAAACATTTTGTAACTAAAATTTACACTTAATGGTGGTTTACATCCCAATATATCATTGTATCATGAAATTGGAACAAATATGAACAAATTAATTAATAAATGGAGTACGTTTTCACTTTGCAATAGCCTTGTCACAATGTTGCAATTGTATAAACGGACTACAAAGGATTATATTTAATGTTAATTTATCCATGAAATTTTGCACATGCAAAATGACAACCATGAAGAAGAATCTTCTTCATTACAATTCCCAATTTTTTTTCAAGTTGTAAAATTCATATTATATGTTTAAAAAACCTTTGTTAGTACAATATATTATAATAATGATGAAAATTGTGATCTTTTAAGTTGTAAAATGTTCTTTCATTGAAGATGTAAATGGGCTAAATGTTGTTTTTACCATTTTACATTAAAAATATGGATTTTCAAAATTAATAAAAAATGGAAATCTACTATAAAATAAGGATTCTAAATTAATGTTTATAAAATCATTGGTTTATTTTTACATAATGATATAACTACAAATCAATTACATATTGATGGGTTTAACAATTTATTTTATGTTTAAATTTCAAATTAACTACATGCAATTTCTTAAAAAATTCAAAGTGAGTGAAATCTTACATGTTACTACCTTTTTATATTATTTGTAGTCCCAATTTTCTCTAAAATTGTCTATATCGTAGTGTGCTTTCACCATCAAGTTCCACACTTCATCTTGCACCACCTCTACACAACTCGTCTTTCTTTCACTGCACAAACTTGATGTCTATTTCCATCTCTCTCCCCTTCTATTCTTGCTACATCTCTCATGTATTGTCAAAGTCAAAATAAAGTAATGCCCCTACCACATTTAGCTTTCCATTTTTTCAACTAATTAATAATGAGATCTTGAACAAGCAAGTGATGCACAAAACCAGAAGGTGAAAATATTGTCTTTGTCACCCCTAAAAAATTAAAAACACCAAAAAGATTACCATGCCTCCATGATATTTCCCCTTACTCCTCCTCCTTACTTTTGTTTCCAAATTTTTCTCTCGTTAATTCTAGAGATCTTGTTTCTTCCTTAGGTTTTTTCAAACATCTACATATTCTCAACCTTCTTCACACAACCTAGACTTTAGTTCACAATCAATACCAACATATTCAACATTTCTCACTATATGGAAACAAAATCCAAACACACACAAGGTATGTGTTCCACAATTTCCATTGTTTAAGGTTTAATGAAGACTAAAAAATTGAAAATGTTCAAAACCACAACACTATTCGCTAAACCCTTAGTATGAGATATCTATCAACAATAGCCTAGTTACATTAAACAATTAGTTTCAGACTTCATCTCCCATGCCACAACCCAGGCAAGATGGAAAGACTTAACCCCATGCAATGTTGTTTGATAAGAAACTCCTAAAGGTTGAGAGGGAGTTTAGTCCAATTTGGACTCTATTAAGATGTGTGGTAATATGGTGTTTATGGATCAAATGAAATGGTTAGATGTTTAACAATGGAACTTGATCGAAGATTAAGTCATATGATTTTCGATGATATTGTGGCTTATGGTAGGTTGGAATGGATGAAGAAAACGAAAGCATCCTTGGGTGTTACCATTAGGTACATCACACCTTGATTTTCTTGGATCCATTCAATTTTGAAAAATCAAAAGAAACACTTAAACAAACATTTTTTCTTTTAATGAATACATTTATTAGGTTCCATAAATTTTGAATTTTCAATAATATCAATTATTTTTTTATTTTGATGTTCTTATTCATTGCATTTTTAAAATGTTTAAAAATGTCACTCTAATTCCTCTCTTTGAACTTTTGGTTAGGAACAATTTGAAACATGATTTGAGATTTTTTCTTGAGATTTTTTTTCCCAAGGTAATTCTTTTTAGATTTTACTAAGCAATTAATTGAGTAAGTATAATTTAATTATGAATTTCCAAAATTAAGGCTATCAATTTCTAAAGGTGCACTTTTGATTAAAAATATAAAATTTTAACAAATTTTAATTATTTTAATTCCAAAATAAATTTCAAGTTATATATTAGTGCTTGTAATTGATAAACATGAAAAAAAATTTAAAAATCTATAGTTGTGAAAACATTTAAAGAAAAGGATCTACAAAAATGATTTGGCTGTTTTCGGCTCCTTAACCATTGCTTAAAATGGTTTTTAGTGGTACCACCCAAGGATGCTTTCACCCAAGCTTCTTCATTTAATTTTTTTCTTTTATTTTCAATGGATTTTTCCATTTTCTCACAACATAAAATAAAACGGTGCCAATCAATGTTTTATTATAATTTGCATGCAACTAATGAAAAGTTGAACATGCACACATAGGGCTTATTTCTTTCCTCAAGTGAAAGTCACGGGGTGGGGGAGTTTTTACCTTTTGTGTTTTCATCATGTTCCTATGTGTTCCCAATCATTTGCCCATATGTTTCCCTTGGGTTCTCTACGATATTATTGAGGTTCCCAATGAATTCCCCAAGATTGTTCCCAATATCACCTCACTGGTTTGGGGTCAGTTCTCCCCTTTTCATTTATAGGTGGGGCAAAGAGGAAAACTCCATCTCCACATAAAAACATATATTTTGGGAAGACTTTCAAGTTTCAATGTTTGTTATTTTGGTCATGGGCCATTCAAAATGGCCCATAACAAGAAAAAAAGAAGTAATTACAGTTAAGAAGTAGTCCATCTAGTCAATATAATAGAGATAAGTGAATAAGTACCTAAATCAACGATAACTCCTTTGCCATTTTTCTCAAGTTTCACTATAACCTATTACAAACTTTTTGGAATACTTATAACTTTCGTGTTAATGCTGCAAACTTTTATTTATAAACACATTACAAATTTGGAAAATGTATAAAGGAAAAAGAAAAATGAAAAGAATAATTTACAAGATGTGAAGTTAACACAAACTAGATGTTAAAATCTATCCATTTCAACAATCAACTACATGTAATAGGTCAAATGTGGTGATGGGTCATGAAGGGGTGGAAGTTGGGAAATAGCTAGGCCTACCCCTATGACCAATTTAAGATGGGAAAATGCTTGCATCCTTTGCAATGTAATTGAAAGTTTTTTATGAAGAAAAATAACCAAGACAAAAAAAAGAAGGCCTTTTAGCCCTTTGAAGTTCCAAATCGCATTGGCACACTTGAAGAAGTTTGGAAATAAACGATTACAATTTTAGTTGTAATGGACATATGTGACTGTAAACCCTATAGTTGCATTGGATAAGTGACAAAAGACAAATAGTTGCAAAAACCTCCATGTGGCATTTATGCATCTTCGTAATCATATATCATTTGTGACTACAAGATTTCTCATCCATTACTAGTTGTAGGACTATGCAATTACATATATGACTACATAATATATTAAACATCATTTTAAAATAATTAAATTTAAATGATTTAATATATTTTTAAATCACATTTACTAAGTACGTTAGTTATATTTATATACTAATGAAATATAATAATTCATATTATTGATCATTTCATAAAATTTTAACCTATTATTTGTTGACACATGTCACCTATTTAAACTAGGCTAAAAACCTAGTTTAGGTATCTAGGTAGGCACCTAAGCTAAATACCCTAATTATGTAAGGTACATACAATCAACACACCATCATTGACCACTACTATGTAATTTGTGAAGTTTGATCCTTAGACCCTAAGGATGGATATCAAATCCTTTGCCATCAAACCACACCACTTGATGTGCAAACATATTGGAATGCATTTTATTTAGCCCATACTTGATTTTAAACATTCCACAAACATCAATTTCAATATTTCATATTTTACTGATATTTGTCCAAATGGAAAAAAATTAACTTGATTCTTAAAGTACTTTCAATGACATACACAATTAAATATTTTTTCTTCCAAAATTGTACATAAATTTGAACAATGTTTTTCTGAATTTTGTTAAAATGAATTACATTTCAATGATGATTTGTTGGAAATTGTTTTTCAAGCACATGATTTATAAATGAAAAATGTTTTACAACTAATATTTAATAATAAGAAAATAACTAAATAAATTGTCTCCCACATATTAATCCTTCATTTCATTCAAAAAAAAAACAATTTTATTAGACTATATCATAACTTTAATTAATTCAGATACAATTTTTATAAATGGATAATACATCTATCACATTTCAAAAAATTATAATTTTTTAAATATCAGTTATATATATTTTTTAATTCTAATTTTTAATCTAAATCACATTTGGTAATGTTAGATAATTAATGAATTTGATGGAATTTTAATTTCTATATTTCGACAAAAATAAGATATAAATTTTATTTAAAATTATGGTAAAATTTTTATGATCAAATAAATGATTTTTTTTAACACCTTAATCCTCTATTTTATTAAAACACATATCATATTTGAATACAATTATAAGAAGTTTTAATTTACCAATATATTTAATTTACATGTATAATATATAATTAAATAATCATAATATATAATATTTATAAATAGATCATAACTCAATTTTTTTTCATAAAAATATAATATTTTTATTTTCAATAAAAAAATACCAATAAATAATTAGATACAAGTTGATTATCAAACAAATATTTCAATTCCAAAGATGCCACATGTGTTTTAATCATCAAAATATTGGAAATGGAAAAATTATTAACTTTAATTTGCAAAAACAACTATAACTAATTGCAAAAACAACTATGTTTTCATCCATCCAAAGATTCATTCACAATATTGGATGAAAAAGTGCGCTTTCATTTTATTTTTCTATCCAAACATGTAAGAATCATAAATTATAATCGCATTTGCAACTTCATTTGATTATATCAACACTATAGTTGCATATTTGACTATAATAATCACATATATGACTACACACATTTACAACTAAGATGACATGTAGGACTAACCCAACCGTAGTTGTTAAAATAGTTGATTTGGATAGTAGTTGCATCTATAGTCGTAACCATATAGTTGGAATGGATAAAAAAATCTTTTAGTGACAATTGTGTAAGAACACATTAAGTTATTTGTATAGACATTTGACACTTCAATTGCTAAAAGGAGGAATTGATCACTAAGGTGTCAGTTGCAATAGCTCCTTTCTTTGGTTTGAGTAGTTTTGGAGGTAGCAAATCCTTAGGTTCTGTAAGATTGAAAAAATAAATTCGTTCTTATTGAATCAGCAATGACAACATCAGTTAGGGTGTGAAATCTATTTTTGGTGAACATAATGTCGATTCATCGATGAGAGGAGTTGAACATGGTTGAAAAAAATGTAGGTAATTGTTCTTGTTTCATGTGAAGGGTAACATCTCATGCAAAATGGAAACAAAAGTGTTGCAAACTGCATCTTGAGTTTTGTGCACTTGTTGCCATAGGTGCAATGCAAAAGGTCGACACTTATAGAATCAATGGGATGTCTATATAGACATCGAATCAATGAGATGTCTACACACACATCAAAGAATATTTGTAATTGCATGATGTGGATGATATTTGCATTAGTAATGGAATGAAAGCAAATATAAGTCTAATGACCTATAATGAATGATAAAAGACATTGTTGGCAACAATTTTTTGGTGGCTAAAAATAGTCAAAATGTTGTGGAAAAATTAGGGTGCTAAGAATAATAAAGAAAAATTGCGGGGAAAAAAGAAAATATGCATGAGATTTACGTACATTTCAAGCAATGTTATCCAATCCTCAATCATACAGAGAGGCTCCATTGGCACACAGAACTCACACTATCCAAATACATTTGCCACTTTGCTCAAATTTTATGGTTTGGCCATGGTTTTTTCCCACTACACATGATTGAAGTGAGTAGATTGTCACCTAACATTTACCAGTCCTTTTCTTCTCAATGGCATATTTTAGGTTGCATCTTGTCTTTGGTCTTGAAAGTTGTGAAAACAAATTCTGCAACAAAACTTGCTTGGACTTTCACCTTATTTACATTTCATTTGTCTTCTTTTAGCAACTATTTGCTATTTTGGTGCCCCAACCTTTGTCACATGCACATGAAAAATGATCAAATCATTATAGCCAGAATGATCTAAATAATTCATTACTTTAGCCATCATGTGTGCAAGAAAAATAAATCAAGATCACCAAAAATACTATTGCTTTTCCGTACAAAAAGCCATCCACCAAAAGCTGAAAAAGTTGAGGAAATATGTTGGCCCTTGGGTGGACAAGCACCTAAGGTGGTATAAGCAGTTGGGGCTTTACCATTTCATACTAATCTATAGTACATGACCCCCTACAACTCACGAGACTCTTGCCCCTGTCACATGGCCAGAATTCATGAATCAAGGGATTAGATATTGAAAATCTTGGATTAATATTTTCTCTGTGTTTCCAGATGCAGTTCTAAAACCCACACACCTCTTCTGGGTGACCATTGTCATATTGTTTTGAAGTGGTCTGAAACTAAATCTTTTATCTCAAAATACTCATGTCATGTTGCAATTATCTATCTTGAGGCAACAGGTTAAAGAGGTATGTTGTGCTTTGTAGAAGGGGTATTAGCCGAGGCAAAAATATAGCAGTAACCATGTCTAGGAATAGAATATGCATGCAACCAATGAGACATTTAACATACACCCAAGAGAGTTCATCCTTTTTTCCAATTGGGGGGCAGGGGGTGTGGACGGGATTTTTAAATTTTTGTCTTCACATCATGTTCCAAGGTTCAGAACATATTAATATTAATAGAAGCATGAATAACCACAGCAACAACTCCTCTGCCAATTCTCTCAGTGTAGTCCATGACGAACTTAAAAACATTTAAAGCTTTTGACGTTTTACATACGAGCTGCATGCTTTGTTGCATGATATTTCGAAACAAAACTCCAATAAAAAAGTCAATGGCCGAAGAAACCATCCCAGGGGAGATATTTGCATTTATATAATGGAATGGAACCAGATAAAAGTCTGACGAGCTCCAGTGAATGATAAACGACGTCCTTGGGTGGACGAGCAACTACGCTCGTACCACTACTAACCGTTGGCAAGAATTATGGGGCAAGTGCATGTTGAAGGTAGGCCTCGGCAAGGTAAGTTAGACAACCGGTTGTTACCCGGTAAAACAGTAAAAGTTAGTGGTAAAGGGTGAAGGGAAAGCAACAGGTAAGGTAGCGGGTAGAGTAAAGGTAAAGCTGAACGAATTACCCGATAACTTGGTACATTGTAATTACAAGTAACTGGATAAATTATTTATTATGGCCCAGTGCCTTAATGGAGTCCGCCGTCAGTCCGCATGGAATCCACCGACAACATTGGTGTTTTGTTGTAATATATCTTGTATTTTCGGTGAAGATGCCGGTAGACAAGAAGAAGAGCTATGATTTAAACTAAATTTCATGAGTTTTGGTTGGGAATTGCGTCGGTTGCTTTGTTTTTCTGTGTCGCAATTCCTCCACGTAGTACGCCTTTTGGCGCTTCTTGAGCAAACCTTGGTAGCGTCACACATAAATAGGTGGTTCCAAAAGTGGAACCTAGCTATGAGATCTTTCATCTTTCTCTGGTTTGTCTACATTAGGTACCTTTTTTGACTTTTTCCTCAGTACAAATTTGAAATGCAAGCGTTCTTGAAGTTTTGTGATGTTGTCGGAAGTAAGTTTCAGTTAATAGCAAAAAGGTTACATTTGGGAGTGATTGAGAGGGGAATGATGAAGCTCATGAAAATGTATCATCTATACACCAACAATTCAAGTGCATCTTTTTCTGCATTTTAAGTCGCTATGTGTTCTTGTGACTCAGGCCTGAGTCCGCAACGAAGTCCACCTCGCCACGATTGTCGCAACCCCACTTTGAGGGAAGTGTGAGGTCACCACTCACACTCACAAAAATGGGACTTGGGAATCCTCCGGGATTCCCAAAAATTCAAAGCTCGATTGCAAGGGCCAAAACACCTTGCCCTGAGGTGTTCTTTATATTGTTGGAAAGGTCGTAAAGTGTAGATGTCCAAAATGGCCTTGCATGAGCCATTTGGACATCTGTAGCACAAGTTATGGTTGAAAGAAGGGTTGGGAGTCAAACTAGCAATTTGACTCCCAACCATTAAAAGTCGGGAATCGACCCGACCCCGGTGTGTGCAAGTGAAGTGTGACACACTGTTAGAAATCTCTCAAGGAAAGCTAGAAGTTTGCTTCAAACCTCATCCCAATCGGAGGTTGAAATGAGAAGTTATGAACGCCCAAAGTCCTGGAAGTCCAAACCAGGACAGTTTCGGGACTCCACTTTGGGAGTCTCAGGAAAAAGTGCCATTCGGATGCAAGTGCGACGGAGTGGCACACAAAGAATACTATAAAGGGGAAGGTGGTGGCTTCCCCCGAATCTAGGCCGTGGTGAGTCAAGTGAGTTCAAGGTTGCCCATGGCTTGTCCCAACACTAAAAGTGTTCCAAATGTGAACTAACCAACTTGATGGTTGGTTTTGATGCAGGATCGAATAACTAAGTGAATAAAGCTTGTCACTTGTCCTAGTCCCAATCCCGGAGCTTCAACACAACCCCTCTACCCCTTTAGTGTTGAAGGCTAGAAGCGTGCCCTGAGTCCCTCACATTTTCGTTGTTGAGTAACTTGGACCTAGTTTGGGTCTAACTAAGGACTTGGGAGCGCGTCAACGGTCTTCTGCTGTGGCGTTGAGGGAGCTACAAAGTACAATGTTGAGCAATGGTGATCCTGCTGTGAGCGTGGTCGTCGCCGAGGACGCTGCTCTCGTCATTGCGTCTGATGACAACGACGGCAACATGCAAGCGGCTGTGCATTCTGTCCTCAAGTTAAAGCGGTAGCGCCAAAAACACCAGTTTCCATGGGAGTATGTCAAGGATTGGCAAGATAGTGATTCCGCCAGGCATTGCGAAAAGCGTTAGTGCACGGTGTGTCGCAAGTGGTACTCCGAATCGACCAATGCATCGGGCTAGAAAGCCCATATGAAGAGCGCACATGGCATCACTGGCGGTGACATCACGTCGTCCGCCCCATCCGACAACGTCTTGTTCTAATCAACGCTCAATAGCAAGCCTATGTTTTCGAAGCCCGTTTTGCGCAAGTACGAGAATGTCGTCGTGGACTATGTTGTCGAATGTGGCGTCACCATGTGCGTGACTGGCGACGTTTATTTCAAGAAGTTTGTTGTTTTGCTAACGAACGGATACGAGCCATCGTCAACTCGAACGTTCTTACGGCGTAAAGTCGAGCTATACCGCATCTTGGAGCCATTATCGGCGACATTTCTGTGCAACCTGGACGTCGCCATCTCCCTGACGCTGGACGGCTGGTCGAACCACAACCTAAAGGGCTTCTACATTATCATCGCGCACTGGGTCGACGTCGCTTCTCTAACCAACAAGAGCATTCTCTTGACGATCCTTGACGTCAAATGCGGGATTAATGTCAACAAGCACGTCAGGGCTGCCCTGTTTGAGTACTTGAAGCGCCTAGGCCAAGATGTCGTGACGTGCTTGCTCAACGTCGTCAACAACAATGGGTCAGACGCGACAAATGCTGTCGCACGGCTCTTCCAACTGGTCAATACCTTCATCGGCTACGAGCAGATGTGCAAGGTCAACCACGTCCAGTGCTCCGACCACTCCGTCCAGCTCGCTATGCTCAAGGTGTTGACGTTCATTAAGGAGCCCACCGAGCAACTACGGGATGCACTAATCAGAATCCGCTGCAGCAAAGTCATGTGGCAACAGTTTCGTGTCGAAGTCACAGCAGCCAAGCTTGCCAGCAAGCAGCCGACGCACCAAGATTCGCCCACGCGCTGGAAATCAACTCACGAGATGTGCACCAATGCTTCTAACAAGCGTGTCATTTTGGATAACATCATGGACCAGTACACGGCTGCCATTGGCCACGGCGTTCTCCCTAACTTGGAATGGCATGCCATTGATGGCGTGTCGACGTTCCTTCACATGCCGCGCCAAGTCATGGAGAGCCTCGCAGCTAATCACAAGCCGATGCTCGACTTGGTGCCGATGTCCGTCTCTCTGCTCTTGAAGCACTGCGACGACAACGAACAACAGCTGCAGGAGATTGACAACAAACTAACGACGGTCGGAGTGAAGGCGAAGCTCGAGAAGTACAAGAGCAAGTTGGTGCAGGAACCGATGATCATTGTGGCATACCTGAACCCACAGATCCCCAAACCAACCGACCTGGTGAAACTTAAGCTTGTCATTGATCTCGTTCGCAATTTCCTGCAGTGCCGTTATTCGGTCGAGGTGAGCTCTCGCCAGAGCATCGAACAAGAAGCGGCCGGCAACTCGCTTTTCGCCACGATGTTTTAACCGCAATGCGACGTCAGTGGCAACGACGACGAGGTCAACCAGTATCTGTTGATCGGCGTCGTCCAGTCATTGGGGTTCATCAACATCTAGTCGTGGTGGTCGGTTCGGAAGGAATCGCTGTCGAGCCACTACCAGATGGCCATGGACTACCACGGAACACCGACGACGTCGACGCCATGAAAGTGAGTCAACAACGCCGATGGTCGTGAATTCACATGCACCCGACAGTCGTTGTCATCATCGGTGTTCACCATGATAATGTGCCTGCGTTCGTGGATGAATGTCGATATCTTCAAAATGCCGACAAATTGAACGTAGGCGATGACTACCCTCGGACAGGACAACGCCAACAATGTGGAGTCAGTCGTCTAGGAGCTTGAGGAGGAGCAAAAGCACTGGGATGAAGAGATCCTTGACGATGGTGTCATTTAGATGCTCCACAACCAGTTTGCCGACCTGGTCTTTGAGGCCAGCCTTGATTTTTGAGTAAAATGTCCCACGAAATACAATTCGAACATTTTACCGAGTAATTACCCGGTTGAAGGGGTAGGGAAAGATAAAAATAAAGGTAGGCGTGGGCGAATCGGGTAATGGTAACGTAAAGGTAGGAGACAATGTATTACCCGTTAACCTTTTACCCTACCTTGCCGAGACTTAGTTGAGGGAGAACGATTTGGCGATTATGGCGATGACAACTTTCAAGTTTTCCACTGCTGTGCTTCATCTGGTAGCCATTGCTTGCATCATGCTAGTGGCAGTGCACGTGACGGAGACCGCTCGTGAGCTTGAGGACGGCGTTGGAAGTGTACTACGGAATCGTGACCAAGTGGCATCTGTCCACACGAAGGCTGAGCTCACAGGTTTCCAGGCAGCTTTCCTCACCCTGTGCCCTCCAGTTTCCTAGCGATGACGACTGCTTTCCAAATGGTCAACGCTGCTTGAGGAGGATTGCTGCAGTGGGATGTGCGTTTTTTAGAACTTATGTGCCTGGTAGATGTGTAGGGCGCTAGGACCAGGTCTGAGAACCTGAGAAGACCGTTAAGATGAGTGAATCGGGAAATCGTGGTTTGTGCAGTTCATGAGTGGTTGCTTCAGATTTTAAACTAATAAATTACCTGCAATCTGCGTTGCACTAGTGTTTGTTGTGGAGTAGAATTACGTAACTCCAGAATGAATAGGTACATTGGAAGTCTACAAACGATAGTTATGGTAAGCTAGTGTACTACTACTCTCTGTTCGTCCACTTCTTGTGTCATATGTGACCAATAAGATGTGATCTATCAAGATATACATATAATATGTGCATATATTGGCGGCCTAATGTTTCTTTTTTGGGGAGTCAAATTTGTGTTCTAGCCAAAGCGACTATGATCCACAAGAAGATTTATCCAGATGTGACAACAAGCAAAATACGAAAGTAAAAGTTTCTAAACATCTTCCTAATTTTTTGGCTACCTATTTGAACCATGTATGGAAATTTGGCAATTTTTCTTAAATTTTTTATTTAAATTCTTGCCAATGAAAATCTTAAAACATGTGATTTTAGCACTTTTGATTTTTTGGTATATCTTTCTGGCTCTATGTAGCCAGTGAGAAAAGACTCATTGGTGCATGTGTTTTGATCATGTTCTTCACATGAAAATGTTAAAATTTATTATCTGACATGGGAAAGATATTGTTTATATCTTTTATGAAACATATGAAATAAAGCGGTATGTTTTGTATGTTATGCACTTCAAAGTAATAGATTATTAAAGGATTCTCTATTAAAATTTAAAGTCTTTTAAAAATATTCTCCTGATTTCATTTTTAAGCACCTTATTTGTGTCTGGGTAAAATTTTTAATTTTTCTTTTTTTTCAATAAACTGCCTCCTACAAGCTTTTTGCATGCAGTTTGAAAAGAATGAATGGAACTTGTCCTAAAGTGCACTAGCTATTGTTAGTAAATGTTTTCATGCACATTTTTTTTTTCTTGCAAGTTCTGATCTTTGCAAACACATTGTGAGGAATGTTTATGAGACTTTTGTGAAGGCTGGACTCACATAAGTGAGGAGAAGATCTAAGAAAATTGCTGAACACTGTTTTTCCAGTTAAAAAATCAATAATTGGGATATTCTTAAGCTGTATATAGGCATGGTAAAACTTGACTTCTGAGCACAATTCATCGCATAAGGCAAATGATAATTTGGATCTCTAATTTAGGTTAATGATAGAACTCAAAAATATTTGCATGTTTTTTAAATTTATAAAAACTGAGTAGACTGCTAATTCTTCTGATGGATTTTGCCCTCTTTTTTCCTTTTTAGCGTTTCTGAGCAATTGTATGGACCTAGGTAGCAATGTGTATTTTTAATTTTAAAGTTTATATTCAATGTTTAGGCAACATTAAGGATATGGTAAAATTGACTCACATGCTTCGTAGTTAATTAATGTTATGGGTTCAATGTTTTTACCCTTGTCTATACACAAACAAGGAGGGTTACAGTATTCTAGTGTGCTTATATACAAAGGGTGTGGAATAGGCTTCTGTGTAGGTGTGTTGAAAAAATGTTTTGGACAATGAAATTGCTGGATTGATGGTCTTGAGTGAAGGAACAATTAAATGTGTAATAAGGTTTGAGGGGGTTGTGGAGAATTTTAGAGGACCAATGGAAATGCTAGAAAGGACATTGTGTTTAGTGGGCAAGGATATTGTATTTAGGTTCATTATAGAGTATAGTAGCTTAAGGGATTTTGGCCCCTAGGTAATAGATCTATTTTTATGTGAGGATTTTTGAAAGATGATATTTTGGCTTGTGTTTGAAACTTTGAGATTAGTTATAGAGTTATAATATCTTGAAGGATCCTGGTTTCTTGTAGAGGATTTTTTGAAGATTATATTTTTGCATGGTAAAATATGTGGGTTTTCATATATAATTCTTCTTTTGCCTTAAGATACTTTTTAATGTAAATGGCAAGGCCACAGTGTGACACACCACTTGTTATTGCATGAGTGAAAAAAAAAGAAATAAATTTATGTTTGGCAAGAAAATGGAGGAATGGTATAAAGTATTACACTAGTGGAAGTAGCCCTGAAAGGTAAAAATGTAAGCTTATAAGTTAGCACACCATGCAGAGTGCATTTTGGTGTCAAAAAACATCATTGGCTTTTCTGGTTTGATAGAATTTTGAAGGTAGGTTGGTTACTCACCAAACAATGAGCACCTCAAAGTTGTATAGGAGCCAGTTAACCAAGGCCAATCAAAAAAGGGAACATTAAGGCCCACTTTACACAAGGAATCAAGGCCAAGATTCAACTCAAATCGAGGGATGTATACTAGGAGTCGAAGGTGAAAGAGAAAAAATCTTTTCAATCTGCCCCAAGTTACTAGTAAATGCCGAACTTTATGGCCTTGTATTGGCCCCAAGGCTAAAAAAGGAAACCAACCAATTTGTGAAACCAATTTGCGACCCTGGGGGCCAATGTTCCCGCATTTATTAATTTCCTGACATCAATGTTCTAGCATTTATTAGTAACTTGAGGCCAAACAACAAACCAAAAGTGCTCAAAGTTGGGCCCAAGTTTTTTCAGCCCTGACTTCTAGTGTAAAGCCAGCCTAAGTTTAGGAAAAAATGGGGTGTTGAATATTGTTAGGAAAAGAGATTGTGTGCCAATGAGGTGATGTTGCATGCACCCAAGAAACCCAGGTTGTCTTCATTTTAGGAAGGAGGGGAGCTTTGAAGATTTGCTAGATTTGAAAGTTCCCAAAAACTTTCCACTAAGTGCAGCAAATAAAGTTGTAAATCATATGTGTTCACACAATATGTTTACTGCATTTCCAACATGTTCAATGTGTTTCCCAAGATCTTTCCAAGAGCTTACCACACTTCATCCCATAATCTTTGCCCAAAGTTCAATATCTTATAGTGCTGGGCCAAAGGGCATCACATTTGTGGTTATGTTTTAAAAGTCTTCTATTGGGGGTGGGGTTGTTCAAACTTCAAAGTTTCAAAAAGATTTGAAATAATTTGGGATGCACCTCACAACTACTTGAAAGAACAAACAATAGGCAAACCACAAGATCTGGTTCCAATGAAAGTTGGCTGCATAAATTGGTATTTCACTTTGTACAATGGACCTTGATATTCAGCCATCTGCACTAACTTCAGACCCATTACACCCCCTGTTTGCTTTGGGTACCAAAAAAACAATATGAATTGAGACACATGCCCTTTGCTCAAGATTCTTGAATTTTGAACATTTCAAGATAAATAATCTTATTAATAAGACAAACTTCTTTGTAACAATTGTGCTATTGTCTCACTATGCCATTAAATATTTGAACTCATTGACCTAGGTTCAAAATCCGCCATTGAAGAAAGATTATTATAATTCTTTTTTGGCAAATTTTTAATTAATTTTTCAGAAATTTGAGAATTTTGAAACTAATTTAATTATTCTCGAATTCAGGTTTAGGGAGTACAATATGTTTGTTGGGCATAAGGGGGGTTTTGAAAGGGAGTTTTGTTGCTTCCTTCCCTGGAGACATCCCTCATAATCTAGTAGTTCTTGTGATGGTTTTTAAAGCCTCTTATTGTACAAAATGGTTTCAGAGCTCTTGCATGCATTGGAGAAACCTTCTCATGCAAGTTTGGAAAGCCCTTTTTAGGCATTTTGAGACTCCTGGCTTGTATCATGCTCCTCAAGAGACTATCACAATATGATTTAAAATATACTTCACAATGGGGCTTATTACTAAATTGTGTGATCTTTAAGTGACTTAGGGTGGAGTATGTGGAAGTGTAGCACATTGGTATTGTTTGCTTTGGTATTACATGACTTTGTCAACACCAAACATAATGGCACCTTGTATCCACATGAATATTCCTTTCTCTTTTTACCTTATGCTTACAAAAGGCCTCTTCTGCTTATTGTCGAGAATCCAAGCTTAATTAGTTAATTTTCATTAGTTATTGGACTAAGAGAAAATTATTTATTTATTTTGGAGACTACTTTTTTAATCAATTTAATTAGTTTATGTTTTATTTTGATTTCTTGGTTAAGTTTCTTGATATTGATGGTTTAGAGTCCTTTCTCGTTAATGCAAGTTGGTGTGTTGGGTGTATGTATTTTAAGGTGCCTCACTTTTTGAAAAAACAAGAGTCCACAAAAGTCCATTTTACAATCTTAAAATTTTGAAATTTTATGGTACCAAGGGTTCAATAGTAATAATTTCATATATCAAAAATAATAAAGTCCATGTTAATAGGAGCCCACCTAAATATTCCACATATGTACAACTCTAAAAAAGGAATGAAATTTGAAAAAAAAATATGTTAGGGACTTATGAACATATGGTTCAATTTTGACCATTCACAAGTGCTTAATTAAAGTTTGATTATGATTTGTGAGGGAAGACTTTCACATAGACATTCATTATTTGATGTTACATTATATATTGAATCTTTATACATAACTTGGAATGAAATTCAATATGAACCTTTTTATTTTTTACTATTTCAGTCTATTAACTAAACCATATTTTTGTATTTCAAAAGTCCATTGTGAACAATGAGTGTACTTTTATTGAAAAATAATTATATACATATTTTCGTAATCAGGTTGTTAATATATAGTTAGTTTCAAATTCTCAATTTGATAAATTTTATTATTTGTTATAAGTATCCAAAGAAAAGGCACTTTGCAAAAATGGGCATTGTGATCCAAAAAATGAACCACTGATGTGCTCCCAAGCTCCTTGATAGACTCAAGGTGAGTCTGAAGTGAAAACAACGAAAAAGTAAAGAGTTGGGGCATGCTCCCTAGCTCGCAGCACTTTGGGATAAACGACGTGCTGAAGCTCCAAGATGAGACTAGGATGAATGACAAGCACTTAATCATTCGCATGGATTTGCACAAACTAAACAACAAGTTGGTTAGTGCGTCGTTTGAGCATTTTTGGGTGCTAGGACGAGCCACGGGCAAACTCAGACTCACAAGACTCACAAAATTCATCACGGCCTGGACTTGAGGGAAGCCACCACCTTCCCCCTTATAGTATACTTTGTGCCTCTTCACAAGCCCCACATCCAAGTGGCATTTTGTCCCGGGACTCCCACAACTTTGGGAACTTTGGGGCCCCATAACTTTGTGTGCAGACCTCCGATTGAGATGAGATCTAAAGCAAAGTTGTAGCCCTCGTCGACAATTTTCCGATGGTATGTGGCACGCCATCTGGACACAAGGGATTCAGATCGATTCTCGAATTTTAGTGGTCAGAAGTCAAATTGCCAATTTGACTCCTAGCCTTTCTTTTGGCCATAACTTGTGTCTTAAGTGTCCAAATGAATCATGCAAGCCCATTTTAGACATCTAAGTTTCAATATCTTTTCAATGATATAAAGAATTTTTCAATCTATTGGGTTTTGACCCTTGCAATCACCTTCTGAAAATTTGGAAGTCCGCCGAGACTCCAACTCCCAACATGGGAGTTCACTTGGGAGTGTGAAGGTTCTTTCCCTCACACTCTTTTGCACTCGCGGGAGCATGAAATGTGACTCCCGGGCTTAATCTTGGCCCACACTCTTGCACACCCTTGCTTTGGTTGCAAGCCCAAGGTTAAGGTTGCAACAACCACCTTTGTGTGCATTCACCATATTTTAATTGTGACAAAAACCTTGGTGTGTTTTTTATTTTACGTTCCATGTTTCTAAACATGTTGTTTTGATGCTTTTAATTTTTTTGCAATAAATTTATTTTTTATTTTGCACTTGATTTTTTATTTGTTAACATGGTATTAGAACTTAAGTTGTTCAATGAAAAAATTCTTTAAAATCTAAAGCTAAAAGGTTCAAATTATTCCATAGGAGTTTATTAAGTGCAAAATAATAATAATAATAATAATTAATAAATAAATAAAAATTTGTGAGAATAAAAAAGGAAATAAAATAAAATTACAAAGGTTGAAAATTCTATAGGTTAAATTGTTTACATCTAAAATTTGATCTATTATT
>Ga0209611_10004366_pt1 | contig 24219 bp, 18 predicted proteins | sample S1TSphgellanicum_3_FD_187693 | JGI IMG/M metagenome (GOLD analysis project Ga0209611, IMG submission 187693) | Host-associated microbial communities from peat moss isolated from Minnesota, USA - S1T2_Fc - Sphagnum magellanicum MG (SPAdes) (version 2) | ecosystem: Host-associated > Plants > Peat...
ACCTCGCCCCGGGGCAGAGTGAGCTAATCACCATTTTCATCCATTTGGATGGATGACTCAGTCGTCGGTGAGCCTCAGCACCTACCAATTTTCATCCATCTGGTTGGATGTCTCATTTTGTCGTTTTCATCCATCTGGATAAATGTCTCAGTAATAGATAAACTAACATTTTTCATCCACTGGATGATGATACCTGCATGTTATGACTCAGCTGTGGATGAACCTCAACTGGTTTAAAAATATCTGGTTTCTCACTTTGGTACCCCCATTTGTAAAGAAAGTAGGTCTTGTGTATAGGGTACCTGCCTGCCCACTCTTTTTTCTACCCACCTACCTAGTAACAACCCATCCCTGGGCTGTTAGTAGGTAGGTAAAACTTACCCAAGCTAATCACCCTGGTTACCCAGTTAGCTGGAACCCAACAGAAAACTGTTTTCTGACCACTTATCATCCATCCTTCATGGTGGGTGCGGTCCCGGTTCTTCACTCTTCTAGTTCCATTTATGGTCCCCCCACCCCTCCCCCCCTCCCCCCCCACAAACCTTCGAATCAAACAAAGCCCGCAACTACATGAAAACGGATTACCTCTTTAGTTGATGGTGTGCTATTATTTTTTTAAAAAAAGTGATGCACTCACATGCGGCGCATGTTGTGGCACAAAACATCGATGAACACAAATTTTTTTTAAAAAATTATTGCAAATTTAAAAAATTGCAACAAAATTGTTTGTGATCATTGTACGGCCGTCAATGTTACGTACAAAAAATTTGCACATGAGAAGGGGCATTTGTTGACAATTTAGGTACACAAAATGCACATGAGATTGGAATTTCGCTTTTCGGCCACAAGAGGATAGTTTCATCGGAAAACAAACTCCATTTTTGCCTTTTGTTCAAGGTCCATTGTGTGCAAAAAGGGGAGGGGGAGGGGGAGGGGGAGGGGGTGGGGGTTGCACACCCCACCAGTGCACCATCCACTGGATGCCCCTTGTGACTCAGTTTTGGATGAACCTTAACCGAGTTGATATCTGGTTTCACCTAGATAACCCATTCTGTAACAAGTAGGTCCTATATATATAGACTGGTAGGTGGGAAAATAGGTAACTACTAGGTCAGGTAGATGGTTTATATAGAGTTAAGGGGTGTTTTTTGCTACCTGCCGTAAAACCCTAAACACTAAACCCACTGCTTGTTGGGTTGTTAGTAGGTAGTAAAACAGCAACTGAGCTAACCACCATGGTTAGCCTCCTCGGAGCTGGAACCCAACAGAAAATTGTTTCCTGACCACTTACCATCCATCCATCCTTCATGGTGCACTTGTGGCCGTGGCTGTGAAGGGGGGAAAAAAAACCGATTCTCCCAAGCTTCTCCCAAGCTTTAGCTTATGATTGCTCTGGAGACCGGAGCTTGAGGTGGATTTGTTATTGCTACAATGCCCACCTCAACTCCAAATGTTATGCCTCCAAACTTATCATCACAATCTTCTTCTTCTTCCTCATCATCAACATCTTTTTCTTCATCGCCATCTTCTATCACCGTCTTCACCACCACCACCACCACCACCACCATCATCATCATCTTTTTCTTCATCGCCATCTTTTATCATCGTCTTCACCATCATCATCATCTTTTTCTTCATCACCATCTTCACCATCATCATCATCATCATCATCTTTTTCTTCATCACCATCTTCACCATCATCATCATCATCATCATCTTTTTCTTCATTGCCATCTTCTATCACCATCTTCACCATCATCATCATCATCATCATCATCTTCTCCTTCATCACCATCGTGAACATCTTCTCCTTCATCATCATCATCATCAGAATCAACATTTTCAAAGCAATGTTGACATTTCTTTGATGATTTGGATTTGAAGATGAGGCTCTCTTAATAGCTATGAAACTTTTGAAGCTATTAAGAGTTTGATTTTCACGTGTTGGTCTAGGGTTGAGGGGGCTTTTTTTTGGGGGTCTTTTGGTTGACAAATGAAGTTGACCCCTTCATGTGTCATGGCAATGGTCATCCCCCCCCCCCATTTTTGTGATATAAAAAAATTGTCGAAATTTTTCCATAAAATTAGTTAAATTAATGTAGGAAAAAAAACACTCCCAAAAAATTCCCAATTTGGGGTCAGAAAATTACAAAAAAATTTGAAAAAAATTGACTAGTAGTAGTGACCCATTATTTAATTCACAATTAATAGTTAGAAAAACTAAACTTTCCAAAAAAATTCCAATTTGTTGGTTTAAAAAAAAACACAATGAAATCTTGTTGGAAAAAAATCACTACGCTAGTGGGTGACCCATTTTTTTTTATAGATTTGAATTTTGAGATCAAACTTTCATATCTTCACAATTGTTTTTTTACAAGTCAAATTTGCCCCCATTTGTGCTGACTAAGGAGCAAACCACCTCATCTACAATACCTATTTAAGGGAGGGTGGAGAAAAAATTTACACTATGTTTGTTTGTTTGTTGTGGACCAACTTTGTACCATGAGCTACAACATTTAAATAATTTATAGTTGTTGAATTCATCCTGAAAATGTGGGCCAACAATTTTAAAAAACAATGAAAATGGAATTGGGTGTGACCAATAATAGCCCAATTGTGAACACACCATCATTGGGTTAACAAACATTCCCAAAAGTGAACCAACTATACTCCCAAAAAAAACCAAATTGTTGGGCAAATACCACAAAATACTAAAGATAACTCATGTGCAAAAACACAAATGACAATATTGTAATACCTTGACAGCTTCAACACTAATTATATTATTTTGAGAAATGTTGATATTTTCACCCAAATTTTTCTCAAAGAACAAAGATTTGTGAAGGAATATATAAAGATTTCTTGGGGGAATGTTTTTTAATAATTCTTTTTTGTGACATGCAATCTCGAAAATAAAATTTATTGGACATTGAAATGCCGAACTTGCCATGTCACTCATGTATACTACAAAATCTAGGTGGTGAGCCAAAGTTTTGCACCAAGACCAATTGGATTGAAAATTGACACTTGATTCATACATGTCTTTTGCATCTCATCCATCTACTTCAATTAAGTGTTTCATGAACCCAAAGGTCACTTGGCTTCTCGTGAAATTGGTCAATTATCCATGTCCTCCTCTTCCTTTAAAAAGTGCCTATTGCACTTATTAAATTCTTAAGACTCATTGTATGTGGTATGTACAAAGATATTAAGTTACTACAATTTGTGTAGACTTGTAGACCTTGCCCATTCCTATGTTTAAAAAAAAAGAAACATAATATTAAGTTAGCCTTCTTAGCTTATGTTTGACCTTTTCAATGACACTTGGGTAGTAAATCACATATTGACCATGGTATCCCATACTACCCATGGGTTCCATCTAGGGACATCATCTTAAATAACTACCCAAAGACACAAATGGTGTATATTTTGCCTTCTTGTCATAACTCAAGGCTTAGATTTCATGCTATTTGTATGTCATATACTCTAGTACAATATGCCGCAATTAATTGAGTTGTTGTAAACCCCCATTTTAAGAAACTACTCAAACAATTTGAGATTTTATTTTCTTAGTGTTATATTTTGTCTATTGCCTATTCCAACTCATTCATTGTACACACTAATTTTCTTTCTTGTTGTTCCATAGGTCCCCCATCGTGTGCATGCCAACTTAGTCTCCCTTGATCAATGTGCCCGAATTAAGGTTTTCAAACCACTTTCCTCCTCATCCAATAACCAAAAGGTTCCTTATGAAAGGTTGGTGCTACATGACCAATCTATGTTGGGGGTTCTTGCAACAAATTGTCTCAAACCTTGGTCCATGTATCCATATTCCTTACCATATGAAAGGTTGGTGCTACACAACCAATCTATGTTGGGGGTTCTTGCAACAAATTGTCTCAAACCTTGGTCCATGTATCCATATTCCTTATCATATGAAAGGTTGGTGCTACACAACCAATCTATGTTGGGGGTTCTTGCAACAAATTGCCTCAAACCTTGGTCCATGTATCCACATTCCTTACCATATGAAAGGTTGGTGCTACACAACCAATCTATGTTGGGGGTTCTTGCAACAAATTGTCTCAAACCTTGGTCCATGTATCCATATTCCTTACCATGATCATGAACATGTGCCCTTTGTGTGTGTATGTGTGTAATTTTTATTTAGTTTTTTTTTTTTTTTTTTTCATGGATAGCCCAACGGAAGCTAGTTGGCCATAATCTCTTACTTTTCAGGACAATGCAATTACAATACAATGTACCCATTTTTCTCCATGGTTATTGGTTATTGCCTAGGAGCTAAAATTTGAATAAATTGTTCTATTACAATTGATCTCATTTCATTTTGTGGTGGGGGTTCAAGAACTTGATCCCTCTTGGTTTCAAATGGTTGTTTACTTTGTCTCTCATAAGCTTTTGCTTTTTGTGCATCTTCACTATGTACCCCAATTAGTGCCCCTAGCATTAGTGTGGGGCAAAAATGGGGGCCAACAAATTTAAGAATCAAAATCCTTATTTGGTTATATTCCTTGATCCTGAGAGAAAGCTTGTTCAATAGTGAGTCCTAGCAAGGTAGCTTAATCGCATCTATCTCTCAATAATGGGCAATGCTTGGGGCTTGTTATTATTTGAATTTGCATATCAATAATCGCATTCACTCTAGACATTTTTGTCTACCCTTTTGGCTTCTTTTCCATGCAATATGATTTGACACAATATTTTGAAAATGTGGTTTTGTTTGAGTAACATTAACAAACTTTGGTTCATTTTGATCATCTTTCACATCTTATTATGAAGAATCATTGAAATTCATTGACTTTATTTAGAAAAAAACTTGGTTATGCAAAAATGATTTAAAAATATTAATTACATCAACGTTAAACCACAATCAAACAAGCCAACGGTGTTATTAAAAAAAAAGACTATGTGTCCTTTCACTCCCCCCCTCCCAAGAATTCATAAAAAGAGATTTTTTGAATGATTTCTTTTTCATTTATTATCAAATATACTTAAAATTACCCTAATATATCACATGTTATGTTTTAATCATAGGTACAAAACTTAAAGGTAAATTCCACTAGGATTTGAAATGATTTTTGGCTCATTTGATTACAACTGCGCCCATCCATTTTAACTTCGTTAAGCAATGTGGTTTTAATGAATTATAAGCAAGCTTGATGAAAACAAAATGTGACAAGTCAAGGTTATAAGATTTGGTTTTGGATCCTTATGTTAGGTCTATTTGTGTAGGATCTCCAAATTAGTCACCCTTTTTTTCTTTTCTTTTTTTTTGAGGAAGGGGAACATAGTAACAAACCCAATTAACATATGGTTGGTAGTACTTCCAAGTCATGCCTTGGCAAAGGTAGAGGACACATCAAGACTTTCATTTGCTCACCAAAAAGTTTAAGCCTGAAAACTTTTTGATACTAAACATGAGTCATACTACTAAACCATCACCTTGGGCTAACTTCAAATTTTGAATGCTGAATAACTAAAATAGGATGTAATTGAGATTCAAAATGATTTTATACATTGGACCAAGATCAATCACTCAAAAATAAGTTGGCCAACAAGAATGTTCCATTTTGAAATTGTTAAATGGTCTTGACCTAAAAGATTAGGAAAATAATTTAGTTTAGGGATGTTATTCATACCCCTACATTTATATACATGTTACATCAAAGGGATTCCTTTGAACATCTATCAAAAGTACACCTCTTTTAGCATTGAAAATATTATGTGATTTCTTTTCACCCTAACATTGAACACAAGGATTTTGAATTTTTTGACCAAGCTATCCTAATCATTAAGATAATAAAAGAAAATTATTATAACAAACAGAAGATGTTAATTATGTTTCATATTATATTCCTCATCTTTCATAATTGTGTGGGCTTTCACCATGCTTATTGTTTTTCTTTAGTTGTCTTCCCAATCCATGTCCCTTTCAAAAGCATTTTTTGCAAAAATTTCACTATAATGATGATGATGTCCACATATTAGCAAAATCATCAATGTTGCCTTCTTCCAAAATTGTGACAAGATGTCTTGTCATAATTTACAAAACAAATCTTTAAATCCTTTGATTCCTTTTTCTTTTAGAAAGAATTTAAAAATTCATAACATAATATTTTTTTTTCAAATGTGCTCCCTTTCTTATTATGTGATGTAGAAAAACAAGATCACATTATTTGTGGAATCCATTTCAAAAATTGAGTTCATTTGGTTTTCCTACTATTGTCAACTTTTAAAGATTAATGATGCAATGAAAACATGATTAGGGAGCAACACACATCTCAAATTATGGATATCCACAAATTAAGAAAATTGCAATCAAATTCATGAAATCAAAAATCCACCATACTTGGATTTTGCCCAAATCCATAATGCTTACCTTTTCCTCTTAGTTGAGGTAGTGGTCAACGTAATAACTTTCCATATTCATGCAATTGTCCCTTTCCATAAAATTATTTTGCTCTAGACAATGTGAGTTTTTCAAATTTTGATGAACACTAATTGTAACTAAATTATTATTTTCTTATATGATCATTGCATAATTAGGTAATGTTGTTCTCACTTTGTCACAAATATTCATGTTGCATGCTCTTGAAGTAGATCAAGATTTTTAAATTGTTCTTAAAACATAAAAGCAACCAAAAGTCATTGTGATCATCTTTAAATGTGACAAAAATTCAAATGCATCTAAGAAAAGTTTGACACAGTTCACAAACATCACTATGATAAAAATTCACCTAATAATTTAGTTTTTTTCTTTTCATAATTCACACAATATGGTTATATGTGATTCTTATTGTCTACACGTTCAACACAAAAATTAAGAAAAGGTCTTATTAGGAGTAAATCAAAGTCTTGTGACAAGTTTGTTATTAACCTTGTTCTCGATCAATATATATAATTAATGTGAATTCAATCTTTGAAATAGATTCCACAAATGATGTCATTTCACTATATGTGGCTTCAACAATATTTGTAATATCAATGTTTTGAACATGTGAAAGCACAATTGCCTTCCTTAACATCTTCCTTAAACTTCCTTCCCTTCACTCCAATCATGAGAACCTTTCTCTAATGTTTTCAATTAATGTAGACCTTGCATATGTCTTTGACAGATAAAATGTCAAACCCTTAGATTATAAATTGTACAACAAGCAAAAGATTTCTCTTCAAGTCAAGGACATACAACACTTTCTTGGTAACTCAAGGTTCCATTCTCCACCTACAAAAGAAATAATCTCCATATCTCCTACACCAACCGCCCTTGTAATGCAATCATGTTGACAATTCAAATAGACCTGTGACCATGTTAGATTTGTTCAAAGGGTTTTGAACCAACTCTCTTATTTGTAAGTTATGGGATCAACGTAACAAGTATCACTAAAGTAACAAACTTCATCAAGAATAGCAATAAATTTTCATCACCAAATTTTTTTACACATTGTCAACTACAAAAGTACAAGAATCATTGGTCTCAACAACATTTGTTTGACTTTCTTACCTTTTGACATTATTTGGACCCATGTTCCTTCTCTCCCCAAGTATGACAAGGGACATATTTTTTTAGTTCTTCAATTCACTCGAAATGTTTCTTTCTTCATTTGAGTGTTAACCCTATCTTGATCTAGAATTTATTGCACTGATTCTCTAGGCATAAATTGCTTTTTGTCAATATATGGATCATATCTTTCACTTTGTTTCAAGCTTGAGTAATCTTGCCTTAAAATTAATGAGTGTTTGATTTACGAATGCAAGACCATCCCATAGGAAAAACTCAGTGGTAATCCACATTTAATCTTTGTCACCAATTGATGATCATCTATAGTCTATCCCATATTAGCAAGCCATCATCGAATGTCTAACAACATGCTAATATTTTCAAACATAGTGTCAACCTATCTCTTCCATGTGATAACAATAGAGCTTTTCTTGAATTGTGGAAATTTTTTGCTTTGTTGATTACTAATGAATAGGACATAGCTCTCTCCACATCTCAACAGAGTTAATACAACTAACTAGTTGATGCATGTGATGTTAATCAATTTGCCTATAATATGCTCACTACTACCTTTTGACCTGTTCTGCACCATACATCTTCACCTTTGGCCTCTTGTATCATTTGTTCCATCCACAATGTCCCAAACTTCTTTGGCTACAGGAATTCCTATTCCCTACAGGAATGTGGAGGCCCCTTGCATTTGTTGCTCATTTCTGCAATGCCACTATGAATCCCTGAAATCTTCACTATGAATCCATTTCTCAATTCAGTTCAATTAAGATCCATGCAATATCTACAGACCAAAAACATTAGCAAGGGACTAAATTGCCATGGGCCATGTAACATCAAATCATCATACACTTACTTAGTGTTAACACCCACCGGACCAGAATCAACTATGAGACACAACAATTGCCTAACTCTTTGATAGACCCAAAAGTTATTGACTCATGAAACGGATCAAAAACACACAGACTCTCCAATAGAAAAAGAACTGGAATTGAACTTGGGTAGAAAAAGAACATGTCCAATTTGCCCAATGATGTGCACCGCTTAAAAGACACAAATGCATCACATCTCTTCTGTCTCACAACTAGTAGATATAACTGGAGCTGCTACTGACCTCAGAGCGGCTGCTGCTGACCTTGCAAGATTTGAACTGATGTGTTATTCATACAACGGGGCTCAACTCCTGTTCAATTTCTTCCAATGAAGAACCCTTTGTTTCCACCATGCATTCTTGGCAACATAGAATACTGCAGCCACATGCACTGTTGGGAACCCCAAGTATACACTGCTTACTCCAAATCTCTTTGCCGCATTCAAGAACATGAGTCCTATCATGAAGTTTGAGATCTGCACCCACACCACCCACCTTCTCAAGACTGGTGTTGCACTTCCTTGGACAAGAAACTTACTTACAACTTCACGGCTGAGGCCTTGTACTAAGCTTGTTGAATGACTTCAGGAATCCACCAGTAAGTCTAAGCTCCAATCGGGTGGGGAGCACTTGCAACCTAGGTCAGAGATTCACTCGTGAGGCATCAGTCTCTCTTACCCAATGGACTCCAAGAGAAAGCACAACTGCCTTTGCACAGATTCTGGATGCAAAGTTCTCAAGCAACAAAAGACCACGCACTGGACCTGCTCCCAAAGAGAATACCAGTGCGTAACAGCACCACAACAATCATCCAAACTTCATCACAGTGCTTTGGACCCCCTCATGTGCCACATTCTCATGAATACACAGAGAGACTGTCACTGTATACCATGCCTGAGAAACTGACCATCAAGAGTTTCTTGTGTCCCTGTTTGTCCATCATTGATGATGCAACTGCTGTGCCTGCATCACAACACACCCACCATCAACAACATGACAAGACTGATGGATGTAATGCAAGATACGGGAGGGACAGGGCCCATCAAAACATTCTCATCATGAAGGCCATTTCATCTGAACAACTGATCTGCTGGAACAGCGGGAACAGTTAGCAATTGTGAGTTCATGTTGTGCCATTTGCAATAGTACCACCCCGTAGAAATAAAAACTGGGCACAGTAGACTGTGGTCAGTTCTAAAAATAGGATAGATGGATGGACCATTCTCATTGTGTGTAATTCAAAATGCAAAATTCAACATAATATTGGTATGTTGATGGTATGCCTCGCCACTATCCTTCACAATTGGATCAGTAGGTTGAGTCCCATACCATGCAGGATTGTTAACCAAAGGAAGGCCAGCTATGAGGGCTAGCAAGATGCCTACACAAATTGACAGTTGGTTCACTGATCCTAGAGCACCATGAATCTCTGTAGGGGAGACCCATAGGTGATCTGGAACACCCCCAAAAAAAATTCTTTGTTAGGGGCTACAACACCATGGAGGCATAGCAAACCCTAAACTCCACCTTGGGTTTTCAATGATCAAAACCAAAAAGCTCCCCATAGGCTACCTTTGCACATTTTTACAGAGATGAAAGCAGATCATGAGTGTCAAAGATGCACAAGAAAACCATTTGGTTAATTTCTTTAATTGTCCCTGAAAATTGTAAATGTACAGGGCTCTAGAGGGCTAGCACCATAGATTCACTTCAGAGATGTCCAGTGGAACAACACCAGATGAAACACTGATACTAAACCCCACCAAGATCCGAACAATAGCCATAGCCTGAAAACCAGCAGCATTTGCACTGTTCCACAATAGGGAAATTTACAAAAGGTCAGTCAGCTGATAACAAAGCACTACGAGATGAGAAATCACCACAACTGCCAACAATTTGGTGTAAAGAACACAATGCAGATAATTAACCCCACGACTCAATTGCCAAAGAGAAGAAGAGTATTTAAAGCAATGAACCTCAGAAGGGTGCCAATGAGGAGAGGAATGGCATCCAGTTGGAATGTGTGTCTGCAACATCCTTAAGAAAGAAAGATTTAATCTTTCTTAACTTGGCATGAGTTGATTTTTGATAATCACCAAACAAACCCATGAGAAGCCAAATCTCAGAATTTGTTTAATTATCAGATTCAAAAATTCACCAAGTTTGTGGAAGTCTGTGAAGAAGGTGTGCCAAGTAGCATGTACCTACCTTGGAGTAACAGAGTCTGCTGCAATACCAAGGTCTTTGGCATTGTATTCTGAGTGCTCCATTTACCACTCTGCATCCTCAAACTGTTATTCTTCACATCCACAAAAAGCTACACACTTGCACTAGAGGTATGCTGGACTTGGCATAATCAATGAAATAGGATAGTAGTAGGATCAAATAAATTGTTTTCTTAAGGATTTGAGGAGTTTGACAACAAAATTGTTATCACCTTGGCAGGGCATTGTTCACCATGAGAATGGTCCATCCATCTATCTGGCCAGATATAAATAACTGAGGCAAATGGTAGCTTCAGTACAACGGTAGTTTCTATAATTGTTTACTCTTGGCTCCTGCCCTTTTGTTTTTGTCTATTCTGCTTCCCTTGTCTTCTTGTAATTTCCTTGCAATAAAGTTGGGCACGTTTATATCAAACCGGAAAAAAAATTAGGACGTTCATTTTCCTGCAGCATAGCATAGCTCAAAGAGAGAGGACTAAGAAGACTTCAACCTTTTCTTTCTTTCTTTCTTTATTGGCAAAAGAAAATTCACGAAAAATTTATTAAAAATTGAAATTGAAAGTGATTTTGAAGAGAGGTTTTCAATCGCCAGAAAAAAAGTAGTAAAAATCGCCAGATTTCTATATTTGGCTTTTCAGTGTGTAGGTACACTTGGAGCTCTACTGCACCACATGAAAGGATAGAGACAGAGAGAGGAGACAGACAGACGAGAGGAGTGGGGAGGGCAAGACTTGCAGCGGCAGCTTGTGCGCGAACAAGACAAGAGAACAAGAGAGATGGCCGCGCTTGTTGTTGTGAGTCTGAAAAAAATAAAAATACACCAACACTCTTTCCCGATCCCCCGCCAATTCTTCGCCACGAGCTGGACGACTGCATTAACGGCGCTGCAGGAGATTGTATTGCAGTCGCCGCAACAATGGTGATATTATTATTACAAGAAGCTGCTCTTCCTCGCCACCAGCAGCTTCTTCTTCTTCATCTTCTTCCCGGCAGCACTAGAGCCGTGGAGCTGTGGAGGAGTTTCACCCCCGTACTAGTACCCACTACTACTCGCAGCAGCTACACTCGACGACATCACCGCAGCTACCTGCATTGTTTTATTTATTGCTCCTCCTCTTCCTTCCTTCCTTCCTTCCTTAACACCCTGGTGACAGAGAAACGGCCATAAAAATTTTCAAGCTCTTGCTCGATCGCCCAAAGCAAAGAAAATTACATGAATCTCTCTCTCTCTCTCTCGATTTGGATGCAGATCATGAATTACAATCTAAGTGCAGGAAAGCTAGAAAGAAAAAAAGGTCGTTGAATCCAGAGAGAGAAACAAAGAGCTAGTTCGATCCAGAGAAGAGACTGACGAGCTACTTGGATCCTTTTGGCCAACAGTGTTTTTTTTGGACAAAATTTCATCATTTTTGGACAAAGAAATTGAATTTTAAAAATATTTCTAAAATAAATTCAATTCATTTTGCTTTTCTCTTTTTTCTTTTTTTTTTGGGTTAAATTTCGCAAAATTTCCGATATTTAAAAATGAAAAAATAACACTGGTGGTTAAAGGCTTTGTTTTTCTTTTACACACTCTTTCTCTTTCTTTCCAGCCATTTGTCAGCTCACGTTTCTTTTATATATATAGAGTCTAGACATTTGTTTATATAATTACAGATATATATAACTTTATTCAAAGGCAAAAGAGTTTTCAAATTCTTTTAGCTTCTTCTATAGCTTGCAGTTTTTTTTTTTTTTTTCCCTCTCTCTCTTTTGGTGGATTTTAGAAAACTTGTAACCTCAAAATTTTAAAAGGGAATATACTATGTCAAATTCCCTATTATTTTTGTATTAATGGGTAGTTGTTGAATATTTCAAAAATACTTTTTTCAGATTTATTTTCTTCTGAAGGAAATAAAAGAATTTGATGAAATTATATTTGAGAAAATATCATTTGTCAAAATGAAATCCTCAAAATTAATTATTTATTTATTCAACAAACATGTGTTAAAGTGGCCAAGGTACTATGATATTTATCAACTTTGGAAGGATAACAATGTACTTATCCATGGTCCTTTGTTAGAGCAAATGCAAAGTTATGTCAAAGACATGGCTATCATATAAACGAGCATGTAAGTTTGGCAATGGATGGATCCATCATTGAAAAGGGGAACCCAATGTTGGTGAGCTGTATTTGAGACCAAAATGGAATGCATATTATTTGTAAATTATTATTTTCAATTTGGAAAAAATTCCAATTTTCAGGCTCCATTGATTCCAAAGTGTTCCATTAATAGTAATGGCTCACTGCACAAACTCTATGTAGAAAGGAAAGAGTAGTCATTTGAAGAGGGTGAGAGCCATGAGCTGGGCTTTATAGGAGACATTTGTTTGAGGTTCAAATAGAGGTTTGGGGAACACAATTAGGAATACCATTATTAGGGTGGTGGTGGTGGTGGTGGTGGTGGAGATTGCAAGCTAGTCGGCAGCAATGTTTTTTGCTTTCTCAATTTTGTGATGTAGCTGAAGTGGCGATCGTCCATAAGACAATGTAGTTCTATTTGGCAATTCAAAATATGAAAATAAAAAATTTCTCACATCAATCTATACTTTTGGCTACTTAGGGAACTTAAAGAGAGAATTTGGCAACTTTTTCCCCCACAAAAACAAAACCAAAATCAAAATCTAGCGACTAGAAAATTCAAAAATACATTAACTCTTTCTAAGTCCTTTTTGGGTTAATGAGACTTTGGATCCACCCCTTTTGGGGGAAGTGGGGTCTACCCAATCTCACATGAACTCAATCTTGTTTGCTATCTCAGCATCCCTTGCTTGATTTTGACCTACACAAACTTGAAACAAAGTGAAAGAAGTTGCAACATTTTTAACTTGAAACTTAAAAAACCTTAAACATAAATGAGTTTTAAGCCTCTAGAAAGTTGAGACTAGACAATGGACTTTGGACTAATAGAATATGGTGAAGCAATTTAGCAAACAAGAGAAGTGACGAATGGCTTTGTGTGAGAGGGGGTTGGGTTTGGCAAACATAACAAGGTAAAAGAGTGGCAATGATCCAATGGGTGCTAAGTAAATATGTGACTTAGGAATTTTTTGGGAGTGGTATGGTGAATATTGACATTACTCCCTCATTAAAATGGCAATTGGTTTACATTGTGATGTTTTTAGGTGACATGTTAGGGCATGATGATGTTTTTAAATGAAAAAAAACTAGATTTCACTTTTGAAATATAAACTTACAAGTGGTTGGCCTTAATGTTTTGGAGAAATTTGGCAAATTTTCATCAAAAGAAAAAATATTGATTTTCACTAGTGCACTATATAACATGTTTTAAATGAAGAACAATACAAGTTTGCCCATTTTAGTTCAGTAAAATGGTTTTGGGCCAACATATTAGTTGAGGTCCAAAAATACAAAGGGTGGGCAAAATCATTACATAATCTAACATTTTCTCTTCATTGGTCAAACATATTTATTAATCTTGGTGGTTTGCCTTTATTAGTTTATGATCATTTACAATTTGAACTTCATGTTTATGAATGGGGCATTGGGAAATGGTAAATAAGTAATCTTTGATGTGAAAAATATTGTTGCAATGCCAAACATCAAATATGGATGGAGTTGTTCTTACACCTTTATATTGTACATGTTATGTAGTCTCTTGCACAAGGATTTACCCATAGGTAAATACAACCCATGAATTTCAAGGAGGGCATTGGTTGGAGGGAAAATAGCTTTCACCTTGGGAGGCACAAGATTGCCATTGATGCGAATCTTTGTGGGCATATATTTAGTACCCAAAATTTTTATAGTATCCAATTGCCAGCCATGTTGAAGAGCATAACTGCCATGAAGGACATTGCCACCAATCCCCATGCTATTTTTTCCTTTAACAAAAAATGTCACTAGTATGGACTTCCCATCTTGCAACTTCATTGAAATGGTCCTCACGATCATCCAAGAAAGTCACATGTGTTGTAATGAATAAATCTTTTTCACCCAATGCAACTATTAACATGAAAGTTGAGTTTTGAACTTGGGCAATAGTTGGAGCAAAGCCTTGTATTGACACAATAGATCCTTCATGCACATGCATATTGATTATGTTCACAATTGTTAGTAATGTGTGGAGCTTTCAAGATTTTTACCATGGTACCAAGTTCCCAACATAGGTGTTGATTCATGCAAGGCCTTTTGTGTCAATAAAAAAATTGCCTCACTTGTTGGAAACATGCAAAAAAAATCCATTGTCTTTTTAGTAATTCCTTTCATAAATGGATTTTGTAAGTTATGGCCAAATAAGAGCATAAAAATGGTCATGGGTCCAAAAACTAATGGGTTTTTCAACATTGTTGGAAATAACTTTTTGTATTTTGGGGCTATGGGAAGGTTGTTTCTTCCAATGTTTATGTTTTGCGATATTATATAATTGTATCGAGTAGTCGAATTTGTTCAAAATCTATCAACATTTTGTATCATGTGGTGTATTGTTTTATGTCCTTCAAGATTTTTACATGATGGATATAATTTTCAACAACTAATTGGTGTTTATATTGCAATTGATTAAGCTTAGTAAATTAAATTTGTGACCTTTGGAAAGTCCTACATATCTTTAAATCTATCATAAAGTATGCACAAAGACACATGTGTCAAATTTGAAATTTGGTATTAGTCCATGTGTTTGTTATTCATTGTTGATATCTCCAAAGAATAGAGACTAGGTTGAGCAATATGAGTTTAAATGTTTGTGATTGTTACAAATATTGAAAAGGCCAACACATGATACAAAACTTCCTTTAATCATGTACAACAACTTAGTTTTCTATCATGTTTTTGAGCATTATCTTCACACTTGAAGGTGACAAAGATTTGAGACTCACTTGAATTCAACATATTTCGAAAGGTTTCACATCATCCCTAATTGTGTAGTTCAAAAACTCTAACATTTTTCTTAATGACTGTGATTAAAAGTTGGTCAGTTGAATCATGAAGAGAAGACTAGACAAATCTCTTGAAAATTGTGCGCAAAGGTGAGTAACTAATTCAATATTGGATAGTTGTTGTAGCATTATGAAGCCACTTATGACCAATTGCAAACATATGTCAGGTGTATGACCATTTACAAGTCATTATCACTAACACAATTTCATGAAGCCATGTTGTTATGTTGAATTATGACAAGGTTAGGTTGCTTTGGTATTTGTATTCCAAGATATGGTGGACGTGAACGATTTTGTTAATGCATTCATGATTAAAAAATGTTATGTTGTTTAGGAAGCCAAGAATTGGGGACTTGCAACTTAGTGACCTAATGAATGATGAAAACAATTTGAGAGGTAGGTAAAACTTGTATATTCTCTTCATACACAAGTTTGGTTTTAATACTAACATTTTCTAGGGTTTTTAAATTTTAGTGTAAAATAATGCCCTTAGTACAATGAATTCCTTCATGAAGCGCCCAATATAATGCCCCACTTCCAAGGAATTATCTTATGTAAAACATCGATAGAAGTCTTCAAAATGATCTACAAGGTATCATTAGGAAAAAAATCAATTTTCAAAACACCTCGCCTTTTGTCAAAGAATAATTTCTTTAGATAAAATGCCTTCCACATACAATAGAATTTTTTCCCATTGCTTTGAAACTTTGTCTTTGAGCTTTTATCTCCCCTTAAGAAGGTTATTATGCCCACCAAAATAAGAAACGATGACAATTGAAACAATTTTTTGAAAACATGTTTAATCTATGTATGTTAAGGCAATCTAGCAATGTAAAAAATTAAAACTTGCCCTAATTTTTGTAGTGTACTTTGAGTGACACAATAACTCATTGAGGATATTTTGCACGGGAAGCTTCGACACCCTACAAATTAAGGCATGTTTTTATAATGGAAAAAGGTAGGACCCTTGGCCTTCCCTTGTTTTCTAGTGCTCATCATTCAAGCTATTACCCTTATGCCTAGGCACTTCAAGACAAGGAAAGGTTTCAAAACACTACCTTTTTTGCATACATAAAGACTTATTATGATATTTGAGTGTAATTGAAAGGTGTGTTACATCACATTTTTTCTTTCAATATCTAGAGACATTTTTAAAAAATTGGAATTCTAGAAATGCCCCATTGGAGTGGTCATTCCAATTTTAGAAACACCCCACCCCCTTTTATTTGGGCATGATACCCACTAGGTACTCATTGGAATAAATTTTATGCTTGATAATGCTTTTGACCACAATATTTACTAGAATCAAGCCAACATTCAATTCCCACTCACATGGCCTTTATTTTTATGAAGCCTTGAGCTTTATCCTACACATAATTTGGAAAATGTTAGCGATACAAAATAAATAAATTAACAAAGGTAGTGTCAAACTTCCAACAAATGTTAGAATATGAAATAGGATATGTACCTTAAGGTGACATATGGCGCACATGGGGAATGGCACATGACATTTTACCAAATAGACACCTTGTTATGAATAACTAATGTAGGAATTTTTCTAGGTTATGGTTGCCCAATTAATTTCAACTCATGTTCATATGTCGACACTGAATATGTATATAGAAAATGTATTCAATGTTTGGTAACATTGTCTAACACCTTTTGTAAAAAATGTAAGGTAAGGCTTAAATCTAGGGGCTTTAGCAAATGTAAAGATCTATTTTGTTTTTTTTCCATGTGATACCCAATGGTCTTATGACCTAAAAGGAACGTTAAAAAGGGGAAATGGAAAGTGCCCTAGTTTGCAATAGGTCATTGATTCAAGATGCCATGAACATGATTAACAAAGGAGTTAAGATAATAAGTGAAATATATTCTCTGGAATTTATAAAAAAATTGTTTGTTTTCTTTAATGTTTTGCAAGCTATGGATGTTCAAGCTATGAATGTAGGAAAGGAGTGTGGATGCTTGATTTTTTGTCAATTTTTAGTATGGTGTGGTGTGAATTGTTCATTTTTTGAGTTGTGTTTGTTTCCTTTTAATGACGAATGTGGTGCCTATGGAAGATTATTGGTGAAATGGATTTTGTTGAATTGGGAAATGTGATCAAGAAAGAAGATTTAAGGAATGGTCTTGGATCTTCAACAATAGTGGATTTTGTGAAAGAGAAACTGAGGCCCACTTTAAACAAAGGTGCAAGGAGCAAGGTCCAATGAAATTGAACATTCTTATTGGTCAAGAACTTTAAATTGGTCCCAAGGACTTTAGACAAGGGTATAGGACCAAAAAAGGTCAAATTGTGATTTAACTTACATGGCATTATTTTGGAGGGAAACCAATTGGTCCAAACCGAAAAAAATAAAAACTTAAAGGAAAGTTCATGGTTTGGAAAACCAAAGCGTAAACTAAGGTTCAAGGTTATTCACTTTTTCATTTCTTTATTTTTTTTCACTATTTTCATTTACCCTTGTTGTTCAAATTGTGTGAAAATGGGAAACACGCTATAGATTGAAGATATTGTTGCAATTCCCCCATTTTTGACAAATTTTAGAGTTGACATGGCTGGTTTTAAGGTGATTGTTAAAAAGAGTGCATTCCCAACCTTTTCAAATGAACAAAATGAAGGTGAATCAAAAGGTGGGGCAAAAAGTGGAAAGTTGAAACGCGAATTTTCACAAGTGAAAGTGAAAATTGGTTCCCATTCCAAAGAAGAGCACGAAGAAAAAAGACAATTATGGTATCTTGTGACTATGTTCATCCATTGTGTGTAGTAAAAGTAAAAAAAAAGAAAACCAAACAAACAATTTTAAAAACCATGAAAAAAAGTAAGAAGGAAAAAAAAATACCAAAGGTTAACCTAATCCTTTCACATGCCAATCACACATTTTGATATTGAACCCTTGAATTGAACCCTAAGTCTTTAGACACACTTATCATGCCTTAGGAAAAAATGTTTTTTTTTTAATGTGAAGAAGGGTTTAGTTCAAGGTGCAATTTGCTTCAAATTGGTCCTTGGGCTTTTGGTCTTTGGACCCTTGTCTAAAATGGCCTTAAGCATTAATTAATTGTTCTTTGTGTATTTTTGTTATAAGTAGCGTAGGTGTTTTTAAACCATATTATATTTATGTGCAGATGTAGTTAAGTTTATTGATGGAATTTCGATACATCTCTAAAATTTGAGAATCTTTGAACAAATTGTTTAATAAAATCATGGGTGTAGTAATAATTAAAGTGATGAAAGGTGCTAGGGAATGCTAAATGGTGTAAAGCAATGGCAGTTCATATCTACTAAAGATCTGACAAGGTTCAATTTCTAGTTTTTCTATTTGGTGGGGGTGTTGAAGATGTGTGAATATGCATTTTATCATATTTCACAATCAATAGTGGAGGCATTCGATGTTTTATTGGAATTTGCAAAAATTTGCTCAGGAATTGGAATCAAAAACATCTTTGGGGATTAACACATTTCAAGAACATCTTGAAGAAAGGGAATCTAGAAAAGTTAAGTCTAATTTCTAATTTTTGTTTGGGAAAAGATTATTTAAAAATTTGAAGTTTAGAATGTTACTCATCCCAAGCCTACTAATTCAAGATGAAAAAAATAGAGAATTCCAATCATGGATCTGATATGTACCCACCTTTTCATCAATTTAGTTTTCACATAACTAGAAGCACGCAAGGAAAATTGAATCATATTTATGGATAAGTATTTCTATTCTCATTTTTTCAATACTTGTAATCACATTTTGTTTTTCAAGCAAATCATGATCTTTCTTGGTTTTGCATTGTTGAAATTTCAGCTGTGTTGATCTAAGGAACTTAGGTTGGAACCATTCATTTTATCATAGTTACATCCTAGACACTTTTCTTGCATCAAAACTATTCCAAAGAATTGTGCAAGTGATGCACCAATTATCAATGAAAAAGACCTTAGTGATACTTGGAAAATGTTAGATCAACTTCACTATTTTTCACCGTGAAAAATGCGTTCATGTCTTCCATCTACCAATTCCATTGTAGAATCAAAACCTGCGATTTGCATCCATCAATCAAGCAATAAATGCACATATTGAAGACGATGCTTCCTTGTGCCATCCTCCAATCAAAATGATTAGGGGAGGGAGGAAAGCTCACTCATCACACCTTAGAAATTCACGATCCACAATACATGACCAGAAAGTGATTTCACCTTCTTTTTCAAGACCCTAGCACATTACCTAGTAGAGTAGATTCAACACCAAGAAAATCATAACCTGGTCATTTTTTGTCAATTGAAGGTGAACTAGGTGTTTGGGCAAGTCACCAACATATTGGAGTGGTTTTTTGGTGAACCAATTCAGCAACATAAATGATCCCCACATTGCAACACAACACATAGATATGACTAAACAAGGTGTACCAAAAAGCTACATGCACATTTGTTAAACCAACAAAAATGGAGCACAATAGTCACCAAAACAAGTCTGAAAACAAAGTGCCAATTCCGATACAAACCCCATTTCTATCACCACCTTAACATCCCTTGGTATTCAAACAATCACCTCTCTTTTTGTACCACTAGGAATGCTTAATGCCATTTCGTCAAGCAAGCAACATTAAAACAAAAAATTGTTCATGTTTTTTACTCTTTTTTCCAAGAAAAAGCTGGAACTGCATTCCTCACCAAATAAAAAATAGAGACTTGCAACCTTTTCTATTGGAGGTTTTCCATTTGCTCTTCTACAATTCTTGGCACCATATTGAAGTTGTCCTATGGGAGAATATTTTTGAGATGATGAAATGCACGCATTAATTATTTATGATGACCTAAATAAGCAATTAATTACATATTGTCAAATGTAATTATTGTTACATCAACCACCAAGTCATGAGGCGTTCCTAGGAGATGTGTTCTATTTACATTCTTGTTTATTAGAAAGAGCCCAACGTAGAGATGTCCATCTTCGATAAGATTTTGTCCTATATGCCCCGCAGATAGTGGCCTTAATTAACAAAGTGGGCCCCTTAGTTACTAGGTGGTTATCCTTTGGTGGCTAAGTTACCCTATTTGATCCTTCTATCTAAAAAAGAAAATGACAAAAACATATATATATATATATATATATATATATTTGCTCCGCCCTTTGTGCAATTTATTGAATTCTTTCCTTTCAGTTTGGAGCATGAGATCCTTTAAACCCCAATGAACCTGAAGTCAAAGCACTTCCCTCAAGGTTGGATATTGAATGGTACATCTGCATCAAAGTTTCCCCAAAATAGTTGAATACAAGCTTCTAAGCACATAGACAAGTTTGATAACACTCTCTTCAACTCATGTTGGAAACAAATTATTAGTCTTCGATCATGTATCCACTAATACCATGTTTTGTTGTAATTTTTTTATCAAACATTGTATAACACTTTCACATAATGAATTCAAACTAAAATTATATTTGAAAAATAATTGAATAAAACTCATTTTGCTTCTTTCTTTTTTCTTAGTACTTACTTCTTAATCTTATTTTTTTGCAGCTTTGGAATTATTTTATAGACAGCTTAAAAATAAAAACTAACAAAAGTATAACTACAATTAGGAAATTTGCTATTATACCATAAACTTGCAAATTAATGGACACAACAGAATAACACCCATAACAAAGATGCAAACTCAAGATATTGTTTTTGGAGAGGTGCCTGGCTACCCTACTTGGTTTTATCGGGCCTCCAAACCAGGCAGCAAGTCTTGAGTAAAACTGATGAAGAAAAACACAACCTTGCACTGATTCTGCATCAAACCCACACAAATCTTCGTTACGCAATCCAGGAACAAAAAGACTGCATTGTAATCAGTGCATGCACTTGTTGTGTTTGGAGAGGAATTAAGTCTGAGATCACCTTCTGGAAGGGAGGAATCACACTGGAGTGACAGGATTTAGCCTTGCTCTATATCCAGTGAACTTTTCTGCAACCCACAAGGTCCTACAAGATGAGCATCCGCAAATTCTTGAAAGGCTTGCTTCCAAACATCCGCACAACTGAACCAAGAAGCAACAATAAGCTGTAAACTAAGTCCCAATTTGAAGCAATGCTCCTGACATTTCCAGGATCATCGTCACCCAGGGACCCAAGGGCTAAATTCTCTCTGTTCACTACAAAGAAGTTCTTACAAAGAAGTTCACTGCAAAGCACAGCAGATGCCATGTGGGGGTTTTCAAGATTGTTGTTCCATGAAGCTGGATGCTAATCTAACCCTCCTACAACTACTCTCAACACTATGCAGGATATCAACTCAGACATACCAATGTGCATGAGCTGATGATTGAGATTCAATCTCCACATTTGCATCTGGAAAGCAATAGACAGAAAGTTGAAATCCTTTACTGCAGTGCCTCACTGAAACTTGCAGATGAATAGAGAAATATATTCACTAGAGTTTATCATAAACAACCTCTTAAAAGTTGCTCGTACAAGAAGCAAACAATACATCCAAAAAGACAAAGCTTCTCCTTACAGTAAGATATAGCAGCACATGTTAGCTTGACTCATTGTTTCCTTCAGGTCCACAAACATTATCCTCGATGCTGTTGGTAGCCTGAGGCATTACTTCCCTGCTAGCAGCAGCAGCAGCAGCAGCTCCAGTTAGTCCCTCCATTTTTCTTCTCTGGTCCACCACATTCATACATAGAAATCATCAAATAAGTGATCCTCGATAAATGAACTAGAGTGTGAGGAACTCATACAATCCACAAGAAACAACTATGAAAGCAATTAATCCAGGCAAGGTAGGTCCAGTATATTGCACCTTTCATATATTGCTACTTCTTGTGGACTCTCCAGGGCTTTCTTCATCATCATTGTCTGAGGAATAGTCAAGTAGAAGACCCATGGGATTCTGTTGAGAACAAGGCGGGTCATGTTCAAGGTCAAAAGACACCAAAAAGGAGAAACAACACGTGCAACAAGTCAAGAACTGTCAATTCTCCTAAAATGAAACAACACCACAAGTGTTCTAATGTACCTACCTTTGCTCGAGCCATCTCCTGAACAACCTGTGTTGGCTGTACAACTTTCTCTGAAGACTGGACCTGCCATCAAAGAAGCAATTCAGGAAGAGAAAGCATAGGGCACTAACCTATCAACAAGCGTAAACACAAGCAATTGATGCAAACCATCTAACTTCTCCCTCATTCCTATAGAGAGACATGCCTATAAAAGTGGAGAGGAAACTCTACAGTCAAACTTGAAAGGTAACTGTGGTGTCAGTTCCAGCAAAACAAAACTAACATGAGAAGAATGAGTGAGGTCAGAACTCATAACCATCAGCTTCATCATATCACATACAGAGAAATATCACAAATGCACAACTGAGATGAGCTAATATCCTACTGAGACTGGAGCCTGGCCAGAATAAAACAAGCTAGATAAGACAGGAACTAAGAGAGAACAACAAAACTATGGAAGAAGACTGAAGAAAATGATAAATAAGGCAGCTTCAGAGCAAGGAAACTTCCTTGAAAGCATTATTTGTCTTCAGATTTCAATTCAAAGAAAATCACAAAGCATATACTGGAATGAATGGATGTTTGACAAGAAGCTACAGAGGACAGTCAGACATCCACAAGCCATACTTGGTAAAAGGATAAATATCTCACCTTCTTTGCCTTTACTGCAAATACTGGAACACGTTGTTTCGTAACACCTTGGCTGCCTAAACCTGTTTCCAAGAGACCTTTAGCTCTGAGTTCAGGAACATGGCTAACAAGGGTGTCGACCACTTGTGCCATTGATTGCACTCCCACATCAGTGCTCTGCCACAATTGATACATCATTAGAATCATAAAAGTGATGTAAGTTACACTCCACTTTCTTCACCCACAAGCCAAGTACAGCAGGGATGCTAACTTCAGATAGAGGATCAAGAATGTTTTACCTTTAGGCCACTCCCTTTTCCCTTTGAATCTTCACTTGAGTCAATGTCTACCTCATATTCATCTTCTAGATCATCATCATCCAGTCACCACACAAAGTTTTGAGAATTCTGTTAGGTAAGGAAGCAGCACAGCAGATTCACATCAATTACCAGCCATGGAAAAAACATGCATGAGATTCAAAACCTTGCAGCCCCAATATTATACATGATTGACTAAATATCCATAAAAGAATTTTCACAGACAAGGTTGACCTAAATTAACAAGCATGCTCTGGGACTTGGCAGCAGTGTATGTATTCACCTGGAAAACAACTGAGCGCAAAACTGCCTCGTCCGCTTCAGCCAACTCCTTCTCCTGATCCAGGCATCCCAAATGATCCCTTTTTCAGGAATGCCCCAGTTTTGACAAGAATGCCTCCATATTGTTATCTACATCAGCTCTAACTCAAAAGATGCCACACTTATGTCTATCATGAAGCATGTCATATGCTCCAACAATGATGCTTACCTTGACTTCTGCAGTGCAACGAAGTGTCTGCATCATGTCCTCCACTCCCACCATTGCATGTCGTGCCTGCGAACAATCAATCACATCAAGCTTGGGAAGGAACACACACACACAGAACATATCTACAAGATTGCACAGAAAACTCCACAACACTTTGAAGGTGAAACAACAAGAATGAGTGTAGCCATAACCTTATGAACTTACAAAATACACAGAACATGCACGCATGCACACACATGC
>Ga0209611_10004368_pt1 | contig 24216 bp, 10 predicted proteins | sample S1TSphgellanicum_3_FD_187693 | JGI IMG/M metagenome (GOLD analysis project Ga0209611, IMG submission 187693) | Host-associated microbial communities from peat moss isolated from Minnesota, USA - S1T2_Fc - Sphagnum magellanicum MG (SPAdes) (version 2) | ecosystem: Host-associated > Plants > Peat...
TCAATTTGAATCATTTTTTTAGATATCTCAAACCTTAATTTGAATCATGTACTATGACATTAAAAAACCTAACTTCTATCATGTGTTCTAACATCTTCCAACCCTAATGTATACCATAACTATGACTCATGTTCAACACCAATTAATCTGCAAAAGGACCAACCAAAAAAACAACAATTTATAAAAATTCTAAAAAGATCGAACCTAGTTCACAACACAAAATAACTTTGAAACTCACTAATGGACTTAGCATATTTAAGGACTATTATTCATTTTTTTAAATGCTATGATTGGGATTGTAAGAGCCCCAAAAGTGCTCCATATGTGACACTGTACATTTTTAAATCAGCTGAATAAAACTAAAACATATGTCGGTTTGGCTCATGAAAATGGCTTTTCTCCTGCATATTTGTTCAGTTCGCTCGCTGAGGCTAGTAATAAGCACAGCAAAGTTGTGCACCTCCTAGACAAGAATGTAATAAATATGATCTGATTCCTGCTCCCTATTTTTGATTGGTCAATCATAATGATTGGTACATTTGGTTTTTTATCAGTAGTTCCCACCTATTTGTAGTCCCCATTTCAATTTTATGGGCGGGGTTGCAAAAAGATAAATAACTAAACTTGAATGTGAGAAATATTTTATGTAGGGTCACATACTAAGCACTAGTGGGAATGCTTTAAGGCCCCTTTTTTTTCTAATAATTATTTTGGCAAGATTTGCCAAACATGAGTTGTAGATATAGTATCATATTCATTAACATCTTTAATCATTAATTTGCATCATGTAGGTATTCAAAATCTTCAAAATCTATTTTTTATATAATAAAATTATTTTTTTAATATTTTATCTGAAATCATGTAATTAAACACCTTCAAACATTAATTTTGTATAGTTTACATATTGAGCATCTTCAAGTATTAATTTTGCATTGTTTAATTCAATATCTTCCTCCTTCATTTGTTTCATGATTTTTTTTACATCCAAACCTTAACATTCTCAAACCTAATTTACATCCTATACTGTTGACATCTTGATCCCAAAATCATGTCTCATGTATTTTAACATAATCAACTTGAACGATAGCGGGTTGCAAATAGTGGGTTTCACAATAGTGAGTTCAATTTTAAATAATCAATTATTTGTAATAAATCAATATCCTCCATGAACAATAATAAGAAGCAATAACCAATTTCACCACTTTAAAACCCAACAAATTAAAAATGTTATTTTACTAATGTTTTGACTATAGTCAATGTGAATCAAAAAATATTAATTTTTATTAACCCTTTGCCCTTGTAAATAAGGTTAGTGGAAAACCATTTTGGTTTAATTTTTAAGCTTTTGTAGATCATTTTGGAACTTTCTCTTGCACTAATTTTGTGTTGTACAACTTTGTACCATTTTGAGACGCTCCAAATGAATCAAAAGAATTATGCAAAGAACACACAAGCATACTTGACATTTTGAAATTTTTATGTTTCCTTATAAGGAACTTCAAGAAGTAAGATTTCACATGAACACTCTTTGTGATAATGGCAAGAAATTTTCAACAATGGTATGATCCTTTTAATTTCACAAGAGTTATATGAGTGTGATGGAAAAGAAACCCATGCATTTTTCATGTATAAAATGAAACTAAGCTCCATCAATGACCATTATTTATTGGGAAAATCACCTCCTTTCTATAGTTTTTCAATAACCAATTGTTATAATTTGCAAGGTCTTTTGTTAAACATGTGTCCTATCTCCATAAATATTACCATAGTACTTGAAGGATTTCAACATAAATTAACAATTCAACCTTCGTTTCGCCAAATTTTTGAATAATTATTTATTAAATGTGTTGAAAGTTTTATAAAATTAAGAACCTACAAGATTTTGTTTGTCATGTTTGAACCACAAACTTGATAATATCAAAATCTGAAGACTAAAACAATTTAAACATATATTGTATCGGCCCATAATTTTAAAGATGATGTTTTTGCTATTTTTTATAACCATTATCTATCAAAATTTTCAAAATTAAAAAACCAAATTCCAAAGTTAAGATTTATATTTCACTTAATTATTCAATGGTTAGTTGTTAAATCTAATCAAAGGGTACAATAGATGAATAATTGGTTATCTTCATTCAATTTTTGAACTTTGAAACCCACTAATGTCATTTTTATTTTGAAAAACACAAATTTTTATTTTTTTAACTTTGACATGTTCAAATTGGTGATGGCCAATTATAGTCCATCATTTTTTTCAATTGGGATACATTTGAAATGATTCACTAGATCAAATCCATAAGTTCAAACATGCATATTAAGATTAGTGTTTTGTTTGTGACCAACCTCAATCCTCCCTGATCATGCAACACTTTGTTGTGCTTTTAACATTGTTGAAAAACCTTGGACAAGGTAGTGTGCAAAGCGAACATTTTGTATTTTCCGTACCACTATAGAAAAAATTATTTAATTTTAAATGATTTTCATCATGAAAAGATAATTAGATTTATATAATTGGTTCTTTTAGCCAATCAATGCATCTTTTATCATATTGGCCCTTTTGCTTGCCCTTTCCCATCCTAAGCCTTAACACTTAAGACAAATCACACATGAGTTTACACTTGAGTCAATAAAAGGTCATGTTCACACTTATTTCACATTTTGACCAATATTGTTCAAGAATCATTCCAACCAATCAATGCATTTTCATCATATTCGCCCTTTCCTTTGCCCTTTCATATCCTAAATTTTAACACTTGAACCAATGACATTTGAGTTGACACTTAAACTAATAAGTTTTTTTCAAAATTGACTATTTTTTAAGTTGTGTTTCTTAAAGCCTTGAAGAGGTTTTTTTGAATGTTGCATCATGTTGAACTTTCAAGATGATTCCCCTTGGGCAAAAAGCACAAACTTGTTCCCCAATCACTATGAAATGTACTAAAATAAATGTTTGTTTTATTTGTCACCCATTTTTAATTCTCCAAAACTATGGAGCCCTTCATTGTGCTTTTGGTACTATTGGAAAGATCTCAACTAAGGATTGTGCGTAGTAGTCATTTCACGATTTTCAAGCCAATGGAGCAAAAGTTATTGCATTTAAAATGACTTTGTGATTAAAAATTTATTAAAATATTTTAAACATTTTAGTCAATAATATTTTAGCCATTTTAACCAATCATTGATTTTTTATCATATTGGCATTTTCATTTGCCTTTTGCGTTACATTAATAATATTTCTTAAAGCCTTGAAAAGGTTTTTCTTTAAAATTATATCGCTTTGAGGCTTGAAAATGATCAAATTTGGGCCAATGGAATATGGGCCCACTAGTCCAAAGGAAATTGAAACCAAATTGCACTGCATACTTGGCATTGTCCTATATTTAAAAAATAAATAAACCATTATTTTCTATTTTTGAACTAAGATCACAACAAATAATGCCCACAAAATTATTTTTGGGTTCAATTTTTTTAATAAAATAATGGTTGAGGCTCAATTTCAACTTCATGGCATCGTTTTTTTCTAAATAAAATTGAAATTTGCATTATTACATTTTTTAACATCAAAGAATGAGGAAATGACAACTAATGACAATTGACATGTACACATAGTTCCAAAACAAATATTTATTATGTCTAATTGTCAATTTTGTAAAATGAATACTAGAATATTAAGTAGTGAATGAAATTTCTAAACCCAAAATTGGTCATTTATTGGCCACCATTTGTGTTCATGAAATGCACCAAAAAAAAATTTGTTGCAATTTTTTCATAGGTGGGAACTTTCATGATGTAAGGATTATATGCATACTTGGTCACATTGATTTTAAAATAAACACAAACATCTAAAGTTAAATACACCATTGCAAAGATGGAAAGGCATTTAAAAATCTTTCACTCAAAGAGTGGATATTGTTATAATGATAAGTGCAAATGGTGGCATGCTAGTTATGTACACAAATTTTATTTTATATTTAAATGAAAAATACTGGTCAATTCCAACATGAATAATGTAAATTGAATTTCATTTCATCTTGTGATAAAAGGATAAAAAAATGTAAATGTATGTGTAAAAATCAAATTAAAAGTATGCAAAGGAAACAAAACATTCATAATTCATGTTTAAATCTTGTTTTATATTCCTTCCACACATATATTTGTTATGTAATATTAATTTAAAATGTGGCTTCAAAGTTTATTTAGGTAAAGGTGACTCATTTGTTTAAAGTTGATGAAATAACAATATTGTGTAAATTTTCTTATGGGCAAAGAAGGTTGACTAATTGTGAGGAATCTTTTGTCTCAAAAAATTAATTGCCTTTCATTTGATAGAATCGCTTAATGGAAATGTCAATTCTTCCTTAAAAGTACCCACCTTTGTCAAAGATTCATTTCTTATAGTCTTTTTTTCTTTTTTTAAATTGTCGTTAATAGCCTTCATTGCCTTGTTGAAGTTATTTTGAAGCAAGTGAATATGAACTTGCCCAATTGAAAGTTAATTCCTTAATAGAGTGGTATCATCTAATATATTCCATTTGCACAACTATCTCTGCATGTATACTTGTTTTGCTTCTCCAATGTGTCCTTGATAATTTTCGGATTGGAAACATAAATTCTCATTAAAAACAAAATAGGTTTTATACATTTCATGGGTGTGATGGGTCACAAACTTGTTTTGGTTTTCGAATGTTTCTTGACAATCTTTGGAATGGTAACCTCATTTATTTTCAACTATTCCTTGGGTTTTATAGACATGGCAATAACATTTTTTTGTTTATTTCAACCTTATGTTTTGTAATTGTTGGTACAAGTCTAATGTCCAAATCAATCAATTTTGTGTTTACAACTATGATAGTTTTATGCGTCATCATAGTTAGAAGTGTTTATAGTTGCATGTGCATGTAACTTAGTTTAAATAGAACCAAATATAAGTTTTAAATGTGACTACATTTGCAATTCTTATATGTTTGGATGGAAAGGTAGAAGAAAAGTGAACATTTAGGTCAAATCATAAATGGAGTATCATGCTTGAAACACAAAACTTCCCAAACTTACGTTTTTCTTCACAAAACCTAAGACATGTCCTAGACTTTTCTCTTTTTCTTTTATGTAAAATGAAATAAATTCCCTTATAATTTTATATATGCACCTAGAATATTTATTGTTTCATTTATGAAAGTATGAAGAATTTTAAAAAAATTGGTGTGGGTTATATCCTATCTATGGCCATAAATTCTTAAAATTTTCATTTTTTGAAACTTTATACATTGCAATAAGGTACATGTTACTTGTCACATTCCATTATTTTTACACATTAATGCCTAAGCTATATGTGGTATACAAGTCAAGGGAATATAATATGTTTATACATTCTTAATGAATCTTTGAACCATTTTTCACTAAAAGGAAACAAAGTCCTAATTTCTTTCCCAAAACTTATTAGGAATCCTTAAACTTGTTCAAACTAGAAATAATTTGCATATAATAATACATGAATAATGTATGTATCTATGAAACAATAATAAATAAATATGAATGCACCATTAAGTTTTTAAGGACATCTTCAATTGAAGGAGGTCCATTGGATTTTTTGCAAAACTTTTTTTGGGTACCCCAACCATGCTTTGAACCATTTGTCATCCATTATTAAATGTGCATATGTTGATGAATGGAAACCTAATTATTTTACCAATTGTTTTAGTACTTTCTACTAATTGTGCATCAATTCTATCCAACGATAAATCCAATGATACGTCAGGGCATTCATCTCCTACTTTGGGGGCATGAGGTTCTTTTGAAAGCATGAGGTTGTTTACCATAATCTAGTTTCAAATACAAAATATTCGAATTTTGAAAATAATTGATGGGATGGTTTGAATGAAATAATCGATGTAATTTTTATATTGTAATGGAGGTAAGGTAAAATTGGTAAGGTGGACAACATGCGTGTAAAAGGACAATTAGGTCAAGCTAAAATAAAAGCCTTAAAGTTGATAATGAATGGGGAAGATGAAGTATTTTTTGGTGGAAAGGAAAAAATAATTAAATAGATATTTATCCTTGTCCTTTCATAAATTATCAAGCATTAGATTTTTTTCAAAGCCACTAAGCATTGGAACATTCCATTAAACCACCAAACATTGAATTCTTTTCAAGACCACCAAGTTTGAAACCTTCCATTGGCCATTAAGTTGGGACCTTTCCTTGTTTCTTTCTTCCTTATTCTTTTTAAAATGTTTGAAATTTGATCATTTGGTTTTTTCTTTTTTCTTCTTTGGATGTGATTTTAAAAGTTGAACCTTGAAAAACTTATTCATTTGATCTCTTTAGGGAGAAAGGGGAGTGACGAACATTAATATATGGTGAAAATGAAGGATAATAATGTTGCATAAGTAATTTTTTTTAATAGGAAAAATGAAGTGTTGAACTTAAAGGTTTAATTTTGAAAAAATTTCATACAACCTTCTTGAATTTTGTGCCATACCCCAATTTTGATTAAATGCAAAGCTTGAAATTTGGTGTATTGGTGTGTTTTATAATTAATTCCTAATGAGTTACACATGTTAAATTTGAATAAAGAATTTAATGACGATGGCGTTTTAAGTGATTAGAAGTTTATTATCAATTTGAATATTCTATAACCTTTTAGAAGTTTATTTAAATAGGTGCCAACTTAATATAATGTTATTTAACATATTGAACTTTTGAAATTTATCTATCAATTCTAACTAGAATCAATTCATTTGGATTTGTTGAGTGGAAATGGCATTCATTTGAATGAAGGAGGGTTGGTCTTGTAATTTTGTTTTCTATGGCATTGACCTTGGAAATAAATTTATTGTTTTCAACTACAAAAAAAATTTCAACATTTAATATTATATTTGTAAATATTTCTTCCATCCATAAAATATATACTCAATTATCATTATTACAAAAGTGGGGTGTAATTCATTAACCTAAATCACTATGGGACTTTAAAAATGAAATAACTTCACTACACTTTAATGGTTTCACCTTGGTTAAAGTTATTTCATTATAATGTCATTATATAAACATTGTGTTTCACTACTAATTAACATAAATCACTATTATAATTTATTATAGTAAATAGGTTTTTTTTATATTGTTATTTTATATACCCTATGTTATTTCATGATATATCTTATATTAATTTAGGCTACCTTAATTATTATAACTGATACCCTAAATTATTATATGTCATTACAAGCTATTATAAATTGTTATACTTTAAATTATTATATGTTATTTTATTTTAAATTATTTTTAAATAGTTAATTATAATTTGTTTTACTTTAAATTATTTTAAATTTAATTATGCAACTAATCTTATGTTAAACCTTAGGTTATTTTATTTTTAATTAATATAATTTATTTCAAGGTATACTTTAAGTTATTCAAGGTCATTACACTTTATGTTATTATATGTTATATTATCCTAAATATAAAAATTTTAAATGACTTAAACTCAAATAACCTATAATAGCCTATGAAAAATAATTTAAAATAACCTATAATTAAAAATATATCAATAATTTATAATATAACCTAGAATATTCAACAATAATTTATAATATAATAACCATTAATAATCATAATCTAACTTTTAAAAAAAAAACACAAGCATTAACAAAAATAACCACTAATAACCATTAATAAAATAGCCAACAATAACCATTTATGTACTTTCAAACTCTTTGAAAGACTCTAATGCGAATCCAAAAATGAAAACAATAAAAAAATAGTTGAAGTACACTCCTTAATTTGCAACATTTTGAAGGTAAAAAGGGCATGTTGGAGCTCCAAGATGGGGACTACGAAAAATGACAAGGAGCTCAACTATTCACACAGACTTGCACAAACCAAACAACAAGTTAGTTAATGCATAATTGAAACATTTTTAATGTATGGACGGGACACGAACATACATAGACTCACAAGACTCATCACAGCCCAAACTTAGGGAAAGCCATCACCTTCCTTCTTATAATATTCTCTATAATTAATCACATGGGCTACATCCAAATGTCATTTTGACCCAAGACTTTCAAGTTGAGAGCCTTGAAATTGAAACTTTGGAGGTCCATAACTTCTTGTGAAAACTTTTAATTAAAATGAGGTTGGAAGCAAAGTTGTAGCCTTTGTTGAGATCTTTTAACAATATGTGACACACCACTTGCATGCATGTAATTCAAAGCAATTATACACTTTTAGTGGTTGGGAATCAAATTGGCATTTTAACTTCCGACCCTTCATTTGGGCATAACTTGTGTTTGAAGTATTCAAATCAATCATGCAAGCCCATTTTAGGCATCTACGTTTCAAGAAATTTCCAATCATATAAAAACTCTTTTAATCCAATGAATTTTGACCTTGAAAAAGACATCTTTGAAAATTTGGGACTTTGTAAGGATTTCAACTCCCAAAGTGGAAGTCCACTTGGGATTGTGTGAGTTCATGGCTTATGGTAATATAACCTATAATAGCCAATAATAACATCAAGTGAAATAAATTTCAATAGCCAAAAATAACCAACAATAACTTCACATAGTCGAAAATGACTTTAAATGAAAAAGTTTAAAATAACCAAAAATGAAATAATCTATAATTCCCAAAACTAACATAAAATAGCCAAAAATAACTTATAATAATCCAAAAGAGTCTAAGGTGAAATAATAAAATAATAATAAAAACATAAAATAGCCAAAAATAACCCAAAATAACCCAAAATAACCTAAAATAAAATAATTTTAAAAAATAATAATAAATTGAAAATAACCATAAATAATGTATGGTGAAATAATTTAGATCAATGAAAAGTAGCCTAACATAGGCAGTATTGTTATATTAAGAAAAAATCTTATCCATTTATTAAACTTTTTTTTTCCATAAAACTAATCATTGAAATGTTATTGAACAATGATATTCAAAAAAATTAATTCAAATGATTTTAAATTTTCAAAAGGAAATAACTTTAATTATGTACATTATTGAAATTTCTTAAAAACCCAAAATCATTTCATTTGGACAAAATCTCAATAAGATATGAATTTTCAAAGTTTATATTTTTGTATCGTTTAAAATAAAATATTTGATAAATAAAATGTAATGTAACACATTTTCATAATGACTGTGGTGGCTTGATGGTACAAATGTTTGTTTTCCATCTTATAAGTCAAGGGATCAAACTTCTTAAATGGTGTGTTTGTGTTCAACAATGATAAGTTGATTAAATATTTTTCTATGTAATTCCCTAAAATAGGTGCATGTTTAGGTTGATTACATGGTTTATGTATTAGGCTATGTTTTTAACCTAACATAAGTAATGGCACATGTCAATAATTCATAGGTTGAAAATCATGAAATTAACAATAATATTAAATAATTAAATAATTAAATATAATTGATTTCCATGCTACCTAATTAATTAATTATCAAGTGAAATGGTTTAGTAAATTTGTATTTCACTAAATATTAATGACCAATTCACTATTTGTAACAACTGGTCCTTGTTCATTGGGTGGTTGAGTAGTTTCATGATGGTAGAAATGTTTCAAATTCACTCAAAATTTAATGAAACTCAAAGTAAATTAGGATGCATTTTGGTGGAACATATAATCACCTCTTAAAACTGGGATTTGAAGGATGTAAAACCTACCTCACAGTAACCTTATGTTATTTTTAAATAACCTATAATAATTTAAGAAGGCCTAATTTAATCTAAGTTAAACTTGGTGGATGACTTATTTTATAATATGTTAATGTTTATAATTTTGTGATGATTAATTATGTTACAACTTGTAATTATGTTACAACTTGTAAAAAGTCATGGTGTAATGGTTAAAAATTTGAACCTTCGAAATGTAGGTGAAAGGTTCAAATTTTCACACTTGCAACTTTGGATCACCTTGTTTCTTAACCTACTTAGCTTACTATAAATTTGTTTTTAGTTTAAGGTGGGCTAAATTAAGCTCATAAGTTAAATCATTTAACCTAATTTTTAAAACTTAAATGGACTAAGGTAGGCTTGAAGGCTATTTTGCTTAATATATACACCATTCCTTAAACAACCTAAGTTAGGTCTCTTATGCTTCAATTGCCATGTGGCATTACATAATTGGGTGAAAAGGTTCATTTTTCAGTTTATGTTACCATATGGAAATTTATAAGTGGTCAATATTTTTTTTAATTTGGAATAGGTTGCCACATGGCAACTTAAAAATGAACACTAAAATTTTGAAGTTAACTTAAGTTGTTGCATGGCAACAAGAAATTATTTAAAATCTTATAATTTACTTTTAAAATTATTTCAACCATTGGATGCATCTTTCATAATTATTATTTGATTTGATATTTGACCATTTTTTTGGTATGATCTTTTGAAATTGTGATCATCCGTCCTTGAATTTAATCATGAAAATCATATGGAATGATGTAAACAATTATAGTCATGGTAAAAATGAAATGGCATAAACAACTAGTTTGAATTGATTACATAATCATTTAGTTGTGAAAGCATATGCAAATGAATTTTTAGTCGTGAATGGAATTATAGGTGTTCATTTTTGACTTAGTAATATAGATTAGAGAAATGATTAATTTTTCAAAAAAATTTAATGGACTGGAATGTACATATGAAAATTTGAAATATATATGAATATTATATATAATGATAAACATAAAACAATTAAATGAACATTGGGGTTTACTATGTAAATTTATTTCATAATATGGAGAAAAATTCAACTTTCAAGATTTATATAAAATAGATAATAAAACATTAATGATTTGATTATTTGTAAATCATGGTTCATATGGACCTCAATAAAACAATATATGTTCATGGTTGAAAACATAATAAGGTGAAACATTTTTTGGTTATAATAACCCATATTTTGCAAGGTTTCATATAATATAATTTGTGTGATAAATACATAAAATTGATTAGTTCATGAGGAACAACTAATTTTATTTTTTAAAAATGGTATAATATAGAAAAATTTGAAGTTGGGTCAAAACATAGCCAAAGGATTCACAAAGGGCATTGGATATGAGATTCTATCATTAAAAAATTATATATATATTTGCCATTTGAAACCATGGTAATCATGGCACATTATTCCTTTTCAACACACATGAATGTTAGGAAACTCAAATTAAAAATCCATTTGACTCAATTTTAAGTTTTAGTTTAATTAAAAACTTTTGAAAGCGAAAAATTTTATCATTAAAAAAGGACATTTTTACAAAGGACTTTTAAAGGATTCATATAATAAAAATAAGTTGATGGTAAAAAGTATGAGACTATAATAACCTATTAAACACACTAAAAACACATTCGCAAATTTTAAAATGTGGTGTAGTGCGAAATTAGGTCACCGCGCAAAGCTAAACGCTGGCTGATCTTGAGGTTTAGATTGCCTGATCAGCCGTCATCTTATTGCGGCACCCCATTAACTATTGCATGGAGTTGCATGGCTTGCTTGGTATTTGCTGGTGTGTGCTGAGTGGTCCAGGAAAATTGGCGGCTGGAAATTATGAGGAGGGATGGAGTCGAATTGATGGAGAGGAGCAAGCAATGGCGGCAGATGGTGGGAGCTGGATGGAACGGAGTGGCAAGAGATTCGGGAGGCTTCAGGAGGAAGCTAACGGAAGTCCGATGAGCTTTTGGGGTAGCTTAATTACGAGGAGGAGGAGGATTTGAGGGAGGATGATCAGCTGATCTTAAAAAATTTAGGAGGTAGAAGAAGATCCGTGTAGAGAACAATGAGAAGCTCTGTTAGCTAGAGTAGCTGGGCTGAATACTAGAACTTTCTGCTGCGCCTGGTAATCGGTCAAGCTACTGCAGAGGAATTAGAGGGAGAGAGACTAGACGGCACTGGGAATCTGGTGTTTTTGTGAACATTTGATGGGAAAGCGAGTTTGTGCTTTCGGGAAATGTACATAGTCTGTAATGTAATGAAAGAGTTTTCCTGATTAGCATCTGTGTGAATGGGCAAGGCAGGAGATGGATATTGTAAAACCTGCTTTGTTGTTGTGTGGGATGCAAGGCATTTGCACGTATTTAATCTTGTGATGTTCGTCTGAAAGAGTCAGTAGGCAGTTAGTGTGATGTATGTTTTCGGAGGTCAGAATTGTGTGGAGTAGATCAAGAGAACATGGATGCTTGGGTTCGTTGAAGGCAGTCAATGTGCTGTGTGTTTTCGGACCCTCTCTTTTTGGTTAGAGTGGAATTTGAAAACTTTGAAAATTCAAAATGTGTACATTTGAAAATTTAGAAGGTCAAAATTTCAAGAGTGTTTTAGCATATATAAATGGGGTATAATGTACATAATGTATTGAACAGAGTTGTAGTTTATATTACATTAAATTCAGCTTTAAAAATTTAACAAATTTTGGTATAATTTCAAATTATCATCATTTTCAAGATGAAACATAAAATCTTAGAGGAATCTGTACACGTTTACAAATTCATATTTATTAAAAAATGATTGTGATTTTATTTTGATTTATTGGGCAATTCCAATCATTTCTCATAACAAGTTTTTAAAAAAATCATTCGTATGAAATAAATATTTTGGGGAAAAAGGGCATGCAAGACTAATGTAAAGTACTACTTGTGGCTCCTTTGATCTTGTTTTGACCTAGTTGCCATTTTAAAAGATTGAACTTTCAAAGTTTTACCAAATCACTTGTAACATTCCATAAAAATTCAATATAGATTCAATATGCCAACATATAGTGCCCACTTTAGTAGTATTTTGGTGTGGAATATGGTGTGGTGACAATTATATTGTAATGGAACTTTTGAAAACTAAACCTCAATTTCAAGCAACAAATATTACGAACCTTGATTTACAAACACCTTATGCTCTAAAATTATGTTATAACACTAAAAAATGGTGTCAAATATGTTTAACACCATGCAACAATGTAACATCACTAATGATGTGGGAAAAGGGGATGACCCAACTATATTTCATAATGCATAACAAACTTAACCCTGGACTATTGTACCTCTTAATTTAAACCATTTAGTTAAACACATACATTAATAAGTACATATTTACATAAGGGGTATAACAATATTCATAACCTATGCGGAAGTGTGTTACACTAAAACCTTTAAGCACATACAACTTAATATTGTTATGCAAACAAATAATTATTGAATTGATTAAGGATATAAACACCAAATCCATCCATGTGTTTTTGCTATTGTTTGGAAGTAATGGGACCTTATATTCTTTTTCTACAATATCTATGTTTTAGCATTAACCCATGTACTACATTTGTAATTAAGATGTATATTTTATTTGTTTGAAACATGGTGAACATGTCAACCTCTATCACAAATTGTAAAAAATAACACAACAATCCAATTTTTCAATGATTGGTTAAGTTTATGAAAAATGAAAAATGAATCCATGGTCAAGTCTCCAGCTTTAATCTCTACAAAAACATTCAACACAAACTCAATCAAAGATATGAAAAATAATGTTCAATAACGAGACATTAAAAAAAAGTTAATGAAATGGGAAAAGATAGAAAATTAGGAAGTAAAAGTTCTCAATTATTAAGGAATGAAGATAGAAGGAGATGTGGAGGCCAAAGGAGGTTGATAAGGGATCCATAAATGAAAAAAAGAAGCTTGGAATTGACAAATGGTATACATGACCTTAAACAACCCATGATGACCAATCAAAAACCTTTTGTATGTGAAGCTATTCAATGTTCATCAAAGATGTGTAAGGTGGTGAATTGTTATAGGAAAATGATATGGGTACCTTTTGTGAAACCATTTTATGTTGTTGTTGAAAAGAAACAAAAGGTCACCCTTTTAGTGTTTATAACCTTTTGTTTTAATTTGATTAGTTTTTATTTTGTTTTCTAATTGTTAATGCTTCATGGGAAATGTTAAATTGTTCGCAATGTTCAACAAGAAATCTTTGAATGAGTTTTTTAAAAATAATAATAATAAATTCATGTAAGTCTTATGCTCAAATTATTTTAGGTCATCCCTTAAATTTCAAATGTTTATGTATGGTGTCTATGGGAATAGAAAAATGTTTTAAAAAAATCAACTTCTAATGCTTGCAAATATTGATTTTATATGTTTCTGAAATCAATTGGGGAAAAAAAATGGTGACACAAATAAAACCATACAATGCTAAAATGTCAGAGGACTACATGTAATACTTGAAGCTAGGTGGGCAGTTAGATAGATTGTTAGGTAGGTGCTAGTAAATAATAGTTGTGATTATGTTGTGATTAAGTTCCAACTATGTTATAACTATAATTTATATCCCATATGTTAAATTGTTTTCCATTCCAATTTAGTGACCTATATAAGGAATGTTTCTAAAACATCCAAGAAACACAAAAACTATTCAAATGCAAATCTCATTTAGGACATCATGACTTAGTAAAAGAGGTTCAACCCTAAAGGTTAAATCCAAAATGAAAATATATATTAAGCATATTCATTTTATTTTTATCTTTTTTGAATAAATTATTCTTTTAATATTTCTAAAAACTTCTAAACATGTTTTTTGGGCCTTTCTAAAAGTTTTTTTAGTGCTTAATGTTGATGATAGGGTGAAAGCACATAGAGGTGGAGTACATAATTTTGTCATAGCTTGTTAGATTATTAATCATGGGCCATGGAACAAAATATAAATGAATAATATGTGAAAAGGATTCAAAATAATAATATGACATGTGATATGATCACATTGTATGAATTTCATGAATAGATTTTCCATAACCATAACATATTGGACTTTTGAAGTGCCAAAAATCTTGCGTCACAGTCCATATCATATGAATATGGATTCATTATAGTTACTAAAATGTTTAATTGAGTGATTTGTTTTTACATAAAAAGTAATATGATGCCATTGATACAAAAAAAGATGATTTTGAAAGATTTTGAAAACATAAATTGAGATATATAATGAAGTATGGATTTTTTTATAAAGTCATTTATTAATTTGAATTAATAATTCAATTTTTCATTTTTAAAATGTAAACATTTGATACAATTATTTACAATTGATAAAGTCTAGAAGTAAAAAAAAACTATTTAACCTTGCCATATAACTTGTGCAAGATAATATTTTTTGTTACAATGTAAAATGGACTTTTATTTTAACATTAGTATGGACTTCACATATGCTGGAAAGTACTCCACTTTAGTGGGCTTTCACCCGACAATAAGTAAATAATTGTAGGTAGGTTGTAAACAGGTAGGTAATACATAAGTAATTAGGAATAAAAAAGAAAGTTAATGGGTAAGTATGTTAAAAAGTAAAGTAGGTTTAAGGCATGGTGCAAGTAGGTAAGTAAGTGGCAGGTAGCTTTTAAATAGATATGTAATACACAAGTATGGAATAAGTAAGAAGGTTAATAGGTAGGTAGGTTAAAAAAAAAAAAAAGGGTTTAGGGCGTGGTGTAGGAAGTTGAGGTGGAGAAGGGTGTAGATAACATTAATTTATCTACATATTGCTTACTTTCCTACTTAACTACCTACTTACTATATTTACAAGTACATTTTACTTACATATTACTTACCTACCTAGCACCAATCATAAATGTAAACTTATAATGAAATTGAAACAAACTTACAACAAAGTTGGGAAATAAAGACACAATTTAAAGTTGCAAACCTATTTAATATGTATTTCATCCATTTGTTTGTGATCTTTTCATCAAATTTTATGAAGTGTCCACCAAAATGATTAAAAATGTGATTCGTTTTAGCCACATCATCACATATGCATGATGTGGACCATTTGTCATCAAGAGGCATGATATCATCACATAGTATTTGAATATGGACTATAGTTCAACTTTTAAAATTTGAGAACAAAAAATATTTGGAAGCCAACCTTACTTAAAGGTCAACAATGTATGGTTACTAATTTAGTAAGTGGTATGGCTCATTTGGTAAGTATAACCATCCATGTTGAAATTTTGTAAATTAAAAAAGATTGAAATGTAATTAAATCACATAAAAAAAACTTTTGGTTAAAAAAGGCAATTTTTTCCTAATGGTAGTAAATCGTTTGTTACAAGTGCGTGTAAATTGTTTTTAGGTAGTTTTTATTTGCTAGACCAATTTCAATTATCAATATGTTTCCAAAATGTATTATGAATGGTAATATATAGATAAATCCAAAAAAATCAACATTAATTTAGCTTACCAAGTTTTATAATGTGAAATACTAAATAATGGTTATAATTAACATGTTTAGATTCATAATTTATAAGTAATACCTAAACATTGATGCACTTATGGAATTCTTTCATTATTTTCTTGTCCAATAAACAAGTTCCATTAGGAGGCGTTCTATGGATCATTTGTAGGGAGTTGGTAACATAATCAATTCAAGATCATGAATACCTAATTGCACACCTTTTTTATTTCCCTCAAATCATGAAATTTATGTACCACATCTGTGACATTCCCAACATCAACATTTATAATCTATCTTAACACTCTTTGTTTACCATTCATTGACAACTATTACCTCATGCAAGATTGACAAAAAAAACAAGTTTCAAAAGATTTTCTTTTAATTCAAAATTGTTCCCCAATATGATTTGAAAAAGGTCAGAAAATTTCATTCCATTTCATTACTACACTTTCATCAACTTGTTTTAAACATAAGTAAATGTCTTTCTTACCAAGATCATGTAATTCAAAATTCTTACATTTTCATTTCAATTCGATAAATAAGGATAAAATACAAAATTAACAATGCATTAATTAGATTTTTTTTTTCTTTAGTCCCATTTTGATTTTTACCTCACCAAACACATATTCCAACATTAATCTTCTAACATATTCATATGTTGAAGACAAAAGTGTTATGAAATTTCATTAAAAACATTTCCAAAAAATATTAACAAATTTTGGATGAATTTGATTATGAAAACATAATTGGTTATAAAGATGAAATATAACTATGAATCCATCAAATGAATATTTCATCCATTGAATTCATTACATCAAAATGATTTGTATGGATGAAATTGACCAACTTAATGTAATTACTCTATGGATAAAATTTGATGGATCATATTACATTTATGAATGGAAGATAACATTGTCCCTATGGGTGAATTGCATCCATATTATGGGTCCAAACATGATTAGGGTATCACATTTGAACCTTAGGGACTCACTCCAAGGACTTCCAAATTCACCTTTTTCTTCACTTTTCCTATGATGTGTTTTATGTTTCACCCTTTTCTTCATGTAAAATGGAATCATTTTGTTCCAAATTTTATATAGGCCTTTAAAGTATCTATTGTTTTCATTTATGAAAGTGAGAATAATAAAATTTATCCAATGTGAGCCATGTTCTATAGATGCCCCAAAATTCTTTGAAATTTGATTTTTTGAAACTTTTTACACTACAATAATGCATTTGGTTTTTGTCACATCATACATTTTATACACATTAACACATAAGGTGTTTGTAGTAAAAATCTTGGGCAAAAAAAAATTGTTTACATATTTTTTATGAGTCTTTGATTTTTTTTCTCATGAGACGAAGTCTTGGATTTTTCTTAAAAACTTGGTAGAAATTGTTAAACTTGTTCAAATTTGACATTCTATGCATAGAATAACACTTTTATAATGTATCTATCTATGAATAAAATTAAACTTTCTATATGAATGTGTCATTAAGTTTCAACATGTTTAAATGAGGGGTTCTAGAAAATGTAAAATGAAACAATCCTTTTGGGTACTCCAATCATACTTTGACCCTTATCAAGTTTCACTCATAGTTCTTATATGTGGACAATATTTTTAACTACAAACATAATTTCATCCATACTATCAAAACTTTAAATGTAAGGATTTCATTATTGTCATCCACATGCTTTGTGTTTCCAAATGTCGTTATAATTTCAAAGGGATCCATGTTGATAATTTAACAAATGTCGTCAATTTAATCTAAAGATTTCATTTTCATCCAAGCGATGAATTTTAATTTCATTCATTTTGTCAATTCATTCATAACATTAGTTCAACATATGGTTTTGTTTTTCCATGTATTCAATTTCACCCATGTTTTAACTCATATTTGTAGAACTTTTCATCAATGTCAAGTTTATTTATTTAATCCTATTATCCATTTTATCAAGTAGAACATTACATCAACTTCAAAATAATCCAATTCATCACTTTTATCCATTCCACCAATTCCACTTTATGCCAATTTCATCCACATGTTGAGTTCCATTTCATGTGGTGAATTTTATTTTTCATTAAGGTCAAGATGTTGGAACAAAGAATGAGAGGTTGGTAGATAGGGATGTAGCTTCCAAAGGAAATGGAGGTTGGCACAAAGGAGAGGAAATTTGGAAGGGAGGGGAGGTAGGTTGCAAAGGAAAGGCATGTAGTTTATAGAGGAGATGAAGGTTCAGAATGAAAACAATAAGTTGGGAGGTGGGTCTTGTAAGTAGGAATGTTGTGATGCACATCTATAGATAAATAATACATCGTTTTAAAGGTTATTTATGTTAGCAAAAAAACTTCATATTTTCGTATAGCCAAAGATCATGACTCACAACCTCTTTTTATCCATGTGAAAATTGAACCAATGTTATTTGAAATGAATCATACCAAATGATATTAATATTAAAAAAAATTTCTTACTTTTTGTAGTGAAAATTATGGGTCCCTTGGTAAAATTATTTCCTCTATAAAAAGGGAACTGTGTTCATGAAGTGCTACAACTTGATTATGTATCATCAAGTTGAAATGGAAAGATAAATGGATAGAAGAAACGTTAGGGACCTATAATTGACTTTTCTTCTTATAAAAAATCACAAAGGTGTTGTATGCACATTCATATGCCATTCACCAAATTGACATTGGTACCTACTTGTTTATAAGTTGTACTTATTAATTGGGGTGGAAATTGTCGTCAAAATGTTTTATTTTGTTTTGTTTACTAGGAGTCACTTTGAGTGGCCTATTGCAAGTTTTTTTGTTTTCTAAAATTTTTGCCACTCCCTCAAAATAGAAGTATATAGGTGCTTTTATTTAGCTCACTTTTATAGGTTATGCAAGTTCAATTTTGGGCATAAAATATGGGATAAAATATGGTGCTATTGGTAACATCTTGGGGAACACATTGAGGATGGAATTTGGAACCTTTGGGAACATCATCTTGGGATGATACATAAAAAACTTGAAGAAAATGTTGGAAATGTGATTGGGAACATATTTGGGAACAATTCAAAAAATTAAACATAGTGGCAATATGAGAGATCCTATGAAAATGTGAAGATTCAAGAGTAATAGTAATTGAAATAAAAAATGACAACAATAAAGAGGAATAGTTTACAAGGAATACCAAAATTAAATTGAGGTTGATAGTGTGCCTCCAAAATAATTTTGCTTCTTTTGTTTGGTGGGGATCGAACTCTTTGATTTTTTCATCGCAAATGAAAACACTCACAGTATGGACACTTTCAAAATAAAAAAATATGAAGCCTTTTCCTTTAATCTAACTATGTAGGTTATGAGGGTTTGGGCAAAGTTTGGGCGAAGGTATGAGAAAATGTGATAATACAATAAACCCTTTTAAAAATCACACCCATTTTACTCACATTCTTGTTTGTGTCACACATTTTTTGGTAACCATTCATTTTGGTATAAAATGTCATTTTAAAAATCATTATCACATTTTTTAGTAGCACAAAATATTTGCAAAGCTTTCCTTATAAATGTGATTATAATAAAAGAAATCTATAGTAAAAATTATGATTTTATAAATTATAATTCCCTTTGGCATTGATAATGTTGTTTTGTGTTCAAGTTATGCAAACTAACTACAATGAATCTAGTTGAAAAGAAAAGAAAAGAAAACTTTCTAATGCAACAAGCAAAAGATGTGCGAACTGACTTAAAAAGCAAAAAATCTTAAATAAAATAAAAATTAACAAGATACACAAGCTAATAATTAAAGAGCTCAAATTCAATGTGAATCATCACATTAAAATAGGCAAAAATCACAGCCTTTTTAAAGGAGTTTAGAATAAATTATGTAAGATTTTAAAATTTTTTTTGGCACCTTTATTCTAGCACAATAGAGCTATTTTGTAAAGGTTTTTTTTTTTGGCCTATAATTACAATCTTGGAAGGGTTTATATGGAATGTCATTACACACGTTTAAATCACAATTCGTTATGTGAAAAAGAAGTGGTCATCCAAGGCGTGATTATAAAGGGGTTTACTTTATTAGCCAAGAGCTTGGTGGACACACTAAGAGCATCATTGGGATCGTGATAAAAACACAATGGGAACATGGTGGGAACTACAAAAACCCGCCACCCAAGCTCCAGCCCCCTCTCCCCTACCGTCCAAATTTCCAATACTGCACTAGTTAGCTATGGCACAGGAAAGAAGCTTGTAGTCAAACCAGCTTTGACAAGCATTGAAGTCTCGAAAAGCCAAAAAGAGTAATTGAAAAGGGACAAGCAAATGCATTGATGTTCAATTATACCAAGATTGCAAATTTCCTTAGCATGGATACAACTTCCAAGGTCTCATAACTTACTTGCTACCATGTGACTGTCACAAGCGCCTTCCAACACATGTCATGTGAATTGTTTACTAACCCAAAGATCTATGTGTCTCTTAAATGAATTTATATCAAGTTCGTCTTCTTAGGTCCGCTTTACAGTAGGAGTCAGGGCCAAAAACTCTTGGGGCCAACTTTGAGCATTTTTGAGTTGCAAATTGGCCCCAAGTTGCTAATAAATGCTACCACATTGACATCAGGATATTAATGAATGCTGGAACATTGGCCCAAGGGTTGCAAATTGGTCTCTCAAATTTGAGAGTACCCTTCTTTCAGCCTTGGGGCCAATACAAGGCCATAAAGTTCAGCATTTATTAATACTTGGGGCAGATTGAAATGTTTTTTTCTATTTCAGCCTTGACTCCTAGTGTAAAGCTCTTGGAGCTGATTTCAACTTTTGCAGTAATAGGAATGCTGGATTTGGGTTGAACATTGGATCTCAATCCTAGTGTAAAGTGGGCCTTAGGGCGACTTTAGATGAGGGTCCAAGGTTGAGGGACCAATGAATTCAAGCAATCTTATTGGTCCCAAGGCCTTTAGACCAGGGCCCAAGATCAAAAAGTGGCAAATTGAGGCTCAACCTACATGGCACCTGTTTTGAAGGGAAAATCAATTGGTTCAGACCAAAAAACAGTGTTAAAAGGAGAGCTCCTGATTTGGAGAACCAAGAATCAGGCTTGGGACCAAGGTATAGTCCAACTCAAGGATTCAATTTGCTTCAAATCAGTCCAAATTGGTTCCTAGGAAATTGGACCCTGGACCCTCATCTGAAGTGGGCCTTAGTCTTAGGAGGCTTCATTGGAAGTGAAGATTCTGTTCAATTTGATTTAAGTAGTCGATTAGTTTTCGAAGTTTAGGCCAAGGATTAAACGCAATCTCAACAGCATAGAGAGAGAGAGAGGAACATTTGGACCGAGGAGGAGACCAATGCTCAAGAACCGCCCATCAATATCTCACCAAAGCATAACCTAGTGAATATTTCCAGACGCATGTAAGTATTAAGTATTTCCCAAAGGATATGAGAATAAAGAAAATATTGTGGGTCAGAAGCAGTGAATTTAAATTTTAGCCAAAGTGGTGATGATCCATATGAAGATGTAGGAAGATGATCATCCCTTGGAAGATGTAACCAAAAATGGCCATAAACCATATATGAATTACAAAAGTTTAATAATCCTTCTCTGCTTTTGCTGATACTCTGAAATTCAAATATAGAAGTCTGGCGATTTTTATTACTTTTCCCCCTCACTTTTGGGGGTAGAAAACCTCCAAACTCATTTATATTTTGAATTTTGAAAATTTGAAAAAAATGTTTGGCCAAATTTTGTCAATCAAAAAAAACTTTGGTGAGAAGGGGTCACATTTGGAGAATGTCTAAATACCAACATTTATCTCGGAAAAAATAGCAAGTGAAGAAAATCTATGGAGTGCTACTTCCAAGTTCCTAGTAAGTTTTTTTTTGTGGGGGGGAAATTTTTTGATTTTGCAAAAGTGGCAAATGTTTGCTCAAAAAACATATTTTACAATGAAAAAAAAATTCATTAGCCTAGTAAGTTGGAACCAAAGAAAGGTGAGGAGAAAGAAAGATTTGTGGGGAAGAACGGGTGCACTGTGAATGCCCGGGGGGAGGGGAAGGGGACAATGGCAATAATTTGGCATTTGTGGTATCATAACTGCAAATGGCAGTGAAATCGAGAATTAGGCACAATCAATTAATTGAGGGACTGTGACAGAGATGGAGTTAATGCTACTTATACGTCACTTTGAAACATAATTGGCAGATGAAATTTGAATTTTGGTGCCTTTTGAAAATCACTTGGGGAGGGGGGATCCTTTACACACACTTAAATTTCAAAACCATGGCGCTAATTTAATTACCATGTACTCCAGACTCCAAATTTATGGTTCAAGCAATTACTATGACTTTAGGTTTTCGTACTAAATATTGTTTTTTACACGTTTGCATTGTTGCTTGGAAGTTTTGAAGAAAATCATATCATCTTGTGTCCACCATGATGAAATGGTAAGTTACTTTGTTGTTGTCAAGGACGATCATCCTCAATGACCAAAAGAAACATGTAAAAGTGTTTGTTGAGATTTGAAGGTGTTTTTTTTGTACATCAAAGCAACTGACTCCAACTTTGGCACTAAGATTTTGGAGTGTAACATGAGATTTGGTAAAAGAGTTTGTTGAGATTTTGAAAGTGTTTTGGGTACATGGAAGCAATTGACTCAAACTTTGGCACATACTTCTTTGGAGTGTATGTAATGGAATTTAGTTACAAATCCTATCATGAAATTTTAGGTGTGCATTATCATCATTAAATAATATGTGTGAGATGAGACGCATTTGAACACAACACTCACGTGACTAGTCCATTTGTGAGCCTAACATTCAAAACCCAAACCCTAACGACCATCAAAAGAGTATTCCTATATATTTTTCCTTGGCTCCACAAATTGTTCTTATTTGAATGAAAGATATTGTTTCCCCCCTCAATTAAAGATGATAAATGGTCAATTAGGGGGTTGTGGCCTTACACATCTTAACCCTAGCTGGCTGTAATAATGCGAAAGTCAAAGTCAAAACTCCGAACCAAAGTCCAAACATTTGACTTGAAATTCTGGCAGCAGTTGGAAAGAATATTCTACAAGCTAAAAAAGCTTAACCTAGAATGTATAGAATGGCTCAAACAAATAAGGTTTAGGATTTAGGGTTTAAAGATGGCTACATGACTTGGGACCTCAGCTGGCATCTTGTACAAAGACTTGGCCAGAGTGAAGCTAGGAGGGTTTTTTTTTTCTTTTTTCTTTTTTCAATTTTGTGATGTAGCCACAGGGACAACTATCCACGAGAGGAAAGAACCAAAATTGGCTTTAGGTCAGACAGGATAGTATACAGTTTTGTAGAATTTTGATATGTTTTTTTGGCACCTTTCAAAGAACCCAGTGTCTAAATATGGCGACTTCCATCTTTTTCTCCTCAGAATGTGAGGAACTAAAAAGCATGTAAAAGGAATCTTGTGACAATACAAAATTGAAGGTGTCTTCACATAGATGGGAAATTTTGGCCATTTTTTTTGGCCTGGAACCAAGAGAGAGAGAGAGCAGTGCACAAGGCAAGGCGCTTGGATCGGTGTTTGTTTTTTTTTTTCCAATTTCCTGATGGAGCTAGGGTGGCAAGAATCACCCCTATGCAGATTTCGACTTAACTGGCAACTTTATTTCAAGAAACTTTTGAAATGCTAGCCAGTAGGCATAAATGTGACGACACCCTCCCAAAAAAAAGCAGTTTTCTATGCCATTTAGGCGGATTGTTTTTGAAATAAAGAAAAAATTGTGACAGAATATTTCATTTTCAGAAAACTTGTCACCTTATGAGAATTTTCGGCAAGAAGAAAGAAGACTTGTGTGTATAGGAAGCATTTTTGGGTTGTATTCCTTCCCATAGCCAACCATAGTGGTTATCTAGGTGCTAACCACTAACCATCCACATGCATCTATTTACTTAGTGGCCATCAAGTGCCTTAACTTACCTACCTATCGAATTCCCACTTAGATTTCCTACCTACTTGCTGAAGGTACACACTAGTTA
>Ga0209611_10004369_pt1 | contig 24210 bp, 21 predicted proteins | sample S1TSphgellanicum_3_FD_187693 | JGI IMG/M metagenome (GOLD analysis project Ga0209611, IMG submission 187693) | Host-associated microbial communities from peat moss isolated from Minnesota, USA - S1T2_Fc - Sphagnum magellanicum MG (SPAdes) (version 2) | ecosystem: Host-associated > Plants > Peat...
CGCTCTCTCTTCTCTCTCGCGGCGAGCCTGCCTTCCTTCCTTGCCTCGCGCGATTGCTCCTGACTTTCGTTGTTACGTTTCTTCCTTCCTTTGTGGATGTGTGTGTGTGTGTGTGTGTGTGTGTGTTTTGGACCGACTCTTCTGATGCGTGCTTTTTTATGGTGTTGTAATTCGGGAGCGGGCTGTGGACTCTTATGGTTTGAAGGAGGAGGAGGAGGAGGAAGAGGGAAAGAGGAAGGGGTTTGCGCTGGCGGGGGCAGGGAGGGACTGCGGTAAGGCGGGAGGTCCGAGAGGAGGAGGCTTAGTAGCGTCGGAGAGACGATAGGCAGGAAAAAAATAAGGAAGGAAGAAAGGCAGGACAAAAGGAAGGAAGGAAGGAGGATTGTGGAGAAAAACATGGTAGCCACGAAGCGCAGTAGTAGCCACGACGTTCAGTTGAATCCGAAACAAAAGGGAGGAGCAGCAGCAGGAGGAGGAAGCGGTATCGCAAGTGAAAGAAGGGAGTCGGCGGCTGCAGTAGCCCTGATTGAACCTCTTGGGGGTTTCATCTTCGTGTGCAACAATGATACCATGAGCGAGGATTTCGAACGCCATTTATTCGGTAAAGTTCTCTCTCTCTCTCTCTCTCATCTTCTTCTCTCCCTTTTCCTCTTCCTTCAATTTCGTTCGGTTTTGCTTTCTTCCCAGCTGCTTTCTGTTTTGCTTCCTGGTTCTGTGTGTATTGTGTGGTACCTCTGTTGGATCCAACTGTGACTGAAACAACAAGCTGTTGGATGGATTGGATTGGATTGGATTGATTCAATTCTTGGTTGCTTGTTTCTCCTACTCCTCCCTCCCCGTGTGGATTTTTGTCATTCTCGTAGGAAGGGGGGATGCGAAATGTTGTTGATGGCTTGCTTGACAGTGTGATGTGGATTCTGTGCATTACTTTTGGGGAGAGTTTTTTTTTGTTTTTTTTGTTTTTGGGGTTTTTAGAGCACCAGTTCCTTCTTAGTTTCTTTCCTTTCTTTCTGTTTCTGAAAACCTCAATGTCTATTTAACTCAAACAGTCAAGGATTTTCTTTTTTATTTTTCTTTTTTATTTTTCTTTTTTCCTTTTGATTTTGCATGTACCCTGGGTCAGGGGTTTCTTCCTTCCCCTGATGGATTGATGCATGCATGCATGCATGCTTTCATGGGGTATTCTTTCACCACCTAAACCTGGGGTTATTCCATCACCAGAAGCTTATTGTCTGTTTGAGATCATAGGCTGGAGCAAAACTGATGTGCGGATTTGATGATCACAGATGATGCCCCTTCACATGTTTGTGTGTGTGTGTGTGAGAGAGAGAGAGAGCAAGAGAGAGAGATGTTTACATTACCTTCATATACACTTTTTTTCCTTTCTCTTTGGAAGAAGAAGTCATCTAGGGTCATTCTGAATTACTCTTTTGAAGAGCAAAGGGGGGGTGGCTACTCTTCAGAATGTCTGTCAAATCGATCCAGAGCTTTGCTGAACATAGAAAGATTTTATGTTCAGTGTTTCTGCCTTTGGAATCTTCAAATGGTTAATTTCTCAAGGAAATTCTTAATCTGGAAATGGGGGAGCTTTTCAAGCTCCGTATTTGTTCTCAAAAGATCATCCTCTCAAAAAGTCTCTGTTGTTTTGCTCCTCTCTTCCTCTTCACTTTCTTGGGCTCTTTTTTTTTTGTTTTCTGTCTTTCTGTGTTCCTCTTTTTTCTCTGTTTCTTTTACCTTCTCCTTTCTGATGTATTTTTGAGGTAGCCAGCCAGCACCATGACAAAGTCCCCCTGTTACTAGTGGTTTGTGACAGAAACTTGGTATGTTGGATAATGTATTCTATATTTACCTCCACCCACTTGTCAGTAGCTGATGAAGTTGGTAGGGATGTTATGGTTGCCGATCCTACCATACATGTCGCTGTTTTTACCATCACTGAACATGGTGGTGCATATGACTACTGTCCTTACAAACCACTCCTCAGTCTTTTTTACTCTGTTTATATTATAGGTTGGTTTCTCCTTCTTCTTTTTTTCCTGCCTTTCTTTCTTGTCTGCTGATCTTGTGTGGGATCTGAAAAACCTTATTATGATATCGATTCCATTCAGTTTGACTTGAATTCTAAGTATTGAGAAGTTTTAGTGATGCATAAACTTTCTGATAAATCATGCTTGATATCCTGACTTTTTACAGGAATTTTCTTCGATGAAAGGAGCTAACTATTTGTGATATGTTGGAATCTCCTTTTTTTGACTTGTCTTGTTCAAAGGATGGTTTTCTTTTTAGTTGCTGATCCTGTTCTATATGCCAGGTCTTTCATTGATCCTAGGGCTTGCATTCTAACACATGCAGAATGCGTGTTTTGAACTGACACCAAATTCACTTGACAGTGTCATTGTTTCCTCCTTCTCCCATCAAGGACTTGGTGACAATTTGCTCATCTTATGTAAGGATTTGAATATGATTTGAAGATTGCTCTAGAATTACTCTTTTTGAGGTCCTTAAACTCCTGATGCTCTACTTCTACTGCTGGTGTTTGACTCAACCTAGCCCTTTCAGTCTTTATGATGCAGTGAGGTACACAATCAAACAGGCAATTTGAAGCTTCTCATATCTTGGTTGGAGGTAAATTCAATGATCTCTGGGCTTCTTCCCTTTTGTATGTATGGGTTTGCTAGGGATCCAAGGCCTTACATCTTTAGAGTAACTACATTATTGTGTCATGAAATGGCACACAAAGATGAGGGCTGCATGGAGATTTTGGTGGAGGTATTTTTTTCTGGTCTTCAGGTCTGCTGATTCTGCAAGCCTAGGAAGTCTTTTATGGGTCATCCATGATTGCAGTTAAGATCCTTGGTGAGACAGACTTTGATGATGTTCATATCTGTCTTTGCATGCCCATATGTTCATGGAGCACCTGGGTGTAGCTCGCCCAGGTTCCTGTCTCTTGTGGGTGGTTGGTGGGTGTGCCCATTGCCCTGCCCTGGTGTGTATGGAGAAAGTGACAGCAATTGTTTCTCCAAGGCTTCTTGGTGGAGCTTTTCATTTATTCTTTGATGTTCAAACCAGTTTCTAGTGGGAGTACTTCTCCTTCAAATTGGAGATACAAGGAACTCTTTGTAGACGGTACTTGGTTAATGAGTATGAGACAATTCTGTTATTACATTCTGGTAAAATGTATGTTCTCATGAGAATTCATTGACAGGAAACTATTCTTAGGATGTTGCTAAATCAAAGAGTACCGGAGGAAGGTCCCAATTATGATTCACTGCAGAATTTGAAATGGTGGAACCTTTTGTTGAGATGGAAGTGAGGGGTCTGGGTTCTGATATGTACTGCCAACTTGTTTTACTGTTTCTTTGTGAAATGCTTATTTGCAGTGTTTCCTTATGAGGGGATTTGAGCATGGTTATCAGACCAGGATACTGGATGGGAGCTCTACCTAATTTCTGGTCAAAGTACGAGCTGTGCTGCTGGGTTGTTTTCTGAATCATTTTGTTTGTGTAATGCCTGCTTTTTCATTTGTTGCATGTATACAGGGCTGCCTCAAAGGTATCAAGACACTGTGAGGGCAATACAACCAGGACTACCACTTTTTCTTTACAATTATTCGACGCGGTGCTTACATGGTGTTTTTGAGGTGTCACTCTATTGCTACCCTCTGTTACTCATCACTTGCAGCTTGCTTTCTTGGAGTATAGTTTGTTGAAACTGTCAAACATAATGAGCCTACAGTTGGGGAAGAATAGCAGCCCAATACACACTATTGGGATGTGATACAGTCTGCAACTTGGCACAACATGACTTGAAGTCTTACTTTCGTGAGTATGTACTACAGTAGGACTGTGTTCACAAAGTTGAAGACAACTGGGTTCTGAGTCTGCACAGGCTAGGTCATTAACGTGTCTTGTTGTATAACCCTGTTCAGGCATCAAGTGATGGGGGCCTGAATTTGGAGCCAGGTGCTTGGGAGATTAAAGACACTCGCAAAAACACTCGACAATCATCTCGCTTTCCTGCGCAGGTGGCCTTCTCCATCATGGCCCTCATGAGCTTTTGAACATGGAAAATTTCAAGCACTTATTGAATCATTTGTCTGATTGCCTGAGTTCATCAGTTCTCCAGAGATTTCTGTTACAGATTGTTGAAAGTCAGTGTAGTTGCAATGTGGACCTTTTGAGGAAGCGATTTGGTCTTGTGACTTTTCTAATGTTGGCAGGTGAGAGTGCGGTGGCGGGAAGAGAGACCTCCTCTGCCAGAAGAGAAGTTCCGCCCCTTGCTCTATCACTACGACGGGCCAAAGTTCCGACTTGAGCTTTCCAAGGCTGAAGTATGCATGTCATACAAGTTCATAAATTCCTGAAGTTCTGGTGTAACAAGAAAACTATTATTTAAGACACAGAGTACAGGACTCTATTGATCATAGTGTGGACAAGACAGCATAGGCATGTGTTTGGGTTCGTGCTGTAGTTTTGCTCCTGTTGTCTCATAGCAAATTGACCCATGCAGGCAGAGGATTTGTTGAAGCTGTTTGGAACATCCGACCACCACAAAATGGTGGAAGGCGAGGATGATTTTGGAGGGGAATGGGAGAAGGTGAAGTCCAAGAGTAAAGTGACTCGGATGAATCGTCCCCCAAGATCCACTTCACCCAATTCACCAGCAGGGCGAAAGCGGTGGGGACCAGTAAGCAATGGTTCTACCAACACTGCTGGAGCATCCCTCTCTAGTTACAGCACCACACCTATGAATGGTGATGCCTTGGGTCATGACAGGGAGTCCAGAGCAGATATTGCCCAAAGGTGGAGATCAGATTCGGACTCTTGGAGTGGTTCTTCGAGCACTGGTGTATCTTCTTCCAGCTGGGTTTCACAGGATGAGGACAAGCCTAACAAAGCGATCAGGGAGAATGGAGGATCACTCATTGTTTCACATGTGACCAGTGGGTTTTGTGAGGCCCATGATGGGATAGTTTTGAAAGGTGAAGAGCAGACAAATGGATCCTGTGAGAATGGCAGTGAAAGGGACTCCAGAGCTGACTCTGAAGAACTGAATTCGGAGTTGAATGCTGTGAGAAGTAGCAAAGGTTGGGATCCTCAATTGGATTTACAGCCGCCTGTGCATGGAGGATTTATGTCCTACAGTGCAGCATTGAAAGCTGGCATGAGTGGGTCAGGCACAGACATGTGTAATATAGAGAGACTTAGTCCTAGTGTGGGTTTTGATGGTGGGCAAATTGCCAGCACAGATGGTAGTGCACAGAGCAGTAGGGCTTCTTCCAGTACAGGTGGTGGCCCAACACCCTCCAATCATGGAGATATGAGGGGAAGAAGGAAGTGTTTGAAAGATGATGGAGGAGACAGCCATTCACAACCAAATTTTGAAGCTTTGAATCTAGGTGTGCAAGGGAGGCAACAACAGAAAGAGGATGCATTCTTTGGAGAAGGAGAGGTGAAGAGAGTAGGTAAGGGGTCAGTATGGAGGGATAGCAAGTTGACATTGGCTGCCAGGTTAGTAGGTACAGGAACTGGTTCGGCTCCATCTGGAAGGTTACTTGGAGCCTGCCAGGTCATTGGGAAAGTGGGCTCTGTTGACTCCAATACAACAGTGAAAGAAGTAGGGGAGGATCGACCCAGGAATGGATTGCTGGAAGGTGAGAAAGGCTCCCACACAATGACAAAAGAAATAGGGAAGGATGGACCACCTAGGAATGCTTTGCTGGAAGGTGAGAAAGCCATGCATGGATGTGGTGGGAACCCTCAAGCAAGGAAGGTTGTTGTAGGTGCTGTGGATAAGAGAGGCAGTCCAGCAAATTTTGTTTCCAAGACAGTTGCCTGGCAAGGCAATGATGCAGTTGGCCTTCGCCAATTGCATGAGCCTGTTTTGGTAGAGGATAGTAGTAGCTCAGTGAATGTTGGTGTTTCTGGCCAACTACCATCTCCTTGTATAGACACAGTCAAGACTATGCCAGTGGTTGTGGCTAAAGCTACACCATTGCAGCTACAGTCTCCATTGGCAGATGCAGCAGAAAGTAAACAGAATTCTCAAACTCAGGTGTCTGGTGAGCAGCAGAGTCCACAGCCTGTGGATTCCTTGACTGAAGTCACTCCACTGTCTGCAGTGTTACCCTCCCCACAAGCACTCCAGGCAAAACCACGTCCACAGACACCACCATTCCAGCCAAGCCTACCAGTTCATGAGCTGCAGAAGGGCCGGCAGAATGACCAGTTGAAGCAAGAGGAGCTGGTGGAAGAGAAGGTCCATGTTCAGAACATGCAATCCCAACCTCCTGATCAAGCTCCTGCATTGATGCAATCACAGCAGCAAAGACAGCTTGGCCAGAAGTTGATGCCCCTTCGAATACCAACACCTCCTCCCTCTTTGCAGCAGCATCATCACCATTCACCCTTGTCACCTGCCCCTTCCAACAGTTACTACCGTGACCGTACACATGCACGTATGCGCCAAGGTACGAACTATGCTGACACGGCCCCGCATCTAGTAGCATACCGACCTGTCACTCGAGCCCTACCAGATGGAGGCACCAAATTACGGAATGGTTATGTCCAAGGTGGTTGGGGAATTCCTTCTCCTCTGCCAATGTCAACACCCATGTCTCCTATTGGTGATGATGGCCTGTTTGCACTTCCACCACCTCAGTTGTTGGCTAATGTGGAAGCACTCCACACAGAGATTGTGGAGTTTGCTTCCATGGCAAGGCCATCACCAGATGCCAGGATTCGTGCAGAAACTGCAGTTAATTGTGTTCGTGAGGCTGTGAAACAACTTTGGCCCAGTGCTGATGTTGAGGTGAGAGTAACCTGAGGTCGTACATGTGTTCTCTGGCAGCAGTTTCTCCCTATAGCATCCTGATTTTAACTAACTTGCTTTGATGGTGTATGTGATCAAGCAAAGAAGTTGGCATAACCAACAAGATGGTATTGTTTGAATTGTCTATGGCCTATGGCCTTTTTTGTAGAAATCCTGGATCATGCTACTGATCCTGTCCTTTTGACATTTGTCAGGTATTTGGCTCTTTTGCTACTGGTTTGTGCCTACCCCACAGTGATGTGGATGTGGTAGTATTGGATTCACCACCCCCGCCTGATACACCTGAAACTACTGCATTGTTCGGTGCACGAGCTCTTGCACCTTTGATACGAGTATTGGGTACAGCTCTAAAAGAATATGAGTGGTGCGAAAGCCTCATCACCATTGATTCGGCATCCATGCCAGTAATTAAGTTGCGCTGCAGACCATCCATCGCATCTGTGGAGATGGCCCTGCCTTCCCCACCCCCTTCTGTTGCCATTGACATAACAATTGGAGGGAGAAAGACAGGGTGTTCTGGAGGAGTGCAGGCAACAGATGGGCCTGCTGCTGCTGGAGGTAGTGTGCAATCAAACGCCAAGTTTGAAGCAGCAACCAAATCTCACAATGGCACATCAGCAAGGGAGTATGTGATTGAAAGACTTCGTCAATTCCCTGCATTGGCACCCCTGGTACCAATTCTGTCCTACTGACTTTTGTCCCCTGTTTTGGCTGTTGTATCTGTTTTGTTCAGTATCCTCCTGCATGAATGTCCATTCATCATTTTGAGCTCAATGACAGGTGCTTCTACTGAAGTCGTATCTACACCAGAGAGGGCTCAATGATGTCTACACTGGAGGTCTTGGATCATTTTCACTAACACTGATGTTGGTGTTCTATTTGGAGGTAACTCTTGCTGATGCCAGATTCATCAAATGTGTTGTTTGTGTAGTGATATCTTTCCCTTTTTTTGCAAGTTAGTTACTAGATGTTCATCAACTGTCCATCAGGCCACAAGTTATACTTCTGACAATCAGCAGGAGGAGATGTAGATGAACAGATAGACTGTAGTCATGGTTAGTGTCATTAATCTTTCCTTTTCATGCCCATGGCAGCGAGCACCTGTTTCTTGCGGCACACCCCAAGGGTTGAGATCACAAGAAGCTCCTTCAGAGGCTGCTCTGGCTTCATCTGCCAGCTCATTGTCTCCAAGGCAACAATCTATCGACTGCTCACAGGCATCTGCATCATCAAGCATGGATTGCCTGGACTGTTCTGATGAAGGTGCCTCCTCCTCCTCAGGATCTACTGACTAAACGTCAGCATCAACTACAAGCTTTGCCATCTCACATTTAGGATTCTGTCTCTTGTTGTGTCAAATTGCTGTAGCTGGGTCTTCAATCAGTCCCTATGAACCTACTATGATCACTGTGGGCTGGCACTGTTGTACAGGAGGGACAGTAACAAATTCATTGACACCCAATCATTCCAGCAGTGGCGAGCCTTCCATCCGAAGGGCAGGAGGTATTGTCGAGGAGCTGCTAGCCTCTATGCAATCATTACCATCTCCAAATCTGGGGTTGTTGTTGATTGGCTTTCTGCAGAGTTTTGGGAGAGAGATTGACTTTTCACATGTTCGGCTTGTCTTGAAGGTACACCTACACACTTCCAATGTCCTTCCTGGGAAGAGCACATAACTCACCATCAGTTTCTTCATCAGTTTTGATTTATCAGCCCTTTATCTGCACTGCCCACAGGACTTAAATGCTATTTTTTTTCTCTGCTGAGATAGGTTTGACTGCTTGAATTTTTGATTCTGTCAGCTTCTGATGCACACTTTTTGGATGATGACAGGGAAGAAATGGGTCCAGTGGGGGTTTGTTTTGGCCTGACAAGGGTTCACGACCATTGGCACTGTGTATTGATGACCCTCTTCGCCCAGGTGCCAACATTGGTGCTGGGTCCTTCAACATGTTTCATGTCCAAGTAAGACCAACAGTAGTCCCTATCTTTTTCACTCCATTGCGGCATGCAGTTTAGGATTGAGCTCTTGGTTTTTAACATCTCAGTTAAGAAAGCTGTTAGCTGAGAAGTGAATAATAGTTGCTTTGGGTATCCGTACACAAGTTTCCAAAGCAGTCCTATAGGGGGAAGTGACTCCTAGCAGAACGGGGTGCATTCTAATTTCTCTTTCTGCACATTTCCTACCACTGTTTGTTTTGAGTGCATGTCTGCACTACCTCTTGGTTCAATCTGCAGTTCACATTGGTGTATTGTAACCTCTGTCTGGAGATTCTAACTTGTAGTTCCTACCCATGTTTTGTGTGCAGCTTGCAATGCAAGAAATGCTTCAAGTGTTGACTAGATCTCTGGAAGTGACTAGTTCAGAGAGGATGGGTATGGGCCCTGGCCGTAGGCGACCCCTACCCTTATTGGATCAACTGTTTTTAACTGACAACAACTTGCCAACAACTCAGTAGGCATGTATGTAGATACTATTGGCAGTGAGGTTTTTGAATGCACTGTAAGGACTTCCACAACTGGGTGCCTGTTGAAACTCATGGAGTCAAGCTACCAGGGGCAGCAGACACAGGTTTCCAGTTTTGTCAGTGTTGGAGAATATCAACCAACTTCGACGAGAGTGGATAGTTCATTTTTGCGGATTTTTTTTCGGGGGTTACTAAGAGAGTTCTAAGATGGCTATCTGGATGCATGGATGTGTGACAACTCTAACCTGAAATTGAAAGGGGTCGATGACAACCATGGCAAATGAGGTAGTGAAGATTAATGAGTGCAATTGTGACCTACCAGAACAAAGTACAGAAATAACCCATGGCAGATGAGGCAGTGAAGATTAATGATTCCAATTGTGACCTACCAGACAAAGTACAGAAATAGTCCATGGCAGATTGGAGGCAGCAGAGCCCAATTGTGCCCCTGTACAATCCACGGCTGGAGATAGTCACTTCACAAGTTATTGTGTGGTCATAAAATGTGGCCGTGCTGGTTGGAGAAGGCTCTTGTTCCTGCTTTCTGAACTGTAACAAGGTTTTCATCCAGCCTTTGAGTTTGTTTCAAGGGATCAGGAAGTGGGGAGCAGACATGAAGAAGCTGTTGCACAATGAGAACCCCAACAGCAGCAGGTGATGATGATCAGAATTGATACATTCTGAGGATTGTTATGCGATTCTCAAACCTCCATTTTGGAAAGAGGTTAAAACAATTTCTGCTATATTTTCACAAACTGTTAGGATCACCTAAGTGTAGGAAAATGAGTTTTAAAAAGTCTTTTCTTGTGTCAATAATGGTCACTAGAGTTGGCCGTGCAACTCTTCTAACTCGGAACAAATTTTGTTATCCCTGAGAGCACCTGTGTCCTTGGCTCATGTTTGTGATTTGAGTGCATCAATAATGCGCAAGAATCCTCTCTTCTTCTTTTTTTTTTCCATTTTCAGTCATGGGACCCATGGTATTCAATTCTTGTATATGCAAATAATTTAGAGTATCTATATTGAATCCAACAGAGAATAAGGTTTGCAATGTATGCATTGCAATTGTGTATATATTTTTAGGCACAAAGTAGAAAAGGATTCAAATTAGGGCAATGCTTATCCTCTCTATAATGAGAGGAAAAATGTGCACACAGGAATGGTTTCTCTTTCCATTTGTGCTTTCCGGCATGGTGTCTTTTGCTCATTGATGATCTAGGGCTTTAAGTTCTGTTTGGTCCCCACCATTGGATCCCTTGTGTTCTCACTCTGGGCTTTGCTTCCTTTCAACTGCTGGCTGGTGGGTGGGAGTGTGGTTTTACACATACTACTCTAGCCTGTGCCATTAGGCCTAGTCTAATCAGTGCCATTGGCCTAAGTGTGAACTGGGGACCGAACTAATTTTTCCTTCCCAAATGATTTTTTTGTATGTAATTTCATTGAATTTTCAATGATGACAAAAACTAATCAAAATTCAATATCTGCTGCACCTCAGGTTTAAAAATTTCCAAATCAACTTCATTAAATCTTACTCACTGAGGGGTTTCCAACAACACCAAGAACTTGCCCAAATTTCCCCTATAATTTTTTGTATTGATGTACTTTTTAATTGCTAAGTGACTATTTACATTTGCACAAATTACTCAAAATGAAGTCCATCAATCAGGATGAAATTAGTACACAGGGGAGAAAAAAGGGGGGGCGGGGGGAAATTGGTTTTCTCCCATGAGTTTCATCCCCAGTTTTGGATTTGCATCACCTACAGGCTTCACAACTGGCTCATATTCTTAACTAGTTTGAACCCCGTGCCTAATGCACAAGTGTGTGTATTTGACGGTACATATTACAAAATTACAACTACAAACTACATTTCCAAAACCTCTCTATATATACCACATTCCACATGTATTCATCGAGACCTTGGCCGTTGAAAATCTTGATGTTTGCACTCCTTTTGACCTGTGAGATAGCAACATACAGCTGACCATGGTAAAAGACCAGAGATGGCAAATATACCCCAATGTTGTTTAGTGTCTCACCTTGACTCTTGTTGATTGTCATTGCAAATGCCACTCTAATAGGAAATTGACGATGACGCAAAACAAATGGCCAATTAGTCCCAGAGGGAAACATGATGATGCGGGGTATGAACACATGTTTGCTAACATTGTTCCCTGTGATGATCTCCACTTCAATGACACGCTCACCCAATCTCTTGACAATCAACCTCGTACCATTGCACAATCCTATTGATTGGTTGAAATTGCGTAACAAAAGGATTGGCACGCCCATTTTGAGTTCTAGCTTATGATTTGCGATATCACTGAATTGCAAAGTGTTCTTAAATTCCACCGGATACAAGGAATCCATTGAAACTCCTACATTAGCACTTGCACCTTCTTCTGTCGGAGCCAAAAATCTACGCTCAAGTATGTGTGCAATTCTTCAGATAGCAATTCAAGAATTGCATTGTTGACTTCATCAACGTCAGTATTTTTGGGGGCCAGAATGGTGCGTTGCATAAGATACATGGCATCTTAAGAGTGGCATTGGTGATCCGGATAGATGGTTCAAATTAATCCTCTTAAGTTGCAATCTTCTGCTGGTAGCCTCATATGGGATAGAATCTTGATCCAATCTGGATCGACACCTTCTTCTTCTGCAATGGCAAGAAGACTACCGTCTCCAACATTCAACACCCATTTGGCAAATTCTTGCTACTTTTCATAATTGGCTGCCATGATTTACATGTTGATATGAAGACAAAGAATCGTAACATGCTGCCAAAGATGCGATTGAGGCAACGAAGCACTAACAATGTCTTCTCGTCCTCCCTTGGGAACAACAAGCAGGATCTATTAAAAATCCCCACCAAGGACCATGGTTTTCCCACCAAAGATCTTTTCGGTTGCCTATGAATCATCCAATTGCATCAAATCATGCAGGGTCTAATCAACAACTTCGAAAGCTCGGCAATGCATCATCGATGCCTCATCCCAAATGATCAAATCAGCTTTACGCACCAACTCAGCCACTTTCATTTATTGTATGATGTTGCAAGTCGACTCATCATGCAGATCAATCAGAATCTTGAATCTTGAATGGGCAATTTTGCTACCCAGAAGTAACAAAGATGCAATTCTTGCTGAGGTAACTGCAAGCATGATTCTGCTTTGCCTTTGTAGATGGGACAAAAACGTTGTCCAAACAAATGTTTCGCCGGTTCCACCACTGCCATACACAAAGATAAATTTGCCTTCTTTGTTTGTCATGACATTCAAAATAATTTCGTATGTGCTACGCTGATCATCATTGAACCTATTTTCTGCATTATCTCCATTTGTGGTCAATGATTGCTGATCATAAACCAGTTCTTCTTGGACCAATCGGTTTCCTCCATGAATAGGGAGGACATAATTAGATTTGGGAAGCGTTAGAAAATCTTCCAGGCAATGTTCGTTGCGGATGAAAACCTGATCAATCTCATACAGTGCATGATCCTTCAACGCATCCTCAGAAAGGGTAACGACTGGATCATCATGTTTGTAGCATGTCATTACCTCAATGTCATCGCTCAAAAATTCTCAATGTGCATCCCATAGTTGTCTGGGATTTGTCACCTCACAAAACATCAACATGGAAGCAAACATGTCACGAAGCTGTCACCCTAAGGCCCAAAGACCAGCTTCTTCCATGGCTTGATGCCATTCATTGTCGTTTACAAGCAAACCCATTGCAATGCATGCATCTTTGAATGTGTTGTGCTCTATGCCATCCATTGTCCGCAAATGCTCGTAGGATGTGGCACCTTTGACGCAATTCAACAGCATCCACAAATAATAACATTCACCCGATGTTGGGCGTGCATAATACATGTGACCAATGGCAAAGCCTCTTGCGCATTATCCATCATTTCAACTTCCGATTCCACACCCATTGCTGAAGGAATTAATCAAACGTAAGGCTTCGTGTAGCTTCCCATTCTTGTTTTGTTTTGAACCATTCCGTCAGCATTGTTCTGGAAATGGCTGACCATGTTGCCACTTCCTACACATCATCACCATCATCGAATAACACCATTTGTTGATTGGGCAAATGGTATTGTAAACGCTCAACGGTAGGAAATTGTTCATGCATATCAAACTTGAAGATGTGCCACACTATTTCCAATGTAGATACATAGCGACAGTCGAGATATTTTTTAATTTCATTGGCTTCAACCACATTCCCTTCGGTGGCATTGTCATTCTAGTGTGAGATTTCAACAGTTGCATGATCATGTCCTTTGTAAATTTACTTGAACGAATATTTGACTACATGAATGTTGTTGCAGACCTCAACGTTGATGTGTGCATCATATTTGGTCGACACATAGACATTGTGCGATACCACCCAACGATTGTCCAATTCAACGCCATGAACCAAAATTGTTCGCCATGTATCTTTATGTCGATAAATAGGATATCCATTTACATCCATCATCGTCTCGGATTGGAACTTACGTGGATATTGTTTTTTGCATTTGCCATCTTCCATGCATGGGGCATTTGGAAACACAGCTCCACATGGACCATGCATTTAGCAACCGTCTCGTGGGCCAACCTGTTTATCTCTGGATTCGAAAATTCAGCATTGATCATGCGGTCTACATCTTTGACTATGTGTGGCTTGCAATCTTTGACAAAGAAGATGAAAATGTGTGCATGCGGCAGCCCACGCTTTTGAAACTCAATGACATAGATTCTCGCAATCGTGCATCCCAAAATATGCTTCTTGTGAATGTCATTGATCAACTCCTTCAGCTTGATTTTGAACATTCGGGTTACCAAATCCGGTTGATCTTGAGGTTGTTGTCCAGGCAGCAACACTCTCTTGATCTCAGGCCATTGGGGATTACAAGTGAATGTAACAAATGCATCTGAATAGCGGGCCTATCTGTAGATTGCCATGGCATCTTGATAATTTTGAACCATGTGACGTGGACCTCCTGTGAAAAAAGATGGCAGAATGATCCTCTGTCCGATGGTAGCAACGCTATTGTCACTTGCAGCGATGGCGTCTTGAAGGCCTTGATAGAGATTTGCACAAAGTTTTTTCTAATTTAGGCGTAGATACCTCAAGCAGTTTTGTTCAACAACCGCATAAGCATCCATAGTGTATTGCTGCTTCAATCGGCCACCCCAAAGCAACGCAATGCCATCAATGTCTCGATGTTGAAGTCAATAACCATAAAATTCACCATTGTCATATTGCAATGCTTTATTTGATGTTCATATCTTTCCACATGGTCTTCATCCAAATTTGCATCAACATCCTACACAATAACACCATTTGAGTGGAATATTCGGATGCCATCCATCTTCACCGTAAGGAAATAACAACGGATAATGTAAAGCCATGTATCCCATATGTAGTTCAGAAATGCGTTGAAACAGGCCAACTTGCTAAGCAATGATGACGTCATGCTTGTCTATAGCCTTAGAGCCATCTCCTACCATCGATGTAGTGACTTCATCGACCGTCGGCACATTATATCAGTAAGCATCCTTTATTTGAGAGGCAATGAGACGTAATTTTAAATCCATGGGAGCACCTTCTGTTGTCATCATATCCCTTACCATTTTGAACACTTCGACATAGGGATTGATATTGTACATCATGGTCAACAACCGATCCAACGTCGTTGGATCAAGTGACATAACAGCATGGCAATTTTGACATTCGCTATTTGTATCATAAATGTACAGCTGTGCAAATTGTGGATGATGTCCTTCGGTAGGACACAGGGATCCGATTTTGTGATAAAGCTCACCCTGAATGTGAAAGGAGTACGGTCTGGTGCCTCTTGTTACCGACTCATCAACTTTGGCACTGAGTGAAGTGAATGCCAACACTGAATTGTACATGTGAACCTAATTTCGAAATTTGATGACACTTTTCTCTTTGTTGGTTAAAAGAACTTCCAACTTTTGCGGTGTTGCAGAAAGACTCGACAACAAAACTTTGTCATTCTTGCAACATAGAAAAAACTATGGGTTATTGTTGCTTGACTTTGCTAATCGTTTTTAATCCACATTTTCGCGTTGCAGAATCCACAAATTATGTCCATTTCTCCACAATCCCATCGTGCCGAAGCTGACGCGTCTTCGTCTTCAAACAATTGCTAAGAGAAGGTTGTGCACATGTTGTTACTTGTTGTACAGTTCATCGTTCTTGACGCATACAATTACTTCGATCTTGTTGCATTTTAAATGGCCCAGCTGATTCTGTATGTTGCCTGGCACATCGTTCTCTTTGCACGCGATTAGAACGTTCACGTGCAGATTCTAACATGTCTTGATTAAATTCTATTCGAGCATTAATATGTGGAACATGATTTTCCAAATAGTTAGTTTGCTCGTCATTCTGCTAAGCTTCTGGTTGTTACCGAAGGGCCACCAAAGCTGCCAAAGCATTACCATGCTACGCAATGAGTGCATGCATATGTTTTTGAATGTCTTTGGGCATTGTGTGGAAAATATATGTTGGGTTTGTTGCTGATATTGATATCAAAATCTTGGGGATCATGAGATATTGATCGGCGATATTGAGAGTTGTGTTGGTCATGGAAAAAGAGCTGTAGATTCAAAAGGTGAATACATGGGATCACTTGTTCATGAGGAAGTTGCAAAATTTAGCCACAACAATTAGGAGTTGGGAGGACTTACATTGCAACACCAGAGATTATACACATCAAGTACATGTTCGTTGGTGATCTGCTGTTTGGCAGCATTACTGTTTGGGGAAGTGAACGTCCTCCATACACGCATCAAGCTAGTAGTAGATGTCATAAGAGGCACAGGGGCACCTAGTTGGTTGAATATCTTCTTCAATGGACCTAGGTTTGCAGAGATTCTTGATAGTCATGATGCAAAAATTGCCATAACACTTACTTAGGGCTTTGTTCCATTACCATCCTGCTGAGAATTGGACTAATGGTGAGCTGCAAGGATTCTAAACAATTTGGCACAATGTTGAAGCTTTGTATGTATGTCAAGGTGGTGCACAACCTATTTTCTCATGGCTGGTTCTTGTAGGCAACTCTGGTAATATTAGTATCGCCTATCACTGAACCCACCATGAAAACCTAACTTCCATCATCTTCCTACCAAGCAACTATTGGATCTCTGAATGTTATGTTACTAACAACTTTTGTAGGATGTCTTGCAATAGGATCTTCAAGCACTTTCACCCACTTTCTGAGAAGTGGGTATGAAGAATTTGCTGGTACTACCTTGTTCTGTGTCTCCTCGAAGGTATGGTTCATCTTACCTAACCCCATTTGATGCCACAAAGGAAAACCCCTTTCGACTCCCTCAAACAAATTGGTGCACACTAATTTTCTGCTTAACATTCACATGTATATAGTGGATTTGAACCCACAGAGACTTGCAATTGGACCAATAAGCCCTAATTTCACAAAGACAAACTGAAACTCAAATAGAAACAACCTACTTAATGAGCTATATTGTTGAAAGATGACAAAGGACCTTACCAAAAGGGAACTCATAGAAAGGATGACCGATTAGGGTTTGAACATCACACAAAAAAGACTAAAATCCTCTATTTCTCAACAGTGCAATCTCCACAAAATAATCACAAAAGAAATTGGAACAATGATGTGAACAAGAATTGGAAATGGCAGACCTATGTAGATAATGAAAGGGGCACCATCGGGGCTGATGGTATTTGAGCTTGACCACACTCCCATGGCATCATACCACTGGTTTGGCTCCAAAACAATTTCCAAATAAAGCCAGTGAATGAAATGTTTAGAGATAGCATATGCCCAAAACATGTTTGGACCCCACAATGGCATACATTGGTTGTACTGGTGAAACAAATGGTAGTAGCCCTTATAGTAGTCGGGACCTATATTAAACCCCAACACAGATTGTCAAATTTATGTGGGCACAAAAAAATGAAGAATTGAAAGATACAGACAAAGACAAAGACATTACCATGGTTCCTGGCACCCAATAATCTAATGAAAAGTTTTTTAGGTTTGTGTTACAATAGTAGAAACTGCAACAACATGTTTATGCATTGGGCTCATATGATAGTGCAGCTCATAAATTTATTTCTGACAACCCAGAGTTTGATTTCTTTGGGTTTGAATCATCTTGCTATGACTACATGAGGGTCTATGTAAGTGACTCATTTTTCAACCCAGTAAAACAGAGGCACATTGTGCTATCCTGGGTGAATGAAACTGACATGGAAGAATTGGAATTGCAATTTTCAGGTTTTCTAGGTGCATGTCAAGGCGTATTTGGCCTTTTTGGTCTGATATTAATATCAAACCCCCCTAGGGCCGGGCATGCCTTTCCTAGACAACAACACATGCGCAAAGGGGGGGGGTTATTTATTTCTACCAAGGTTTTTTTCCCTGTATGATGCCATCCATGGATGGATGACGAGACAGATGGATGGATGGAAAAAACTTCATGAAAAACGACCACAACGTCCTTTACTATATGTAATTATTAAATCAAGTCTTGTCAGAATAAAACCCTGCAAAACTTGTGAATTGCTACTTAGTTTCATTAAACAAAAACCAAATTTGTTCATTTTGTAGCTACCCTCAAATTGAGGATAGAACATGGATTGCAAGGTCATAATAGGGCCCAAAGACAAGATGATTTTAAAGATAACATTAAAATTTGACACATATTACATTACATCACCTAATTTTTGTGTCCAACTCTGATTGAAAATATTTCCAATTATCAAACAAGTGTCCTTTGAATGGGCCAGCATGAGCCAACACCCACCAATGCACCAGTTGGCCATTATATCCATGGGATGGGGTTCAATTTTTCATCTAATTTCAATCAATCAACTTATTTTTGGTTTTTGACAAATGAGTTTTTTTTGGGGCTGTTTTTTTTGAACCTTGACCTCCATACTACCTTCTAGTGAAGTTACTCTATTGACCAAGCCATCTTATTGACCTAGCTACCCTACCTACCAACTACCATCTGATCCCCTCCTATTTATCTACCTTCAATCTTTTCATTGGCTCAACTTTTATCCTTTAGGCAAAAGCCTTTATCTGTTCTTGGCTAATTTTATTTTTTCTGACAAAACATATATTTTGCATGGTTAAACTTCTATCTCTTGGCAAAAATATATATTTTCTTGGTTAAATTTCATCTCTTGACAAAACCTCTCTATTTTTTGGCTAAAGTTTGATTTCTTGGCCAAACCAATATTCTTTCTTGGCTAAACTTCTACTTTTTGCTAAAACCACTTTTTTTGGGTTAAATTTCTACCTCCTGATAAAATTAATATCTTCTCTTGGCTAAATCACTTTAAATTTCTACATGTTACAAAGACCTTTTTACTTATTGGCTAAATCATTTCCTCTCAACAAAACTTACATCTTAGTTAAACCTTTATCTTTTGACAAAACTAATTTTTTTCTTGGCTAAATTTTCACCTCTTAACAATACATGCCTACTTTTTAATTTAACTTTTATATCTTGGCCAAACCAATATCTTTTCTTGCCTAAACTTCTACCTTTTGCCAAAACCTCTTTACTTTATGGCTAATTTTTATTTCTTGAATAAACTTCTACATGTTGTGAAAATCTTTTTTTTATTGGTTAAACCATTACTTTTCAACAAAACTTTTATCCTTTCCTAACTAAATCCTTATTTCCTGGCAAAACCAATATTTTTTCTTGGTTAAACCCCTATTTTTTTATGAAACAAATATCTTTTCTTGACTAAATCTCTACATGTTTCAAAAATCTTTTTATTTATTGGCTAAACCATTACCGCTTGACAAAACCTTTTCCTAGCTAAACCTTTAAATTTTAACCAAAAACAAATCTTTTTTCCGTTGATCTTCCACATCTAGGCAAAACCTTTCTACTTTTTAGTTAAACTTTTACTTTTTGACCAAACCAAAATCTTTTATTATTTCCATTTGTAACCTTTTCATTTATTGGGTAAATTCGTATCTCTTAGCAAAACTAATATATTTTCTTAATTAAACTTCCACCTCTTGTCAAAACCTTTATGCTTTTTGGTTAAACATTTATTCCTTAGCCAAACCTTTATTCTTTAAACTATATATATATGATTAAATTTCCACCTCTTAGCAAAATCTATTTACTTTCTGGCTAAATTCTTATTTTTTAGCCAAACCAATATATTTTCTTAGCTAAACTTCTACGTGTTTCAAACCCTTTTTCATTTATTGATTAAACTCTTATTTCTTAACAAAACTAATATATATATTTTTGGCTAAATTGTACCTATTCACCTATATATTTAAAATGTGATATTCTCATCCCCAACCACCTACCTACCCACCTATCTATTTACCTACATATTTGCATTTACAACTCCTTACTTACTAGCCTTTTAAATAGGTACATATTAGATCCCACCTACATGGTTAAACCTATCTACTTAATTAACATTCCAATAAAACCTACAATTGCCAAATATGACAAGGAAAAAATATGAAAGTATTGCATGGAATTTGGATTTGTTCATTCAAGCAAAAATTTAAAGGCACAATTAAATTATTTGTCACCACCCATAGAAGGGTATTGTAGATATGCATTAGTTTGAAACATTATGTTTTATGCTTTTTGTGAAGGTGTTACACACATTTTTGAAAAACCAACCAAGTGAAATACCCGCATTATAGTATTTCATTAAATGATCAAAGAATGTTTTCCATGCTAATGGAGGTATTACAGACTCAACATAAATGTCCAAGGACTACATAATCGTGCCTATGTTTTGATGCATTTAATGCATGTTGTAATTATGTTCATAAAAGGTGTAGGCTTAAATTAAACAATTTGATTTTTTAATTTTAATAATAATAACAATAATAATTATCCATTATAATTGGTTCAATATAGTTACCAACATTAATATTAATATTATTTAATAAAAATTGGTATTAAGATGGATAAATATAAAATTTTATTTTATTAAATAAAATATTAATAAATATAACATTATTAACATTATTATCATTCAATATTATTCAATAAAATTATTACTAACACTAATTTAATAATAATTAATAACTTAATATGTGATTACGTTTGGAGATTATAAGTAATATAATATTTGAAAAGGCATATGTAAGTAGTTGGAACATAAATAATTGGATGACTACTTCCCAAAATTACATTGTGCATGTATTATTCATTTTGTGAAAATGGTCTTATTTGCACACTAATTATTATAATAATTAAAATGAAATATCCATGAAAAAAATTGAAAGGTATTGCAAATCATTATGCATCACCTATTCGTATGGGTGTAAGTAAAAAATATCACGTCAATATTTTTCAACATTTGTTTTTACATCACCATATTTTCATCACCAAACAAAAAAACGTAAATATTGCAAAAGATCTTATGTAATAGCCACACATAGCCCCCCTCTCCTTTTCCCACCCCCCCAAATGCCATGTGTTCATCAACGCCCCCTAAAAGAAATTTGCTCCAAAAATGCAATATTTGCATTCATAAAACAAAACACTTGTTATATATGTAGCAAAGTAAATAATAATAAAATTTTAAAAATATTATTTTGCTATTTTTTATCCAATGAATGGTTGACACATGTCACTACATAATTTAGGCAAACTAATTAAACGATGCATGGGTTGCAAATATGACAATTTGAATCTTTTGTTTTCTTCAAGAATATTCAAGTCATTAACTTTTGCATCACCAATCAACATAAATGACAAAGATTATCATCTTTTTATTATGAACAATTTTTTTGTTACCATATTGAAATTGTTTAATGTAGATATGTCATTGCTATGTAAAATTTTAATTTAGGTTATTTAAATCAACTTAACATTAAAACTTAAAACTTAAAGTTTAACCTAAAGCCCAAAACAAAAAAATTAATTTCAAAATTTAAACCTAAACCTAAAATCTTCAACCTAACATTAAAGCCTAACATTAAAGTTAAACTTAAAACAAAAAAAATTAACCCTAAAATTTAAATGTAAATATGAAACCTATAATATAACATTAAAAAAAAATTTAATTTAAACCTATAATTTGTAACTAAAAATAGGTTATAACCAACATGTAAAACAAAAATTCCATAAATTACATAATGAAGTCACATGTAATATTTAATCATTAATCGCTATGAAAAAATTATGTCTATTGTAACTTGTCTGATCCAACCAAAAAATGTCTAATAACTAAATTATAATTTAAAAATGTTTCATATAACTATATTACAACTAAATGAACAAGTTGCAATGAACATGATTTCTCATAGTGAATGATGACATAACATGATATCATCACATTACACATGGATTATGTATATGATCAACATATACATTTTCATCTATTGACCATCCATATAAAATTTGCAACTAATCAACATTATTTGTAACTATGTTATAACCTATCACAAAGTGCCACATGACAACATAATAAATTTTAAAAATTATGTTTTAAAAATACATAATACATGTTCATCCTTTTTTTTGAAGGTGTTAAATCATGCCACGTGGCACAATGAATTTTTTTCATGTGGTATGTTAATTGAATTTTGTCAAAATTGAATTTAAATCAATATTTAGGTAGGTATGTATATAAGTAGGTAATTTTAGGTAAGTAAATAGGTAAGAAATTCAAAATTAAATAAGGAGGATTAAGTGGGTTGGTAAGTAGGACTAGGTAAAAAGGTGGGTCTGTAATTTGGGAAGTAAATATGTAAATTTATTTTCAAATTTTAAGTTTTACATTTAAAGTTAAACCTCTTTGAATGGCTCATCCCAAATTATACAATTTTTTAAATATGTAAATGTAGGCTAAATTGCCTTTCTTATATAATTTTACAAGATAGAAATGAAAGACAAATAATATATGGGATACCTTTTATAGTTGCAACTTAGTTTGTGACTAAATTGTAATTAAAATTTTTATCCCATATCTTTTGTTTGTTTTTGTTTTTTTTTCAATTTTGGAAAATATATCCAATAGGTAATTAATTATCTAATTAAGTAACTAACTATATTTAATTGATTAACTAGGCATTATTTAATTATTTATCCATTTACTAATCTACCTACTATTATTATTTACATAATAATAATTAATAATAACATACATTATTTAAATTATTACATAAATTTGTAAGTTACTCAATTATTATTAAAATATTATTCATTAAAAATAATATCAATAATTTTAATATTTGATAATTACAAAAAATATATTAAGTAAATAATTTATATTTATCTAATCATTATTAATTAATCATTATTATTAATTAATTATTAGTATGAATTAACTAATTATTTGTGAATAGTAGTACATATTATATTAAATGCAATAGGTAGTTTTACTTATCTAATTATTTAATTATTATTTACGAATTTACCTAATTTACATAATCATAATATATGCAAAATGTATATTTAATATGCCTTACATATAAGGTAATTAATTTCATGAATATATAAATATGTTTCTAATATATTTCAAAAACATTTTAATATACATCCAACATTTATGTACGTCACATATAAATAACCAAGTTATAATTATATTTGCAAATAATTAAACATACATGCCTTTTTTAGAATGAAAATTTCAAAAAAAACTAATCAACATCAAAATATGTAAATCTTAATAGTTGTAAATTAATTACATTATAATCACAATAAATGAAATAGATTGAAATGGATGATAAATAGTTGTAAAAGTGAGAAAACATAGTTGCAAATGACATTTAATTATATATAGTCATAAATATGATGGTTGTATAATACAAGATTTTTTTTCATGTAAAGCTTAAATGCAAACCTTTAAATTTAAAACTTAATTTTAAATTAAAACCTTTTATTTAAATTCCAAATTATAAACCTTAGGCTTTAAACTTTAAATCTTTAAAAACTAAAACTGTACATATTGTTTTAAATGCAATATGTTTGCACATAGAATTTTTGAAAAAAAATTATTTGTTGATCAAATTTTTAAAAAATGAATCCCCATTCAAATACAATACATGCTTCATCATATTGAAATGTTTAATTACATGTAGCACATTTAAATTAATATGATCGTTATGCAAGTATTGTAACAGACGAGGAAAAAACAAATGTGCGTTTTAAACCCACATGTAATATTACAAAAAGGAGAAAAATAATTCAATGTGTGTTTTAAGCCTTGATGTGAATATTATAATTCTTTTTTAAAAAATCCAATATTAATTTTGCCAATGATATGTAAATATTACATACATTATATTCATCCAATGGTAAACAAATAAAATGAATGGGTATTGCATCTTTGGGATTAGTGGGTTTTTGGTATTTTTAATCCATTTTAAGTATGTATATTAAGGTTAAAACATTAAAATATTGCATTACAAACCAAGTTGATTGAAAATGAACTATGATTTATTTTAATATGATTTATGAAACATTATATTAAATGTAAAAAAAATTCATGGGGAATTCAAAATGTAAAATGTAATATCATACATCAATTTTTATAAAAATGTTAAGAAAGGCATAAAATTGCAAATTTACATCACTATTTAATAACTACCATCATTAAAATCATGAGTTTGGTAATAAGCTTTAACAACTTCCTGCATTCATGTTGCGTGATGGTGATTATACATTTGGTCATTTTATAATGAAATGAATTGCGTTAACCATAAATTGGTCCTTTATAATTTTATGTAATTTAAATAAAAATTCAAACATTTTATAATCAAATAATTAAACTTTAATGAATTTTAAAAAAATAAATATGATTTGTGAATGGTCTTTAAAACATGAAAATCAAAGAATGTTTCCATCTTTTCAAGTTAAACTAGTGTGAACGTGGTGCATAATGCACCTGTTGA